>Ga0209662_1000901_pt1 | contig 14453 bp, 15 predicted proteins | sample SaaInlV_150m_DNA_4_FD_184662 | JGI IMG/M metagenome (GOLD analysis project Ga0209662, IMG submission 184662) | Marine microbial communities from expanding oxygen minimum zones in the Saanich Inlet - SI072_LV_150m_DNA (SPAdes) (version 2) | ecosystem: Environmental > Aquatic > Marine > Intertidal...
ATGGAAACAATGGAAACAATGGAAACAATGGAAACAATGGAAACAATGGAAACAATGGAAACAATGGAAACAATGGAAACAATGGAAACAATGGAAACAATGGAAACAATGGAAACAATGGAAACAACAGTCCATAAATCAAATAATGGTATTGACCAAACAACACGAATGGTAGTCCGGAGTCAAAAATAAAATTTTACAATATAATAAATATATATTGTAAACAATTCAATTAGGTGTGTAACAAATACATATTGAATGACGCAGATACTTGAGGCAATATGTTATTTGACCCAGTTGCATCAATCAATGAAATGCTAGGCGTAGATGTAGTATTGTTAATAAGTTGTAATTTACATGCTAGTTTGGGCATGTCCAACCCGGTTTCAACAGATATATCGTCATCCGTTATTTGAACAACAAACATGTGTGTATTCTGTGATGAACCAATGACGCTACCAATTGTGCTTCCAGGAATCATTAATGAATCGTTCTTTGATAATGAGAACTGACATGGCTCGGCTGAATACAAACTGTAATAGACACAATAATATCCTGGAGACCATGCCCATAGTTCAGCTTTCCCGGGCTCATGATAACAATTGCCTAACATAACACTGTTGAAATCAAATACGACAAATCCGTTTGTAGTGATTTCTTGTTGACGATTCGTATATACACTTAAAATATCGGTCTTTTTCGTGGATAATTCTACGTTTCCGGAGGGACCCATAGGTCCAGTTGGTCCTGTTGGACCGTTGTATTCCATCTCAATCTCATAATTAAAATGAATGTTACTTGGTCCATCTAATAACGAATTCTTGTAACTTTGTGATAATCCACTGAATGAGTTCATTTCCATTGTGCATTCGCACTGGTAACAATTGTTAGATGGATCCACAAATACCACCTTTTTGCAGAGACCACACGGTCCTTTGGATAACATATTATCCATATACATGTGAGATGTATCCATTATATTATACTTGTTATAAGAGCCATCTCTTGTTCGGAATTGTTGAGGATTTACGTACACAGCTGAGCAATCAGACATACTATATTGTTACTGTATACAAAAATAATAATTTCTAAACTAATAGCATAACCAGTAAGAAAGTTAGAATACAGTATACAATGTTCGGTTTGTGATATTTGTAACACAACGCAAAAAAACAACAATTACAAAAAAACGCAAATTATTACAAATTTACAGTTTGTAGATTTGTAATTACAAATATTATTTATAAAAATATGAGTATATTGTATAATAATTATATTTCATGAATACTCGTCTGTTGGTCTATATCTTTATCGTCGCTATTTCGTTTCTATGTGATAAAATACATAGCGAATGTAAAGACCCTACCCTGTTTAAAGATGGCGTAGGTCTCGTTCACCATTTTATCTCTATTTATCTATGGTTTGGAACGTTTATATTCGGTTACCCAGAGTATCACTTGTTGTTTATACTCGCGATTAAATTTGGGTGGGTATATTTCGGTTCTTGTGTCATAAGTGAATGGTATAACAATGCGTGTAAATTGAATAAACGAGAGAACCACAAAGACATTCCCTATTACGTTGTATCAACGATAACGAATAAAAAATACCAGTCGTATGATAACCTGGTATATGTTATTATAGGCATAGATGTGGTCTACCTTGCGATGAAATACAAGCTGATATCGTTTTGATGTCTAGCTTTAGGTCCGGTTCCATTCTTCATCTACTAACCCATAACGTTTACATGTTTCAAAATCCCACCACAAATCATGTTTCAAAATGTCTGCTAATTCTTTTTTGGGAATAGCCGCATGTTCTCTATAAATGTTTTTGATCTTGTCCATCAGGACTTTGTTGTTTACAAATTCATCTTCCAGTTCCGCCATTTTTCCCCATGAACCAGCGGACAATTGGTGGATCAACATGTATGCGTTTGGTCGCATGTATCGCTTTGTTCCCACGACACTCATTAGTGTTCCTGCTGACGCAGTAGCGCCTTCAATAATAGTATATACAGGTACCTTACATGATTGAATCGCATCAATCGCGGTCATTGCATCAAACAAACAACCACCAAATGAGTTAATGTGTAAATAAATCGGGATTTCGTCCAAACATAAGTTATGTGCAGTGACAATGTTGTCCAGTTCGCATGTGCGAAGGTGTTCTATCATTTCAAAGACACTTCCTCTGTCTACTTCTGCGTGAAAATAAATATGGTTCTCATCACGGGTGATTTTTCGCAATTTGTCTTCTTCTTCGGGGTCTTCGTCATCGTCGTCGTCGTCGTTCTTTATAATAATATTGGCCTTTTTGTTCTGTTTCCGCTTTATCGCATTGTGACGAGTAAATTTATACATCTGTCTCCTTCCGTTATACATTATATAGACACCTGTATCTATATAATTTTGATAAATGTAAAGACTCTTTTATGTAAAAGACATCTAAAATATGCGGGTGTATATTATGTATACATGAAGTGCATAGACATTGACCATTTACATTTCAAATACGAGAACCAGAAGAAAACAATCAAGATATCAACTTGCGAAACGCTGGCGGATATTCGCATGGTGTATTGAATGATGTTATCGCACTCTAGAATAATAATATATGTTCTCGCAAATAATAAATTATTGTAATGATAAATAAAGGGATGGCGATATAATACATTATTACAATGGAATTTGAAGACCCATTTTTTTATATTTTTACTTTATCTGTTTATTTGTTCAGTTATCTGCTATACAACCATGTTTCACAGGTATGTGACACAGATTCTTTCATGAATTTGGGAATTGATTATTCAGAAATGAATACGTTTTGTGTGCAAGGTTCTCAACATACCTATTTGACAAAAGTATCTAAGAACGTAAAGACAACGAATGATTATAGCAACGAATTTATTCTACTGTGTTGTTATTTACTACGAACGAGAACCGAACATGAGGTTGTTAGTTTGATTAAACAAATTTTGTGTACAATTAAAAACAATAATATAGTAACCATGTCTATGCAACTTAGTGACGATATATATTGTGACATACAGCTAACACATTCGTCTTCTGACGGTCAGTCAAAACAAACCATTGCCGACTACATGATAGAATTTAAGTTGTCCAACGACCAGTTCGCAACGCTAGATATCGTCCGATTTCTAGACGAAATACGAGAACACTACACAGGAGCCATTGGAAATGCTCGCGCGGACTTCATTTGTGAGATGTACACGCACTTGTATAACGAACCCTGCCTGATTGACGAGGACCAGCTCGTGTATATTAACAAGACCCCTCAAGAGGTTCTGGAGTGTTATCATCGTTACCCGGACAGTCCGGATAGTTTCGTCAAGCGTTTAATGAAAGATTAATATTTTGAGTGTAATGTTCTCCAAAAATCGTGGAAAATTGAAATATTTTCACTGCTTGTTATTAGAAGCAGTGAAACAATAAGAAGAACAACAAGAACAATTATGCCTATCGATATTAACGAAGACCGCAAACTCAGTTTGATTTGGTCCAAATACAAGAACATGTTGGCTGACCATCAGCGTTCAAGAAGAACACATTGGAAAAATAATACTTTGGATGAATGGGAACAAGTTCGCCGAGATTTGGAATCCCAGCGTCGCAAGGAAATCTATGAGACGCGGGAAATTGTAAGAGCTGAGAAGGCAGAAAACGAAAGACAATTGCGCGAAGAACATAAATCAATGCTTGAGAAAAGACGACAGGATAGTTTGGAACGCAAGAAGGCACAAGAATCATCGCCTCCTCCTTTGAGACGTTCTGCTCGTGTTCATAGTAAAACGTCCAATGACCCTTTAGCACCATACAGACGTGGTAGTATGTATACAAAGACAGCATAAAGAAGTATAAACATAAACAAAAACTAAAACTAAAAGTCAATTGACTTTTTATTGATTTGAGAACATTATTTTTATTTATTTTTTGGACCTGTTTCTTCCTCCTCATTTGAGACGTTCTGCTTGTGTTCTCCATAATCAAGGAAAATTGATAGTTATTTGATTGTTTTCTATACAAACAGTAAGCAACAACAAGAATAAGATAATATGCCTGTTATTAACATCAACGAAGACCGCGAGATCCGCCTCATTTGGGCAAAATTCCAGATTGTATTGAGCGACCACAAGCGATTTTGTCTTAGAACCGCGTTCTGGGAAGAACACAATATGGATGACTGGGACCGAATCCGTGACGAATTGGAAGCAGAAATGCATGCGCAGATCGCACTCGTGCGTAAGCGATACAGACTGGAAAAGCGAGAGCGCGAACGGTTGGCGCGTGAACAGTTGGAAAGCGAGAACAAATCCACTCTAGAAAATATTCCTCCGCCTCCTCCGCCTCCTCGTCGTTCCAAGCGTATTCAAGAGAAAACGGAGTAAAATAAAAAAATAAATAAAAAGAAAAGGTCGTCTTGACTTTTTTCTAGGTTTAGTGTATACTATGGATCGCAAGAATCTGTGCAAAGGAAAAACAGTGAAGAGACCTAACAAGTGCAAGAAGGTGAGAGGATGCAAGGTGGCGGCTGGACCCAAGAGAACTTACTGCAGAAAGGCCAAGTCCCACAGAAACAAGACGGTGAAGAAGAGAAGCACCCAGAAGAAGAAGTAAATAATATTGTATGACGAATGATTACAATATTATTGGTTTGAGAACATAGGAAGTTTATTTTTTGGAAGTTTTTCTCCTCGTGCGACGGGTGGACTTCTTTCTGCGTGTCTTCTTACCACCAACCACATCAATCTTCATGTGCTTGTTGGGTCCTAATGTATATTTCTTGCCGTCGTGTTCAAACGAATCGCCTTCTTCGTGTGCTTTCAGTTTGTCTGCTAATGTGGTGAGGGTTTTAGTTGTGTAATGTTTCTTTTTACCTAACGTGTATTTCTTGCCATCGTGGGCGAATGTATCGCCTTCTTTGTATGTCTTGAGTTTATCGGTCAATGTAGATTTGGGTTTGGAACTGCCTTTTTGAGTGGTGCGCTTTCTGCCACCTTGTTTTGTTTCTATTGATTGATAAGTTGGTACTTCAAAAACAGTTTCCATCTCATTTGCAACATCCATATTTTCTTGTTCAAGGGGTAATACCAAATCATTTTCAATTATGTTATCAACTAAACTCTCTAATTGACTAACATCGTCACTTTGATCGTAATAGTCAATTGGTATTCCATTATCTATATAAGAATGTACTAATATCATAGAATAGACACTATCAAAAAACTTTAAAATACCTTTTTTAGATAGAATTTCTATAACTTGATTCATTAATTCCCTATTCAAGTCCTTTACGCGAGGTTCTAGGATATAATCTACTAACTTATCATCAGGCGCCTCATCTTCGACGGGAACCCGTTCGTTATAATAAGTATTTATAGGATCAAAATAATAGTCAGTATTCGCAAATGCTAATGCTACTACGTCCATTTTTTTAGTTTCCGCTTTAAAACCTGGTTTTACGGGGTTACGTTCTACTTTTGCAACAGTAGGTTTCTTTTGTGTAAATTTGCTTCCAGCGCGTTGCCTTGATGAAATAATATTACGATTCCTGGTTCCTCTGTTTTGAGGTTGCATAAAAGATACAGGTACAGTCTTAGTCGTTTCAATATAATCCTTTCTTGCAAGGTCATAAAAAGTTATATTATTATTTGTGGTCAAACCAAAACTAGGTTTAAGTGAAACTGATGCTGTATACTTTTTAGCTCTATTCAATTTAAGATTTCCTTTAACAGAACGTATAAATTTGTTAATTAAATAGTCAGTTTTCAATGCCTTGATTTTTTTTTCAATATCGGAAATGGTCAAATCCGTATCATATTTTAATTCAGGAATATTAATCAAGTCGTTTTGAATAATTTGCATATCAGTTAGTACATTTTCATAAAAAGACCTTTTTAATACAAGTGGTTCAGTCACTCCATCTATATATAGCGGAGATGACGATTTATTCGAAAGAATTGTCATAGATTTTATGTGAGTATCATTTTCTTTTATAATTTCTTCCTTATTTTTGTTGAATCGTTTTGCAGCATCTCCGATTGGGTCGTCGCTCGGTTCAAATATAGTAATTGAATATTTTTTATCACCGCTTTTTGAATCTGCTCCAGTAAAAATGCATTTAACACCTAGTAATAAACATAAAGTATATACGACTTTATCACAAGTAATAAGTGTATATGTACTGTCTGAATGAACAGCTTTCCAAGCTAATACAATTAACACTTGCATTTTATCACCCCATTCTTTCAAAGAAATCAATGCCTTTTTGGTATTTGCATCTGCTCTCGAATCTTTTAAAATTTTATTCTTATTAGTATTGCCTGAAAAATAATTATTATTTGGGTCTTTCCCGAATACATCTTTACCATTATAAGAAAACGTAATATCATGAGTAGTCAGATTATAGTCAAACTTTAATTTGCTTACTGTCTTACTTTTCAAAGAAGAGTTTTCTAAACCAAATAATTCCATAAATTCGGGACTAAATTCAATAGTTTCGCCATTTTCTGGCCATACTTTTGCAGGATTATTATCCCTAGTAGCAGGATCAATATACGTTGCAATGTTACTATGTTCCTTGAAACCTTGTTCTATAAATGTATCTGGACCAAGACCACAATCTCTGAAAACATTCTCTATTTGTAAAGGTTCATTCAGAGGACTTCTCTTCTTTAGTTTTGTCCATGTTATTTGATGTATATATGGAGACAATACTTCTGTTACAGTATTTTCTAATTTATGTAAATCTTTATCATATATAGGCGTATACCCATATGTTTTTTCTCGCATAGGGTACATATTTAGTTGCATGAGTGTTGCTGCGTTGGTCCCATCTTTAATACTATCTAAATAATTCAACGTATGTTGATGAGCAATCATGGTATCATAATTTACACTACTAACACCATCCAGAATGCTTCGTATATTGTTTATATCTAATATTGGCTTTCCATTTACTAATATATTATTATCTTTATAATCAATCACATACGACATTATTTATACTGTATATATTTATATATTATTTTATTTTATTACATTGAGTAAAATTATACATAGAATAATCATTCATTCAAATATTTGCTACCTTTTTCACAGTGGAATTTGTTTTGCGTTTCTTAGAAACCCTTGTGCTTTTTGTCTTGGTTTTACGCAAAGATGATACGTCTTTTCCGTAACATTTCTTCATATAGTAATATTCTTCATCCACATCTCCACCTAAAAGGAACTCTTTGAACCCATACTTCTTGTAATATGCTAATAAAAACTCGGGGTCGCCGTGTTCAGGCTCTTTTTCCACATACAAATACAGCCCGTTCACTTTCTTGTATTGTTTCATTAATACATCGGTTATATACTTATCAATTAACTTCATCATACGCTGGACTGGTCCCTTCCTTATTTGCGTGCTACGTTTTGAACGACACACCTCATTGAGCCATGGTTGCTGATGAGACAATACATCTTGCGAACTCATTTGAATGGTTGCCGACCCACCATCTACAAACTCTGTGTAATCAGTGAAATTAACGTCATATCCTAAAGAAAGAGCTACCGCCATGGTTTTATCTGCAGTAGCATCGAACAAATCATACAAACGTTCACTATTTTCATTGTCGGTGTTCTCGTCCTTGAAGCACATATTTTGCATATTTGCGACTAAACCTGCGAATTCCCGCAACTCTATTTCTTGTGGTAAGAATTCACAAGCATATCCAGAGAAACACAATTTTGACGCCACTTTTTTGGAACGATTGATAATATAAATGGCCGAATAATAGGTGATGTTACTCATTTATATAACGAAGAGAAATAACATGCACCAAATAGGATTATCTTTATTATGATACAAAATTGAAACATACCGAACTTTAACTCTTTTTGTTAAAATGAGTTAAATACAACAAGTAGTTATATACATATCATGCCTGATTATACTTGCGAACGTTGCTTGAAGGAGTTTTCACAGAAATCGCACTATGACAAGCATATGAATCGGAAGAGACCTTGTCAGGATAACAAGAAGACATTGGAAAAGGTAGTAGAAGGTATCATCACAAACAAACTGGAAGGCAAAAAAAATGAACACATTGCGCCAACCGAACCGTCTGTGGTGGAAAACACATTCACCGACTCTACGAAAACAGACATTGTATCAAATACCGGCGAGAAAACACAGAAAGTGGTGAAGGAGGATTGTATTGAGGGGATGAAAAAAATCAAAGATGAGTCTGTAGACATCGTTATATGCGACCCACCCTATAACATCGGCAAGGACTTTGGTAACAATAGCGACAAGCAAAAAATGGATGATTATTTGGTTTGGTGCGATGACTGGATTCGCGAATGTATTCGTATTCTAAAACCCGCAGGAACCCTCTATATTTATGGATTCAGTGAGATATTGGCTTTCATTCGTGTAAGAATCAACATCAATGTGAGATGGATCATTTGGCATTACACCAACAAAGTGACCCCTTCTTTGAACTTCTGGCAGAGAACACACGAAAGTATTCTATGTTGCTACAAAGAGAAGCCGGTGTTCAACAAAGACGATGTGAGAGAACCATACACCGACACTTTCTTAAAGAACGCGGCAGGAAAGGTGAGAAAAGCGACCAAGGGACGATTCAGTAATGGTGAAAAAGAGACCACGTATACGGCTCACGCAAATGGCGCTCTGCCTCGCGATGTGATCAAGATATCCGCATTGGCGGGAGGTGCCGGCAAAAAGGAACGCGTGAATCACCCCACTCAAAAACCATTGGAATTGTGCGAAAAACTCATCAAGGCCAGCAAAAATGGCGAAGATACGGTATTGGTGGTCCCTTTCGCAGGCTCGGGAAGCGAATGTGTGGCGGCAAAAAAACACAATATCCACTTTATCGGATATGAAATCAATGAAGACTATGTAGACCTGTGTAATGAAAGACTGCGTGGGGTAGAGACCTCGTAATTCGCGCGCATAAATTAGAAAAAAATATACAGTATTTACATATTTTTTATTTTTGTTGTTTTTGTTGTTTTCTACTAAGAAACGAGTCTTAGACCACAATGTCATATTTGTAGGTCACCATATCCATCGGCAAGGTCGTCCACAACTGAGAACTCATGCTCTTGTTAATGCTTGCTTGGAAATCGCCTACGCCAATCCACTGCTTTCCTGAATCATTCTCAGCCCAAGTCAACTTGTTCACCTTACACACAGACGATTCAAAGATAAGCAATCGGTATGTTTTATCAAATGGCTTCTTTTTGGCCAAAAGGAAATACCAGTCGTCGTGGTCGGCGGATAGATGCGCTATCTTATCGGCTATACTCTCCTGACTCGTGGTTCTGCTTCCATTGAACTTCACACTTGGGCTTCCTTTGCGAGGCGTGGTCAACTGTCCCGACTTACATGAAATCCGCGAATTCGGCATATTTTCAATGCGCATGTCCTCACCGACCTTGTGTGACCTATCGGCTTTCCATGTGGTTGAAAATCCAGAATCAGCAAACGCATTATGTAACGTCTCTTCCCAGAATTCAGCAATGAGAGGTTGCGTGAACAATTCGTGATACTGACGGATTCGCTTCATAAGGGCGGGGATCAGTTTCAGAACTATGTCATTCATGGTCTCGGTCGGGGCTGTTTTCTTGTTTAACGTAATGGACCCCAACGCATCGGCTAGGTCATCCACTTGACTCTCTGTGTTCGTGCTCTGCTTCTCGTATATCTCAATGGCCTCCAATGCCTCCGTAATATCCTCCAACGTAGCCGTAGTTTCAAGTGTGGTCATCTTCTATTCGTGTATCTGTATCTGTATCTCTATATTATCCTCCTATTGAAGGATAAAAATCAATTTTATATGGCACAAAATTAGATTTAACGAAAGTTGTTATTTTTTGTTAATATACAAAATTGACTTAGAATTAGGATCCAAATATAGTATATAGAAGACATGGGAAAATACAGCTGTGAAGATTGCGGAAAAGAATTCGCTCAAAAATCACATTATGGTTCGCACAAACGGCGTAAAACGCCGTGTGGAGGTAGTGCGAATACGATCAATCAATTAAAAATAGAGGTTCAACAATTGACGACCAAACTCCAGTTGTTTGAAGACAATTTTCAACAAATGGTAAACAAAGCAGTAGACGAAAGATTACAACTTGTGAACAAAAAGGACATCGCAACTCAATGCGAAGCTTGCGAAAACACGCCAATCAAAAAGACCAAAAAAACAGTCAAGAAACAAATCATCATTGAACCCGAGAACACCGAACAAAAATTACAAAAACCATTCTTAAAATGGGTCGGAGGAAAGACGCAGATTATAGACAACGTGACCAACAAGTTACCAAAGGAAATAAACAATTATCACGAATTGTTCTTGGGTGGAGGGAGTGTATTGTTGGCGGTGCTTTCTTTACAAAAACAGCAAAAAATCGTTATCAAAAACAAGATATATGCATATGATATCAACGAAACACTCATTCATGTATACAAACACGTCCAAAACAACAAAGACGAATTGTTCAGACATATTGAAACATACATACACGCATATGATAGTATTGAAGGAACCGACATCAACCGAAAACCCAACACATTAGAACAAGCAAAGACGTCCAAAGAAAGCTATTATTACTGGATACGTAATAAATACAATATCATGGAGGACAAACACAGCGTAGAACGTTCGGCTCTATTTATGATTATTAACAAACTCTGCTTCAGAGGCATGTATCGTGAAGGACCCAACGGTTACAATGTGCCATATGGTCATTATAAAACGACCCCCACCATCATCACCAAAGACGAATTGAATTCGATCAGTGAGTTGGTCCAAGGCGTGGAATTCGCATGTCGGGGGTTTGAAGACTCTATACGAGCACCCACGAAGGGCGATTTTGTCTATCTGGACCCTCCATATGCTCCCGAAAATGCGAAATCGTTTGTTGGTTATGTTGCGGATGGCTTTGATTTGGATGCCCATAACAAATTATTTGATGGTATCAAATCATTAAACAAGAAAAAAATCCATTTCGCTATGAGTAATGCGAAAGTGGACTTTGTTATGGATAATTTTAAAGACTATCAACACGAAGACATTGTTGCCCGGAGAGCCATCAACTCCAAAAACCCTGGTTCCACCACCATGGAAGTGATTGTTTATAACTAAATGGGATTTTCTAGGTCTTTCACTAGGTCGCTGAATTTCATATACTCAATGTTCATACTTTTCGCCAAATCAATAAATTTTTGTTTGTTTTCAGACAATTCTCCGAAGATACGCGTGGGACCGTTCGTTAATTCGTGCTCTTGGTAGGCAATACATACTATTTTCAACGGTTTCTCATATAAAACTGGGATATCGCTATATTTATACATGGTCCCAAGCACCTTCTCGCCCGCTGTTCCCGACGTGGTCCAGTTACGAGTTTTGACCTCGTATATATAATCATCTGTTTCCCAGTCCGGGGAATAACCTCCTTTATGTTCTGGGCGTCGGGGATTTTCGCCTCTCAACGCCAAGATATCGCGCACCATGTGCTCACCTAGAACAGTTGTCCAATTTCCGTTATTGCTCTGACCAATCATACGATTACCCCACTCTTTTTCTTGCGTTTGCGCGTTGTCTCTAATTTGTTTTGAAGTCATCGTGTCCGTTTTTTTTACTTGGTATGTTAGTCCATTTACATAGGGTTCCAACGCCCATTTTACTTTCAAACGCAACTGTTCGTTCATCATACAACGAATATGTGATAATACAAATACCGAATATATGTTCTATTCAATTTTTTGCGAAATTCACAAATATAGTTGTGATTGACTATATTACGATTTTAAGTGAAAGTGTATGTATTGCAAGAAAATCGTTGTTGTTTTGTAAAAAACAAGCACTTTGAAAAATTGATATCTAATAATCTAATTCCTACTATTTCACTAATAGATATATTTTATCACACACACACACACGATAATGCCCTACGGAGAACATACGAAAGCCATTAATCGTGGTATCAGAAATGGCGACGCGGGTGAATTGAAAAATAACCAGGCTGTCCGCAATTATGCTTACGACAAATACAGGGAAATGGGATTGAATGACCAACAGGCACAAGCGCATATGGATCGCAAAGATGCGGGTCATATCAAGGCGCGCAATCACGGTGGACAAAATGTGGCATCAAATTACATGTGGGAGGACCGCCACGATAATCGCGCCCATGGAGATGCGACAATTGCGAAGGCGGATATGAAGCGCGCCGGTCGCTGGTAAAAATCAATAAAAAATACAATATAGACACTAGCACCATAGATAATGTATATAACGCAATCAAAAATGTATTTCAGAAGATTAGCAGACGGAACATTTCAAAAAATGATACCTCTTCGTGTATATCCCTGGCCTCGGAATGCGAAGAAACCAGTCGCTCTGGCGAAGTGCCCCAATGAAGAATTGGCCAGAAAAATAGCCAACCATAAACTTATGATGGAATCTTTCAAAGAACGCAACCAAATTATGATGGAATCTTTCAAAAAAAAGGGACAATGAGCGACTTTGAATAAAAAATAGGATAGATATCTTATTTTTTATTGTATACAACCGATATATTATTTATTCACCATCACCTCTTTGATGATACTTTTGACGATCCTGTCCTTGAATTGACGACATTCTTGTTCACCAAGTCCTCCTAACACTGCTTGGGTGAGTTTCATATATTCCATGTTCTCATATGAATCAAATACTTGGTAGTCGGGATGTTCATCCGTCCACTGTTTGATGTTTCGGCAATTTTTATTGGACACTTTCTCCACGATTTCCTTGAGTTTTTCTTTGGAATGGTCCTCTTTTGCCCATTCGTCGTTTTCTCGGATATACAATGTTTCGCGTTTCATGTCTGTACAGTGAAGAGGACGCTTGTAAATATCCAATTCTTGGAGTTTATTCACCAAAATGCGTGAAATGCCGCCTACGTAACCCAAACGACCTGTTTCTGTGAGGTCTTCCATGTCTAATTCCATGTTCTCAATGAAATCAGACATATTTATCGCATCTTTACATTGTTCATTCAAGAAAAATTGCAAGTTGAACTTCTGATTGTTGTTGATGGTTTGGTTCTCTATATGGGATCCACCTATTTTCACCGCTTCGATGAGTTGTTTCTGTAATTCTTGATTCTCGTCTTGTTGTTTCTGGATTTGTCTGGATTGGTCCAACATGAGTTGCTTGAATTCTTGATTTTGCTCCAAAATAGTTAGAATATCGCGCTTGGAGATATCGGGTTCCGGATCATGTTGTCGCACCATTTGCTTATTTGTGCATTTTTGTTGGTGTTTCCACAGTCCAGACGCAGTTTTGAAGGTTTTTTCACAATTTTCACATACGGCATTTTTTGATTTCCAATCATTTCCATTTAGTTCCATATTATGTTTACGTGTGAGTAGGTGTTGCTCATAGTTACTCTTTTTGCTGCATTTGAAGTTACATTTATTGCACAAGAATATTTCGGCATTTTTCGGCATTTTTTATTTCCAAAAAAGTATAATATATGGAAATAATAAAAATGCCTAAATCCTTTCGCACCAAAATAATAAAAATATATATGCAGCCAATTATTTTAAGGAAAAATAGAAATCACAGCATTATGCTTTGAACGTGTTTTTGTAGATTTTTTTGAAAAACTATTTGGGAAAAATGAAAATTGGACATTTTTAAAAATGTCCAAAAGTGCAAAAATCTTCAGAGAATTCTATTTTGAAAAATTAGTGTTTTTTTTGAAATGATAAAATAAATGTAAGTGTATTTATATATAAATACTCAATAATGAGGATAAAAAAGACTGTAAAGAAACATAATAATAACACGTCAAAGAAATCAACAACTTTGAAGAAACATCTAAGAACCCAGAAAGGAGGTGGGCAACTTTTAGACGTTATAAATAATAACGAATTGTCCGGAGAAGAGATATATAAACAAGTTAAACAACTTTTGCAGAACAATGATGTAGATGTGGACGAGACTGATGACGACGGCACTACTGCCTTGACGAATGCCTCATCTCAAGGTCGCACCGATGTAGTGCAGGCTCTTATAGCAGCGGGGGCGGACAAGGACAAGTCGGATAACGATGGCGAGACTCCCATATTATATGCCTCCTACAAGGGTCACCTCGATGTAGTGCAGGCTCTTATAGCAACGGGGGCAGATGTGAACAAGGCCAGTGACAATGGCGATACCCCCATATCCGAGGCCTCCTACAAGGGTCACCTCGAGGTAGTGCAGGCCCTCATAGCAGCGGGGGCAGATGTGAACAAGGCCGATAACAATGGCAGGACTCCCATATACTGGGCCTCCCAGAAGGGCCACCTCGAGGTAGTGCAGGCACTCATAGCAGCGGGGGCAGATGTGAACAAGGCCAGTAACGATGGGGTCA
>Ga0209662_1000904_pt1 | contig 14433 bp, 15 predicted proteins | sample SaaInlV_150m_DNA_4_FD_184662 | JGI IMG/M metagenome (GOLD analysis project Ga0209662, IMG submission 184662) | Marine microbial communities from expanding oxygen minimum zones in the Saanich Inlet - SI072_LV_150m_DNA (SPAdes) (version 2) | ecosystem: Environmental > Aquatic > Marine > Intertidal...
GAGCCAGAAAATCCAATTTTAACAGCGACTGAAAAAGGTTATGGTAAGCGTACAGCGTTGGATGAATATCGTTCTCAGGCACGTGGTGGTGCTGGTGTAATTTCCATTAAAACCTCTGTACGTAATGGCAAGGTAGTTGGCGCTATTCAAGTAACGGATGAAGATGAAATGATGCTCATTTCTAATAAAGGCACTTTGGTTCGTGCCAGAGCATCTGATGTTTCTATCATTGGTCGTAATACCCAAGGTGTAACTCTAATCAATATCGCTAAGGCCGAGAAGTTAGTATCCGTGGCTAAGATTGCCGAAACAGATGAAGAAGAATCTGAAGGTGAGAATCAAACCGTAGAAGAGTAAAAAAATATTAGAAAAACTTGATATGCGTCAAGGACGTGATATTTTTTCCTGCATAAAATGAACTTGTTTCATCAACAAACAGGAGAAAATTATGAAAACATTAGGCGCATTATCTTTAGCAGGCGTTTTTTGGGCTATTTTGATTACTATGGTGACAATGTTATAAGAATTTAGTTATTTAGGAAATTTCTAAAATTTTCCAAATGAACGTTTTAAAATGCCGTTTTTGAGTTAAGTAAGGCTCTAAAACGGTATTTTTTCGTATAAAAATCAAGTTTTTACCAATAAATTAGATGTATTTTCAAAATTTCCTGTTTTTTTATCAATAAGGTTGCAATGATGACGATAGCAATGTGGCAAAGTTTTTTTGGATGGAGTCTGCTGATTAACTGGAGTGTGTTAATTGTGTGGATATTGGTCATTAAGCTTGCACCTGATTTTGTTTATAGGGTGCACAGCTATTGGCTGCCAATTAGCAGAGCGTCGTTTAATGCAATTCATTACGGCGGTATAGGTTTGTACAAACTATTCATATTTTTCTTTCTCATGACCCCGTACTTTGTTTTAATGATTATTAAGTGATAATGACATGTCTAGTTTAAGCGTCATTATTGCGACGATTAGACCGTCATTTTTAATCTTAACACCCGTGTGTTTGTTTTTAGGCTGGAGTTTTGTTTGGGCTGAAAATCGATTCGTACACGATTACTTACTGGTACTGACTTTTACCGGTGCAATGATGGCACATATCAGTGTTAATATGCTAAATGAGTATTTGGATTATACAAGCGGGCTAGACTTAAATACCACTAGAACGGCGTTTAGTGGCGGTAGTGGGGCACTACCCAATCATCCAAAAATGGCAGCCAGTGTTTTAACTATTGGCATTACAGCTTTATTCGTAACACTATTAATAGGCGTATTTTTTGTTTGGCTTTATGGTTGGCAGTTATTACCCATTGGTGTGAGTGGACTTTTGATCATTGTGGCTTATACACGCTGGATTAATCGATACCCATGGCTGTGTTTAGTTGCTCCAGGTTTGGGCTTTGGTTTATTGATGACAGTAGGTGCGTATTTTGCCATTACCGGGGTTTTTAATCAGGATTTGTGGTTAATCAGTTTGGTGCCATTTTTCTTGGTGAATAACCTATTGTTGTTAAATCAATATCCAGATATTGAGGCAGACAAGATGGCGGGCAGAAATCATTTTCCCATTGCTTATGGAGTGTCGTCTAGCAACTTGGTTTATTTTTTATTTTTAGTATTGACTATGTTGGTTATTATTATTAGCGTAGTTATGGATATCTTGCCGAATTTAAGTTTAATGGCTTTAATAGCGACACCAATAGGGTTTTATGCGTTAAGTGGCGCCCTTAAATTTAAACAAAATATTGGCCAACATCCGCAGTTTCTTGTTGCCAATGTGATAGTTACAGTGGCAGTTCCAGTTTTACTAGGTGCCTCTATTATTATTGGATAGATCAGCTTTGATTAGAAAAAAACATAAGGCTTGTTAGGCAAAAATACCTAGGTACAAGTCAGTGTACTTGTTGATGTTAATGCTCTCGAGTGGCGGAGAACGTTAAATTAGGATGACGCTCTTCAGTCAGTTGTAGATTGACCATAGACGGTGCTAGGTAAGTCAACATACCGGCCGAATCGATTGCCACGTTATTACCAGCCTTGATTTTAAGTTGTTCAATGTCTTTTTCACTACCGGTTACCCAGCGTGCAGTGGCAATATTAATGGTTTCAAATTGACAATCAACGCTGTATTCATACTTGAGACGATGGGCAACCACGTCAAACTGCAAAATGCCCACAGCGCCTAAGATTTGAGCGTTGCCCATAATGGGTCTAAAAACTTGCGTAGCACCTTCTTCTGATAGTTGATCAAGGCCTTTTTGTAGGGCTTTGGCTTTTAAAGGATCTTTTAGTTGGGCGCGGCGAAATAATTCTGGTGCAAAGTTTGGAATGCCTTGAAAGGTTAATTTTTCACCTTGAGTAAAGGTATCACCAATACTAATGCCACCATGATTGTGAATACCAATAACATCACCAGCGTAGGCTGATTCAGCTGAGGTGCGTTCCCGCGACATAAAGGTAACCGCATTGGCAATTTTGATTTGTTTACCAGTGGCCACTTGTAAAACCTTCATACCTTTTTTGTACTCACCACTGACGATGCGCATAAAGGCTAGGCGATCGTGGTGTTTGGGATCCATATTTGCTTGAATTTTAAACACAAATCCAGTGAGTTTGTTTTCATCTGGTTTAACTTCTCGAACGTCTGATTCCCGATTTTGCGGGATTGGTGCGTATTCGATAAATCCATCGAGTAAGTTTTGAATACCAAAATTAGAAATGGCTGAGCCAAAGAAAACTGGGGTTTGTTTTCCAGCTAAGAATTCATCTAAATCAAAGGGTGTTGTCGTTTCACGAATAAGATCTACTTCTTCACGCATTTCTTCGACGACATCTTTGCCTAAAATTTCATCTAATTTAGGATTATCCACACCATCAATAATGATGTTTTCACCAATCTCAGAGTTCTTACCTGCTTCGTACAGATGAACTTTGTCTTCAAGTAAATGCACCACACCTTTAAAGCGCTTACCCATGCCAATTGGCCAAGTGATTGGCGCACATTCGATGTTTAGCACGGTTTCTACTTCATCCAGTAAATCGATCGGCTCCTTGCCTTCACGATCGAGCTTGTTAATAAAAGTAAGAATTGGGGTATCGCGCAAGCGACAGACTTCCATGAGCTTAATGGTGCGCATCTCTACACCCTTGGCAACGTCAATCACCATTAGTGCAGAGTCAACGGCTGTTAGTGTACGATAGGTATCTTCAGAAAAATCCTCGTGCCCTGGAGTGTCGAGTAAGTTAATAACATGGTTGTCATAATCAAACTGCATGATCGATGAGGTAATGGAAATACCCCTTTCTTTTTCCATTTCCATCCAATCGGATGTGGCGTGAGTACTGGCTTTACGTGCCTTGACGCTGCCCGCTGTTTTAATCGCACCGGCGTAGAGTAATAGTTTTTCAGTAACGGTGGTTTTACCGGCATCAGGGTGAGAAATAATCGCAAAGGTACGACGCTTGGATACTTCACTCATAACTAAGATTTACCGGTTATGATTAGTTCAACACCTGCCTCATTAAACATTTCTTTTGAAAGTTGAACGCTTTCATTCCAGTTGTCGAGTTCTTTTGATTTTTCGATCACGACTTTTTTAATGCCAACTTGGATAATGCCTTTAGCGCATTCTGAGCAAATAGGCAGCCCGTATACGTACAGAGTTGCACCATCAAGTGAGGTACCAGAATAAGTGGCATTGTAGATTGCATTCATTTCTGCATGGACCACAAACTTGTATTTAGTTTCTCGATGGTTGTAGCGCTCATCGGTGTCATGAATGCCACGAGGAAAGCCGTTAAAGCCTTGAGAAAGTACTTCTTTTTTACTGCCAACGGTTACGGCACCTACTTGAGTTGATGGATCTTTTGACCACGTAGCAACCTCAGCTGCCAATGATAAATAACGCTTATCCCATTTGGTTAGTTGGTTCATCGTATTTTAATGGATGCTAAACTGATCAATACTAAAATGAATGTCATCATCCAAAAACGCACAATAATTTTTGGCTCCGACATGCCCATTTTTTCAAAATGATGGTGCAATGGTGCCATGAGGAAAATACGTTTTTGAGTGCGCTTGTACCACCCAACTTGGATTATCACTGATAGAGTTTCAGCAACGAACACACCACCCATAATAAACAACAGTATCTCTTGACGAACAATAATAGCAATCACCGCTAAAATGGCGCCTAAAGAAAGTGAGCCTACATCGCCCATGAAGATTTCAGCAGGGTAGGTGTTGAACCATAAAAATCCTAAACCCGCACCAATCAGTGCTGCACAAATTACAAATATTTCAGCTGTGTCTGGCATAAAGGGCATATTGAGATAATTAGAGAAATTATAATTACCTGATATATAAGCAAAAATCGCTAATGCGCCCGAGATGAGGACCACCGGCATAATGGCTAAACCATCCAAACCATCGGTTAAATTCACGGCATTAGAGCTACCTACAATTACAAAGTAAGAAAATACAAGTAAGCCCAATGTGCCTAAAGGAATTGTCCAATCTTTAAAAAATGGGATGAGTAGATCGGTAGGAATGGGCTGATGCGTATCATTAACCAGCCAAAGTCCAATTATAATTGCACCGATGGATTGGGCCAAGTATTTTTGTTTGCTGCTAAGACCGTCAGAGGACTTGTGTTTAATCTTTAAATAATCATCCACAAAACCAATGCCACCAAAAATAAGTGCAGTCACAATAATTATCCACAGATAAGAATTGTGCCAGTCTCCCCAAATAAGAATACTGCCAATAAAGGAAAATAAAATCATGATACCGCCCATGGTCGGGGTACCTGCTTTTGAAAAGTGTGACTCTGGCCCATCAGGACGAATCACTTGGCCGATTTGATGTTGCTGTAATCTGGCAATGAAAAAATGCCCCAAAGTTAAACTGATGAACAGTGCTGCCAGCATTGCCAATACAGCTCTAACGGTTAGATATTGAAGAACGTTAAATCCTGCATCAAATTGAGTAAGAAAACTAATTAATTCTAAAAACATTAGTCGATCTCGTTAATGGATAAAAGCTCTAAGTTAAAAATTAGTAACGATTCTTGGGATAAGCTACCGCGATCACTATCACCATAGATTTGCGCATAAGAGGCAATAATGGTGCGTTTTTCACCAATGTTCATGGTTAATGCAGACTGATCAATGACTTTAATGATGGTGCCCGATCCGGCAGCGAAAGGCAGTGGTTCATCAGCTTTACGCATGTTGGTGCCATCATCTAAGTCGATGGATAGGTTGACTTTAACCAGATCCCCTAATTCAGGTGTCTCACCATTACCGGTTTGATTGATTTGCACATAGTGACCTTCAGTTGCAACTTTAGCATCGGGATAATTAACTTTTACAAAGTTAATGAGTTTCTGTTTTTTTTTCGTTTGTTTGGCTTTTTCTTTGACAAGGTTTTTTTGGTTATAGGCTTCAAAAGCAGCTTCGTCGGTTTTGAAATTTTTTGCTTTATCTCCAATACGTTCAATAAATACTTTGCGAATGAAATCGTCTTTTTTGATGGTGTTAACCACACTCATTCCTTTGACTACATGACCAAAAACAGTGTGCTTTCCATCGAGCCATGGTGTTGCTTCGTGAGTGATAAAAAACTGGGATCCATTGGTGTTTGGGCCAGAATTAGCCATGGATAAGATACCACCAGTGTCATGAGTTAGGTCTGTGATTTCATCAATAAACTTGTACCCTGGGCCACCCGTGCCGTTGCCTTTTGGGTCACCCCCTTGAATCATGAAATTATCAATCACACGATGAAATTTTAAACCGTTGTAAAAAGGCTTACCAATTTGAATGTTAGAGTGCTTTGTTCCCTCGGCCAAACCAACGAAGTTAATCACCGTGAGTGGGGTTTTTTCAAAAGCCAGTTTGATTATAATATCGCCCTGATTGGTGTGCAAGTTAGCGTAGAGCCCGTCTTCTAGTTTTGCGTGTGATTGTAGTGAAATAAGTAGCGTTGATAGCAGCAGAAAAAAGCGCATAATTTGGATGAGATATTACCTGTAAGATTGGGTAATGATACCTAAAAAAATGTGTGATAATTATCCAACGATAAGTTATAATCTACGCTTGAATTTATTGTTAGAACGCCTTGGAGAAAGCCATGTCCTTATTGATTACCGATGAATGTATTAATTGCGATGTTTGTGAGCCAGAGTGCCCAAATGATGCCATTTATATGGGTGATGAAATCTATGAAATAGATGGAGACAAATGTACAGAATGTGTGGGGCATTTTGATACGCCACAGTGCGTTGAAGTTTGCCCAGTTGATTGTTGTCTACCAGACCCTGATCGTGTTGAAACGGAAGAAGAACTGTTGGCTAAATTAGCATAGATAAACAGCTTGAAACATTAAAAAAGGCGACTAAACAGTCGCCTTTTTGTTTGGAAGTTTAATCAGTTATTTAGTGTATTTTTAAGTGCTGCTAAGCATAAAGTAATGTTTTCTTTTCTAGAGGCATAGCCCATTAAACCAATGCGCCATACTTTGCCAGCGTAAGCACCGAGACCTGCACCAATTTCTAGGTTGTAATCATTTAGCAGGGTAGAACGAACTTTTGCATCGTCAGCCCCTTCAGGAATGAATATGGCGTTTAATTGTGGCAGACGATCTTCTTTTTTAACTAAAAAGCTAATGCCCATTGCCTCTAAACCATCGCGTAAGCTCTCGTGATTTTTCTGATGACGTGCCCAAGAATTTTCCAGCCCTTCTTCGCTAATCATCACCAATGATTCATGCAGTCCGTAAAGCGTATTAACGGGCGCTGTGTGGTGGTAAGTACGTTTTGCACCTTCACCCCAATAGCCCATAACCAAATTAAGATCTAAGAACCAACTGGTTACCGGTATTTTTCGATTGGTGAGTTTTTTAATGGCGCGATCACCAAAACTGATGGGTGAAATACCGGGCATGGCCGATAAACATTTTTGTGAGCCTGAGTAAATGGCGTCAATCTCCCATTCATCAACACGAAGCTCAACACCGCCGAGTGAAGTTACCGCATCAACAATATTAATGCAATCGTATTGATGTGCAAGTTTGCACAAAGTTTTTGCATCGGACAGTGCTCCTGTTGAGGTTTCTGCATGAACAAACGCAAGAATTTTTGCATCTGGATTGTCTTTAAGCGCTTGCTCAACTTTATCGGTTGAAATGGCGTTACCCCAATCGTCCTTAACCACAATGGCTTCACCACCAAAACGTGTGATGTTTTCTTTCATGCGCATACCAAACACACCGTTGATGCATACAATGACTTTATCACCTGGCTCAACTAAGTTAGCAAAGCAAGTTTCCATGCCAGCAGATCCGGGTGCGGACACCGGCATAGTAAGTTCATTTTCAGTTTGGAATATGTATTTTAGTGCTTCTTTAGTCTCATCCATCATGCCCACAAAAGCAGGGTCAAGATGCCCAATGGTTGGTCGTGCCATTGCTGAAAGAATTCTTGGGTGGACGTCACTGGGGCCAGGGCCCATTAATGTTCTTACAGGTGGATTAAATGATTGCATAATCTTTTTAAGGTTAATAAATTTAAAGAAGACATTATAATTGCTCGAATGAGTGTTATTCATCAATTATTACGTGCTTTACCTAAGGGTATTGTCATTACTGGCAGTGAGAATACACGAGCCTATGAGTGCGATGGCCTGAGTGTTTATAGGCAGAAGCCTTTAGCAGTAGTTTTGCCTGAAAACATCAAACAAGTTAAACAAGTATTACAAATTTGTAAAACCAACAATACACCCGTGGTTACGCGAGGTGCAGGTACGGGCCTTTCTGGTGGTGCCATGCCGTTGGAAAAATCAATCGTTTTAGGTTTATCAAAACTCAATCGGGTGAAATCGATCGATGTTAAAAATCGATTGGCCGTTCTTGAGCCGGGAGTAAGGAACATCGCCATTAGCGAGGCGGTTAAAGAACATGGTTTGTATTACGCTCCCGATCCGTCCAGTCAAATTGCCTGCAGCATTGGTGGTAACGTGGCTGAAAATTCTGGTGGTGTGCATTGTTTGAAATATGGTTTAACGGTTCATAACGTTGAAGCGCTAAAAGTACTTACTATTGATGGCGAGGAATTAGTGTTAAGTCGTAAAGATGACGGTTTAGGCTTGTTGGCGCTGATGAATGGTTCTGAGGGCTTGTTGGGTATTATTATTGAAATAACGGTTAAATTAATTCCAATGCCACAGTTGGCCAAAGTGGTGATGGCGGCGTTTGATTCGGTGCGCGATTGTGCTAATGCTGTGGCTGATATTATTAAAGCCGGCATCATTCCAGCAGGTCTAGAAATGATGGATAAATTTGCTATTGAAGCTGCTGAAGGTTTTGCGCAAGTAGGTTATCCACTTGATGCAGAGGCATTACTTTTATGTGAATTAGACGGTACCGAAGCACAAGTACAAGCAGAGCTTGATACAGTATTAAAAGTACTCTCAGGCGCCTCTACTTTAAAAGTATCTGAGAGTGAAGCGGAACGCCTAGATTTGTGGAAAGGCAGAAAATCAGCCTTCCCTGCAGTGGGAAGGCTTTCACCTGATTATTATTGTATGGATGGCACTATTCCGCGTCGTCATTTAGCCGATATGCTAGAAAAAATTAATGAGTTGAGTAAAAAATACAAATTACGAGTGGCCAACGTTTTTCACGCAGGCGATGGCAACTTGCACCCACTGATTTTGTACGATGCGAACGTTCCAGGAGAGCTGGAAAAAACTGAAGAATTTGGCACAGATATCTTAAAACTTAGTGTTGATATGGGCGGTACCATTACGGGTGAACACGGTGTGGGCGTGGAAAAATTAAACGTCATGTGTCATCAATTTAACTCAAAAGAATTAGAAATATTCCACAAGATTAAGCAAGCTTTTGATCCAGACTCATTGCTTAACCCAGGAAAAGCCGTGCCAGAGTTACATCGTTGTGCGGAGTTGGGCGCAATGCATGTACATAATGGCAAGTTGCCACATCCAGAATTGGAGCGATTCTGATGACAGATAGAATCGCTCAACTGCAAACATTGGTTCGAGCATCAGATAATTTGCATATCAATACCGAATGGCTAGATTATGCCGGCGTGGTGGAATATTATCCAGAAGAGTTGGTTATTACTGTTAAAGCAGGCACTAGCATTAAAGAAATTAAAAAAACATTGGCTAAAAATAGCCAATCCCTTACTTTTTTCGTGAGTGATGATAAATCCAGTATTGGTGCTGTTTATGCTAATGGCGGGCAAGATTTATCAGATGCTATTTTAGGAGTGCAAATTATTGATGGCAGAGGTGAGTTGTTAAATTTTGGCGGCCAGGTAATGAAAAATGTGGCAGGGTATGACGTAGCACGTTTGTTAGTGGGTTCAAAAGGTCGGTTAGCACTAATTGCTCAGATTAGCTTTAAAGTATTACCAAGTTCGTACGTTGATGAATTAACAGCACCTACTAAATTAGCTACATCTTCAAATTTAACTCAACAAATTGAGCAAAGGTTAAAACAAGTATTCGACCCTAAAGGTGTGTTCCAGTAATGCAAACAGACCACATTCAAAATTTTAAGGCCAATGAAATTATTCGTAAGTGTGTGCATTGTGGTTTTTGCTTAGCCACTTGCCCCACTTACCAATTGTTAGGTGATGAGTTAGACTCACCTCGTGGGCGTATTTATCTAATTAAATCATCGCTGGAAGATAATCATTTTTCTGATCAAAGTATTTTGCATTTAGATCGGTGTTTAACTTGCAGAGCTTGCGAAACTACCTGTCCATCAGGTGTTGAGTATGGAAATCTAGTGGACATTGGACGAGAATTCATAGAGTCCAAACGACCACTTTGGCAAAAAGCGTATCGTTATTCAGTGCGTAAATTATTAACCACACCATTATTATTTAATCCAATTGGTTTTATGGCTAGACACTCTAAGGCACAAGGGGGTCTAATTAAGCCGTCCACTAAGATTGGTACCGTGTTGTTGTTGGGTGGTTGTGTTCAACCAGCACTAGCGCCAAACATTAATCATAGTATCAAAAATATTTTGGCAAAACTGGGTTATGATACTATTGAAACCCCACAGAAACAATGCTGTGGTGCTGTTGACCAGCATCTGAGTGCACTTGATGATGCCATGAGTAAAATCAAGACCAACATTGATGCTTGGCTTGAGTTTGATGTTGATGTGATTATTTCCAGTGCCAGCGGTTGTGGTTTGATGGTTAAAGATTACGCATCAATGTTTGATGAGTATGATCCGTATTATCAAAAGGCGATCATTATTTCAAATAAAACGAAAGACATTGCTGAATTTTTAGTAGATAAGGATTTAACGCAACTTAATTTAGAAAGAACTAACGTTGTTTATCAAGAGCCTTGCACCATGCAGCACGGTCAGCAATTAAGTGGCTTGGTAAATTCTATTTTGACCAGTTTGGGCTACACAACTACACTAGTGGTTGATTCACACCTGTGTTGTGGTTCAGCAGGTACATATTCAATTTTTCAGCCAAAATTAGCCCAAACTTTGAAAATTAATAAATTAAAGCATTTGCAGGCTTCCAATCCACAGGTGATTGTAACCAGTAATATCGGTTGTTTAATGCACCTGCAAAAAGGCACTAAAATACCGGTCAAACATTGGATTGAGTTGTTAAATGGGTAGAAGAAGAAAACCAAAGGCCAAAACCTACGAATTAGAAATTGAATCGCTTTCACACGAAGGTCGAGGTATTGCGCATTTTGAAGAAAAAGTGATTTTTGTCTCTGGTGCTTTACCGGGTGAAACCGTGATTGCTGACCGTACCTTTTCTCGTGCTAAGTTTGAAGAGGCGGATGTCAAGGAAGTTCTTAAAGCGGCGAATAATCGCATCACACCAAAATGTGAAGTATTTGGTATTTGTGGTGGCTGCTCGTTTCAGCATTTGTCGAGCGAAGATCAAATCATCGCTAAAGGTAAATGGCTAAAAGATGCTTTGATGCAACAAGCTAAGACAGAACCTATAATTTGGCTGGAGCCGCTTCAAGTTGAGAGTTGGGGTTATCGTCGCAAGGCAAGACTCGGTGTGCGTTACGTTGCTAAAAAAGAAAAAGTTTTGGTGGGTTTTAGAGAAAAAAAATCTTCATTCATAACTAATATGAGTCGCTGTGAAGTTTTGCATCCTTCACTTGGCGATCATCTTGAAGATCTGGCACAGTGCATTGAACAATTGAGCGTCAAATCTCAAGTGCCACAAATTGAAGTGGCCATTGCTGAACAAGACACCGTGTTGATTCTACGACATTTAGAACCACTGAATGCTAAAGATGAGCAGATATTGGCAGACTGTGCCCATGATCTTGGCTTTACTTGGTACACACAAAGTGGTGGTCTGGATACTGTTAAGCCTTTAAATAAGTCAGTAGTATTGACTTATTCTCATCCTAATCATAATATTGAAATGGAGTTTTTACCGACTGATTTTACTCAAGTGAATTTTAAGCTCAATCAAAAGATGATTAATTTAGCGCTTGAATTACTTGAATTAAATGAATCCGATGAAGTGATTGATTTATTTTGTGGATTGGGTAACTTTACCTTACCGATTGCACGACACGTTAAACACGTGGTTGGTATTGAGGGTGATTTAGGTTTGATTGAGCGCGCTAAATACAACGCCGATCAAAACAATATAACGAACGCTGATTTTTACAAAGCTGACTTGTTTCAAGAAGTGGATGGTTTTGAGTGGTTTAGGGGTAAAAATTACAACAAAGCTTTACTCGATCCAGCTCGATCCGGTGCACTGGAAATTGTTGAATTTTTACCAAAACTTGGTATTGAACGCTTGGTGTATGTATCGTGTAATCCGGCCACTTTAGCTAGAGATACAGCGCGTTTAATCGAGTTAGGGTATAAACTACAAACAGCCGGCGTGATGGATATGTTTCCACAAACGGCCCATGTTGAATCCATTGCTTTATTTACTAAATGATTACAATTAACATTTCAGAACAAACGCTTAAGTACAAAGATAGATCTTATTTAATCAGTAGCGCGTTAAATGGTGTGGGCGAGATCGAAGGTTCTTATTGTACGCCGATAGGGAAGTTTAAAATTTACACCAAGGTAGGTCAGGATCTTCCTGATAATTCAGTATTGGTATCGCGCCAAGCAACCGGCGAGATTTACAACAAAGCATTGTCCATCCAACATCCTGATCGAGACTGGATACTAACTCGTATTCTTTGGTTAGAAGGGTCGGAAGAGCGCAATCAAAACACCAAGGATCGATACATCTACATTCACGGATCGCCAGACGAAACCATAATGGGAAAACCAGGATCAAAAGGCTGTATTCGTATGCGCAATAAGGATGTTGTTGAGTTGTTTGAGAACGTTCAAATTGGTGAAGATGTCGTTATAATGAAGTCATGAGTCAGTTAGTACAATACTTGCCAAAAAAAGCCTATGAGCATTTACAAGAAAACGATAATGCTTTTTTGATAGACGTTCGCACTGAAGCCGAAAACAAGTTTGTTGGTAGACCGCTTGATTGTATTTTTGTACCTTGGGTGGATGAGCCAGATTGGGAGCCACACCCACAAGAGTTCATTGGTGCAGTAAAACGTTTTATTGGTAAGCGTGATCGTATTTTAGACACTGAAATTATTTTGATCTGTCGCAGTGGTTATCGTTCAGACGATGCTGGAAAGTGCTTAATAGATCATGGGTTTACAAATGTAGCACACATTGTGAGCGGCTTTGAGGGTGACCTTGATGAGAGTGATCAGCGTGGTAATGTGAATGGCTGGCGTCACGATGGCATGCCTTGGAATCAATGTTAGTGAGTTATCTCGATAGTATTAAGTTGTTCGTTCATCCTCGAGTAATAACCATGCTATTTTTGGGTTTTTCGGCTGGCGTACCAATTTTGCTTATTTTTTCAACACTCGGCTTATGGCTAAATGAAGCTGGTGTAGCAAAATCCACCATTACTTACTTTTCATGGGCAGCACTAGGTTACTCCTTTAAATTTGTTTGGGCACCATTGGTTGATCGCTTACCTTTGCCTTTTTTAACACACTTTTTAGGTCGTCGTCGTGCATGGATGCTGGTTTCTCAGCTGGCCATTATGGGCTCTATTTTGTTAATGTCCACAGTGGATCCAAAAGCCGGTGTAAGCAGTTTAGAGATACTTGCCTATGGCGCCGTACTTTTGGGTTTTTCCTCAGCCACGCAAGACATTGTAATTGATGCTTATCGCATTGAATCGGCTGATCAAGACATGCAATCCATGCTTTCTGCCACTTACATTGCAGGCTATCGAATCGGCATGTTGGTAGCAGGTGCAGGCGGTTTGTTTATGGCCAGTTATCTGGGCTCTACCAAAGAGTTATACAGTTATTCTGCATGGTCTAATACTTACGTCATCATGTCTGGTGTAATGCTGATTGGAGTGATCACCACGCTGATTGTTAGTGAACCTAAATCTGAACAAAAAGAAGTGGAATACAGCACACAAGATTACGCTCGATTTTTCTTATTATTTTTATCGGTTGTTACTGTTTTTATTTTGACTTTTGTATCAACATCAGATTTGGTGAAAGACTTAAAAGGATCATTGAGTGCGGTTTTTTCCAATAAACATTTAGCCGGTTTTATTGTAGGCAGTTTGCGCATGGTATTGGCTTTAGTGGGTGCTTACGTTGCTGCAAGAGTGTTGATTGCGTTTAACATTGTGAACCGATCCATGGTTAATAGTACTTACGTGGATCCGATTAAGGATTTCTTTAATCGTTATGGGTTGAACGTTGCGCTGTTGTTTTTAGCCGTGATTGGCTTGTATCGAATTAGCGATATTGTGCTTGGTGTGGTGGCTAATATTTTTTATCAAGACATGGGTTTTACTAAAGTTGAAATTGCCACAATCTCCAAGACATTCGGTTTGTTTATGACCATTGCCGGCGGGTTTTTTGGTGGGGTAATGGCAATCAGAGTTGGTGTATTTAAAGTGTTATTTTTAGGTGCATTACTCTCATCACTGACCAATTTATTGTTTATTGTTTTAGCAAATGTGGGCCATGACATTACCTGGTTGTACGTTACCATTACAATGGATAATCTTTCTGCCGGATTGGCGGGTGCGGCGTTCATTGCCTTTTTATCCAGCCTGACTAACATTCAATTTACCGCAGTTCAGTATGCAATATTTTCCTCGCTCATGACCTTACTACCTAAAATATTTGGTGGTTATTCTGGCACATTGGTTGAGCAATTTGGTTACGGTGAATTCTTTATCATCACTACTTTGATTGGCATACCCGTGCTGTGGTTAGTCTATAAAGTTAAACCTCACATCTCATAATGACACTAGGCTCAATCATGATGGATGTGTCGGGTTTGGCACTTACTAAGACAGAAAAATCTCA
>Ga0209662_1000905_pt1 | contig 14423 bp, 15 predicted proteins | sample SaaInlV_150m_DNA_4_FD_184662 | JGI IMG/M metagenome (GOLD analysis project Ga0209662, IMG submission 184662) | Marine microbial communities from expanding oxygen minimum zones in the Saanich Inlet - SI072_LV_150m_DNA (SPAdes) (version 2) | ecosystem: Environmental > Aquatic > Marine > Intertidal...
TGATATCAGTACTCCATACGTGATTGGCATGGCTAATGTTAAGCCCTCGTAGCTTATAACTATACTTCTTGTGCTCTTTGATTGGTATGGTAGTATTTACCTGCTTAACCGCTAGTACGGCTTTTAGGCCTAGCTCTTGGCGATAACGAGCTACCGTATTTAAGCTTACCTTGATACCATCCTCAAGCAGCTGCTTGTGAACTTTCTTCTCACCGTAGATCGGTATTTGTTCAAACACCTTAGTGATATGGCTCTTGATTGTTTGCTTGGCATGGTTAGCTCTTGGCTGGTAATACAACCCACTTCGGTTAATGCCTAGTAATTGACATTGGTGATTAACAGATAAAAATGGGATAGAAGTTTTAGACGGCTTGAGTTCAACCAATTGCTTAATTTTAGATGAGCCCAAGCTGGCGAGCTTTTTTGCTAACCATTCCTTCTCTACCGTTACTTTGCCTACCAGCGCTGTTAAGCGCTCATTCTGCTCTTGTGATTTAATAAGCTCTTCCTTGTATTCTTTGACTGCTTTAGAAGGTTCCATGGCAATCTCTGCGTTAGCAAGAAAGGTCTTCTTCCAGTTCACCAGGTTTTGTGGAAGAATGTTATGCTTGCTGGCAATCTCAGCCAGGGTGCTTTCATTTTGTAATAACTCAAGCACTAGTTTTGTTTTAAATGCTGAGCTGTAGGTTGTGCGTTTTTTATTCATAATTTTTTACTCCGAATTGTTGGGTTAAGTTTAACTCGTTCGAAATAAGAAATCTTAAATTGTTGTCTTAAATTGTTGGGGTGTTATAATTGGTGGAATTCCACCAAGAAAGCTACTTGAGGCTATTTAAACAACGGAGATTCTATTTTTAGCAAGCGTTAGAAATGGGAGGATTACATTTTAAAAAAAATTAGAGAAAATGGAATTAAGGGATGGAAATTATGAATTATTCAAAGGTCTCTATATATGGCAAAGAACAAATTGGATATTCGCCATTAAGTAACCAAACTATAGTTAAAGAGTATAATGTAGAAAATGACTATGCATTATTATGAGGGAAGATCAAATTTAATAAATATGGAGCCAGGCCTGTTTGTAATTTTCTTTCCAAATGATCTACATATGCCAGGCATTAGCGAAGAGAAGTTAACAGTAAAAAAAATAGTTATTAAGGTGAGGATTTAAATGGAAACAGCTTTAATAACCGGTGCAGATGGTTTTATCGGATCTCATTTAACAGAAATGTTGGTGGCTAGAGGTTATCAAGTAAAAGCCCTATCTCAATACAACTCCTTCAATAACTGGGGGTGGTTAGAAGATGTAAACTGCAAAGACCAAATAGAAGTTTTAACCGGTGACATAAGAGATCCACACTACTGCAAACACATTACCAAAGATGTGGATGTTATTTTCCATCTGGCAGCCCTAATCGCAATACCATACTCTTATATCGCACCAGATAGCTATGTAGATACCAACATTAAAGGGACACTAAATATCTGCCAAGCAGCAAAAGAGAATGGTAATATTAGAGTCATCCACACTTCAACCAGCGAGGTTTACGGTACTGCTCAATATGTGCCTATAGATGAGAAGCACCCACTACAGCCGCAATCACCATACAGCGCAACCAAGATAGCAGCAGATGCGATGGCAATGAGCTTTTACAACGCCTTTGAGTTGCCAGTAACTATTGCCAGACCATTTAATACTTACGGTCCGAGACAATCTGCCCGAGCTGTAATTCCAACTATAATTACCCAAATTGCCAACAGAGTAAAAGAGATCAAGCTGGGTGACTTAACCCCAACCAGAGATTTCAATTATGTGGAGGATACTTGTAGAGGGTTTATTGCACTTGCAGAAGAGAATAAAACTACTGGTGAAACCATAAATATAGGCTCTAACTTTGAGATCAGTATTGGAGATACCCTTAATATGATCAAAGAGATTATGCAGAGTGACGTGGAATTTATTACCGATGAGCAGCGCATACGTCCAGAAAAATCTGAGGTATTTCGATTATGGTGTGATAATGCAAAAATAGAGAAACTGACAGGGTTTAAACCACAAGTAGATATTAGACAGGGACTGCAAAAAACCATTGAGTGGATCACAGAGCCTAAATATCTAAAAACTTATAAAGAAAAAATTTACAATGTCTAAATTTTTGCCTAATGAGTTCGTTAAGTTCGTCCAAGAGTTATATGGTACAACGGGATTTATTCCGCTTCATGCTCCACAATTCAGAGGCAATGAAAAAAAATATTTGAACGAGTGTATAGACTCTACTTATGTTTCATCGGTTGGTAAGTTTGTAGATGAGTTTGAAGAAAAAATTGCAGAGTACACCGGATCTAAATATGCCATAGCCACAAGTAATGGAACTTCTGCCTTGCATATTGCCTTGCTACTTGCCAATGTTGAAAAAAATGATGAGGTTATTACTCAGCCACTTACATTTGTGGCCACGTGCAATGCAATTAATTATTGTGGTGCTAAGCCAGTATTTGTTGATGTTGATCAAGACACTATGGGCCTGTCGCCATTCGAACTCCAGAATTTTTTAGAAGCCAATACTACGATTAATAACGGTCAATGTATTAATAATTCAACAGGTAAGGTAATTAAGGCCTGTGTTCCTATGCATACATATGGAAATCCTTGCAGAATAGATGAAATTAAAGATATTTGCGATCAATACAACATCTTTTTGATTGAAGATGCTGCAGAGAGTTTGGGGAGTTTGTGTAAAAATAAACACACTGGAACTTTTGGAGAAATGGGTGTAATTAGTTTTAATGGTAATAAAATTATTACCGCAGGTGGTGGTGGATGCATTATTACTGATAATGAAGAGTTAGCAAAAAAAGCTAAGTACTTAACTACAACGGCTAAAATTCCACATAAATGGGAGTTTTCCCATGATCAAATTGGTTACAATTACAGAATGCCAAACTTAAATGCAGCCTTGATTGTTGCGCAATTAGAGCAATTGGATACGTTTCTTAAGAATAAAAGGGTAGTTTCTGAGAAATATAAAGAATATTTTGAAGATAGTGAAATTGAATTTGTTTCAGAATTGAAAGAATCGAAGTCAAATTACTGGCTTAATTCACTTGTGTTTCAAGATGTTCAACAGAGAAATCTTTTCTTAAGTGAAACTAATTCCAATGGAGTGATGACTCGACCAATTTGGACTTTAATGAATAAGTTAAGTATGTTTAAAGATTCTCAGAAGTGCGATTTAACCAATGCAGAATGGCTAGAAAGTCGAGTGGTCAATATTCCTAGTAGTGTGACGGTTTTGTGAAAGAAATACTTTTAATTGGCGGTGGTGGGCATTGTAAATCCGTTATTGATGTGATTGAACAAGAGAGCCGATTTAAGATTATTGGTATAGTGGACAAGCCAGAATTATTTGGCACTAGTGTACTTGGGTATAAAGTTATAGGGAATGATTCTGAGTTAGAGGAGTTAGCTAATAAATATCAATATGCATTAATTACGGTTGGGCAAATTGGATCCCCAGCTCTTAGAATAAAGTTATTCGATTTAGTTATAAAATCGGGATTTATCCTACCTAGTATTATTTCTCCAAAGGCCTATGTCTCAAAACATGCAAGTATCGGCACAGGCACTATTATTATGCATGGTACATTAATTAACGCAGATGTAATAATAGGTGATAATTGCATTATTAATTCCCAAGCGCTAATCGAACATGATAGTTTAATTTCAAACCATTGTCATATATCAACAGATGCCACGATTAATGGAAATGTCAAGGTAGAAGAAGGGTGTTTTATTGGCAGTGGATCTATAACAAAAGAAGGTATTACTGTTCGTAACAATAGTTTCATAAAGGCCGGGAGTGTTATTAAGTGAGTGTTTTTGTGATTGCGGAAGCAGGTGTGAATCACAATGGTTCAGTTAATATTGCCTATCGATTAATTGATGTGGCTGTTGAATCTGGTGCTGATGCTGTTAAGTTTCAAACCTTCAAGGCAGAAAGTTTAATGTCTAAACATGCTAATAAAGCTGACTATCAAAAACAAACAACTGATGAGTCGGAATCTCAATTTGAAATGATTAAAAAATTAGAATTGGATGTTGATACACACAAAAAATTGATTAAATATTGTAACGAAAAAGACATTATGTTTTTATCTACTCCGTTTGATCACGATAGTATTGATTTACTAAATGAATTAGGACTTAAAATTTTTAAAATACCAAGTGGTGAAGTTACTAATTTGCCTTATCTTAGACATATTGGATCATTAAGAAAAAAAGTTATTTTATCAACTGGCATGTTAACTCTTGAAGAGGTTGGCGATGCACTAGCTATTTTGGTAAAAGCCGGGATGGAAAAAAAAAATATCACGGTGTTGCATGCTAATACTATGTATCCAACACCTATGGAAGATGTGAACCTTAATGCTATGTTGACAATACAAAAAGAATTTGATGTTGCTGTAGGCTATAGCGACCATACATTAGGTATTGAGGTGGATATTGCTGCTGTGTCAATGGGTGCGAGCATTGTTGAAAAACACTTTACTCTAGACAAAACCATGAAAGGCCCTGATCATCAAGCATCGTTAGAACCACATGAATTGAATGCAATGATAGTAGCCATAAGAAACGTTGAAAAGGCGTTGGGCGATGGTGTTAAGGTGCCAAGTAGGAGCGAGCAACCCAATATGATGGTTGTAAGAAAATCCATTGTAGCAGCCCAGCCAATAAAAAAAGGTGAAAAGATAACAGAAGATCATATTGCTGCTAAGAGGCCGGGAAATGGAATGAGCCCAATGAAATGGGATGAAGTGGTTGGGTCAAAATCCATTAAAGATTATCAAATAGATGAACTCATATGACCTATAAAAAGGTTTGTGTAGTTACAGGTTCAAGGGCTGATTATGGTCTTTTGTATCCTATTCTAAAAGAGATTGAAAGTTGTCAAGGGCTACTTCTACAATTAGTGGCAACCACTATGCATTTGTCAGACGAATTTGGTTTAACTTATCAACAAATAGAAAAAGATGGATTCAAGATAGATAAAAAAATCAATAATTTATCAAAACTTGATTCAAATTCTTCGATGGCCAAATCTTCTGGAATGGCGACTACATTGCTTGCTGATTGTTTTGAAAAATTAAACCCAGATATTGTATTGCTTTTGGGAGATCGATTTGAGACGCATGCCGCTGCAACAACTGCACTATTGATGAAGATTCCTATTGCACACATTCATGGAGGTGAGGTTACTCAAGGTGCGGTTGATGAGCAGCTAAGACATGCGATTACCAAGATGAGCTATTTGCATTTTTGCTCTACAGACACATATCGACAAAGAATTATACAGATGGGTGAAGAATCGTCAAAAGTGTTTAATTTCGGCGCACCTGGTATAGACAATATAGTTAATGTAGATTTATTGACAAGGAATGATTTAAATAAACAACTTGATTGGAATCTACCAAAAAAATTTGCTTTATTTACATATCACCCAACCACGCTTGAAGACAGCGATCTAAATCAAGATTTAGATTTGATATTTGATACTTTGGTAAAGATTGATATTGGAGTATTATTTACTTATGCTAATGCTGACTTTGGTGGACAAATCATCAATAATAGAATTGAAGATTTTTGTAAAATAGACGCAAAAAAATATAAGGTTATAAAAAGTCTTGGTCAATTACGGTATTTGAGCGCTATGAAGTGTGCTAATTTACTTATTGGGAACACTTCGAGTGGAATTATTGAAGCAGCGAGTTTTTACAAGCCAGTTATTAATATTGGTAATCGCCAGTTGGGCAGATTAAAAGGTATAAATATTATAGATTGTACGATTCATAAGCTACATCAATCAATAATATTAGCCCTATCAAATGACTTTATAATTAAATGCCAAAGTCAAAAAAATATATATGGTGATGGAGTAGCATCTAAACATATTATTCAGGAATTAATAAAACAACCACTATCAGTGGTGAAAAAATTTATAGATATTAAATGAAAAATTGGACTGAAATTTTACTTACACCAGAAGACTCTATACAGAAAACAATTGAAGTTCTTCACACTGGTGGAAACCAAATAGCATTGGTTGTGGACAATGATAGAAAATTGTTAGGAACGGTAACAGATGGCGATATTAGACGCGCTTTGATTAAACATATTGATATGGGCTGTGTTGTTAAAAAGATAATGAATACAGACCCTATTACAGCATTTGGATCTGAAAGTAATAGTGCAATTATGTTAAAGATGAAAGGTAAGGGTTTGTTGCACATCCCCATTGTGGATGGACATAATGTACTTATTGGTCTTGAAACTTTACAGCATTTATTAATTGGAAAAAAATATGATAATCCGGTATTTTTAATGGCGGGAGGGTTTGGAAAGAGGTTGCATCCGCTAACAGTGGACACACCAAAACCACTTTTACCTGTAGGGGGTCGACCTATTTTAGAAACAATTCTAATGCAGTTTGTTGAGGCGGGTTTTCAAAATTTCTACATATCAGTTCATTACAAAGCAGATATGATACGTGAGCATCTTGGGGATGGTTCGGATTGGGGGGTAACCATAAAATATATTTATGAAAAACAGCCATTAGGCACGGCTGGATCGTTAGGAATATTGCCGGCAGATATAATAAAATTACCAATAATAATGATGAATGGAGATTTGCTAACTAAAGTTGACTTTCTGCAACTACTTGATTTTCATAATAAAGAAAAGTGTATGGCAACAATGTGCATTAGAGAATATGATTTTCAAGTTCCTTACGGCGTAGTAACTATTGAAGGTGCAAATATCCAGTCAATTGTCGAGAAGCCAGTTCAAAATTTTTTTATCAATGCAGGAATTTATGTTCTAGATCCGTCACTAATAAGTAAAGTGGATGGTGTGTCATATATAGATATGCCTACCTTGCTTGAAGATAGAAAAAATCTTGGAGACTGCATAAGTGCATTTCCAATACATGAATATTGGATAGACATTGGCCGTATAGATGAGTATGAAAATGCACATAAAGAATATTCTAACGAGTTTTTAAATGATTAACCTGATTGCCGAAACCGCTTGGCATCACGAAGGTGATTTTTCTTTTATGAAAAATCTAGTCAAAAAAATATGTACTGAATCCGATGTAAATACAATTAAGATGCATATCACTCTAGATCTAGATGAGTATATGTCTGTCGACCATGATGCTTATGAAACTTTAAAATCTTGGATGTTTGATGAAGTGCAATGGAGTGAGTTAATCGGCATTATTCGGAGTTATGACAAAGATTTAATGCTGCTATTAAATGATACAAAAGCAGTGCAATTTTCAGCACAATTTAACCCTGAAATCGTTGAAATACACTCTGTATCTTTGAATGTTCCTAGGCTGCAAAAATCTATTCTTGAGCATATATCTAATAATACAAAAATTGTGATAGGGATTGGTGGGTGTACACTTGAGGAAATTGGTGAAGCGGTAGAGATTTTTAATAATAGAGAAACTATTTTAATGTTTGGCTTTCAAAATTATCCAACTAAATATGAAGATGTTAATCTTAGAAAACTTAGAAAGATACAGACAATCTATTCAAATAAGAAGTTTGGTTATGCAGATCACACAGCATGGGATGAAGACAATAATGAATTAGTCACTTTACTTGTCTCAGCAAATAATATGGAATATGTAGAAAAGCACGTAACTACACAGTATGGACGGCAAAGGTGTGATTATTCGGCGGCAATTTCTATTGATCAACTTAATGGACTTGCAAAGAAAATCAGGGTTTTGGATAATATTTTTGGTGATGGATCTTTACAGCTTAATGAAGCTGAACAAAGCTATTCTGTATATGGCCCAATGAAGATGGCAGCTATAGCAAAATGTCAATTAAGAAAAGGAGATGCACTGTCTATGAGCAAGATTCATTTTTGTAGGACATCTCAGATTACCAGCATGTCTCAAATAGATCTGTTGGGATCTACAGGGTTGAAATTGACCAAGGACATTAAAGCTGGCCAAATTATTGATTGGGATCAATTGGAGATGAAGTGATATGAAAGTCGGATATTTGATAACAGGCAGGCTAAAGTCAACCCGTTTACCAAAAAAATTACTACTAGAAATCAAAGGCAAGCCAATTATTAGTCACATGATTGATAGGTTAAAATTAGCTAATCAAGTGGACGAAATTATTATATGCTCATCCATTAATGATCAAGATAAACCATTAGCTAATATTGCAAAACAAAACGGCATTAAGTGCTATTTTGGAAGCCCAGATGATGTACTGGTTAGGCTACTAGGGGCAGCAGACAAATTCAATCTTGATTATATTTTAAATATTACCGCAGACTGTCCATTTGTTGACCCAGATTACGCAGATAAGATAGTTGATAAATACATTGAAACTGATGCCGATCTTATCAGGCAATTTGACCTGCCCCATGGCGTCTTTAGTTATGGTATTAAAGTAGATGCATTAAGAACAGTCGTTGGACTTAAAGACTCTACTGATACAGAGGTGTGGGGCAGGTATTTTATCGACACAGGATTGTTTGACGTGCTTGATCTAGATGTTGAAAATGAGAAGCACAAAAGACCTGGATTAAGAATGACACTTGATTATCAAGAGGATTTTAAATTTTTCCAAGCAGTGTTTAACGAACTATATGTTGAAAATAAAGTGTTTTCTCTGACTGAAATACTTGATTTTCTTGATAAAAACCCAGAAATTATTGATATTAATAAGGATTGTGGTAATAAATTTCAAAAAAGATTTATTTCTCAGTCAGAGCCAAAATTAAAAAAGATTGCCAAAGTAAAAACAGCGTTGATAATTGGGGCTGGCTCTATAGGTCAAAGACATATAAAAAACTTAAGAAAAATTGGTATTGATAATATTGTTGCCTTAAGAAGTAAAAAAGGACACTTTAAAAAACTACCTGAAGCGTTAAAGGTTGTAGAGGTTGATAATTGGGAAGAAGCAATTGCAAGCAGCCCTGATGTTGCAATCATTTCGAATCCATCTAGTTTGCACATTGAAACTGCTAGAAAAATTGTTGATCACGTAAAAGGAGTTTTTATAGAGAAGCCATTGTCAGATTCGACAAATGAATGCCAGCAGCTTATTGACATATTGAATGAAAAAAAAGTAGTTTCTTTTATTGGTCACAATATGATGTTTCATCCAATTGTAGAAAATATCATTAAATTTTACAATGAAAACGATATTGGAGAGGTGGTAAACATTCAATGTCAGGTTGGACAATGGTTGCCTGATTGGCATCCGTATGAGAATTATAAGAATGCTTACTATGCAAGAAAAGATTTAGGTGGTGGAGTTGCTTTAACACTAATTCATGAAATACACCTTGCTCTTGAGTTGGCAGGTTTGCCAGTATCGGTTGTTGGAGAGGTTAGTAAATATAATAAACTAGATCTTGAAGTGGATGTTTGTTCAGATTTAATGATTAAGCATAAGACTGGTGCCGTAAGTCAAATCCATTTAGACTATATCCAGCAGCCATCTCATAGGAGTGGTTTGATCACATTCGAGATGGGGTGGTTGTCATACGATTTTACGAGAATAGAGCTTATTGGACAAAAGAAGGGTGATGACGTACATGTCATATGGGCAGATAAAAATTACGAGTATAATAAGGCGTATATTGATCAAATGATAGAGTTTGTACGCTTTGTTGAAGAAGGGCGATTAAAGCATAACTATGATGCCAGCTCATCTGTTGAGAGTTTAAAGGTTGTAGAGTCACTTTTTGAGTCTAACAACTCTGGTAGAAAAGTTAGTATTGAACGTAATGAAAGTTTTTCTTTTTAATGGATGTGTTTTTGAAATATGTTTGATTTAACAGATAAAGTAGTTTTAGTTGTTGGCGGTAGAGGGTATCTAGGTAGAGAATTTTGTCAAAAGCTAAGATCACAAAATGCTACTGTTGTCTCAGCAGACTTACCCAATCTGTCAAAAGCAGCTAATAAAACAAAGTTTAATGGTAGATATGATGATATCGAGCAATTGGACATTGATGTAACAAATAAAAAATCAATTTCCTCTGTAGTTGGTTTAATTTTAGAAAAATTTGGACGACTGGATACATTAATATATAGCGTTACTACCAAGCCTGATGATTTTTATATGCCATTCACAGAGTGTTCTTTAGAAGGATGGCAGTCAGTCATACGTGTTGAATTAGATGGATTGTTTCTTGTTTCCCAAGAAGTTGGGCGATTTATGGAAGAAAAGGCACAAGGAAATATGATATTTATCTCTTCAATCTATGGTGTCGTTGGCAATGATCAGAGAATATATAAAGGTTCTAATTTAGCAGGACTATACGCTGATCAGAAAGGTGGAGAAGACAAGCAAATTTTTTCACATTCAGTATATCCAGTGGTCAAAGGTGGGGTGATCTCGTTAACGCGGTATCTTGCCGCCTATTGGGGAGAGAAAAATATTCGAGTGAATTGCGTTTCCCCTGGTGGTGTTTATCACAAAGGTGAAAATGAAGAATTTCTTAAAAAATATTCAGAAAGAGTCCCATTGGGAAGAAAGGCAGATGTTGATGAAATTTCTAGTTCAGTTGTTTATTTGTCATCAGATGAAGCTAGTTATGTTACAGGGCAAAATTTAATAATTGATGGTGGTTGGACTGCCTGGTAATTTATAAAAAAGGGTTTCGTATGAAAGAAATATTTTGGTGTAAAAACTGTTTAAATACATCTACAAGACCAAGAATTACGTTTGATGAAAGGGGATGGTGTAATGCATGCCAATGGATGGAAGAGAAAAAAAACTTAATTGGTCTAGACGTGAGAAAGAATTAACAAATATTCTTACTTCTCATCGTTCAAATGATGGAGGTTTTGACTGTATAGTTCCTGTTAGTGGAGGCAAAGATAGTGCTTTTGTTGCACATCAGTTAAAGCATAGGTTTGGTATGAATCCACTATGTGTAACATGGGCCCCATTTGATTGGACCACAATTGGATTTAGTAATTTAAAAAATTTTGTAGATTCAGGATTTTTTAATATCATTGGTCAGCCAAATGGTAATTTACATCGTAAGCTAGCCAAGATTTCATTTAGGGCAATTGGTGATCCTTGGCAGCCTTTTACCTATGGGCAAAAAACATGGGCTTTCCATATGGCGAAAAAATTTGGTATAAAATTAATGTTTTATGGTGAAAATGGAGAAATAGAATATGGAGGCTCATTAAAATATAAAAATAAGCCAAATGAGTCGATAGAGGATTGGGATGATCACCATTTTCGAGGTGCTGATATTTCATTAATGACAGATATTGGCTTAGAGAATGGGATTCTAACAAAACAAGAAGCTTGTGATCCAGATTTGTTCGCTTATAATTCGTTAAGTATGGATGAGATTAAAGGCTCTGGGCTTGAAATGCACTGGATGTCATATTATCAAAAGTGGGTGCCACAAGAAAATTTTTATTATGCAGCAACTCATACTGGATTCAGATGTAATGATTCAGGCAGGTCCGAGAGTACCTATACAAAATACACAAGCCTTGACGATAAAATGGATGGATTTCATTGGTTATTAGGATATGCCAAATTTGGTCTTGGAAGAGCATCTAGGGATGCACAAACTGATATAAGAAGGCATCACATCACTCGTGAAGAAGGAGTAAGATTGGTGCATTTATATGATCATGAGTTTCCATCAAAATATTTCCAATGGATGTTGGAATATCTAGGAATATCAGAAGAATACTTTTTTGAGGTTGTTGATTTTTATAAAAATGGATCCAATGTTTGGGAATATAAAAATGGCAAACAGGTTCTTACTAAAATTGTAACTTAGAATTTTTATAAGGAATATCTTTGATAAGTAATTATAAATTTATATTTTTAATGTCATTTGGTCATGCTGGAATTGATTGGATAGATAGTTTGTTATGCTCACATGATGAAATTTTAATAATGCCAGAATTTAGTTTTTATAGGTCTTGGAAATTATTGCAGGCAGAAGTAGTAATAGATTGTTTGTCAATGGCTAAACTTTGGGCTCGATACTTTAATACTAAAATGTATTCAACAACTGATATTAGAAGATTCAACAATAAAAGAGAAATCGACACATTTGAAAGGTATTTATTTAATTATCTTAGCAATAATGGAATTGATAGAAAATCTGTTTTATGTGGAATTCATGAGGCTTTTATTGCTTCAAAAAAACACAGTAAAAAATTTAAGATAGTTGTTGTGCATGAACATGCCTCTTTTTCATTTGTAGAAATAATGAAAGATTTTAAAGATCCTAGTGTATTAATGATAATGAGAGACCCAAGAGCTGCATTAGCTGGATTTTATCGAGGTATTGAAAAAAAATATTCTAGAAATAGCGATGTTTTTAATTATTTCTATAATATGTCTACAGAAGAATGGATGTATTCAGTTGAAAGTTACTATAAATATAAAAAACAATTGAAATGTAGCTTGTATGTTATAAAAAATGAAGACATGGTCTGTAATTTGACCTATGAAATGCTTAAGTTGTCAGAGTGGATGAGGGTTAAGTACTCTGATTCATTATTACAAAGCAGTACTTTTACAAATGATAATTGGACCCCTGATAGTTGTTACTTAAAAAGGGGTGAAAATATAGCGCATTTAAAAGATTTTTATTCACCTGAGAATGTAAAGGCAAGATGGATCTCTGAGTTGCAAGGAATAAGAGAAATAAATTTAATAGAACAGATTTTTTGGAAAGTAATGATTGATTTTGGATATGAGCCACTCTCAAAGAGAACTATGTACAATAAATTGTATGCATATTATTCATTTGTTCACCCTCATCGTGGAAAAGACAGGTTTAAGTTCTATCCTCCAAATAATGATGAACTGTATAGAAAGCAAAAAATACTAAAGCATAATAATAGTTTATTTTTATTTTTGTGGAACATTATTCCTGGAAAAGGAAAATATATATATGTATATATAAGCACTATTCTTCTTCAAATAAAAATTCTTTTCACAAGAAATAGATGGTCTCGTTACGATATTCCATTTATTGATGAAATATATCGTGGAAAAAAAATTGTATAGCAGTGCATCTCTTGTAAAATAAAAACTGACATGAGCGCAGTGCAGATAAGATAGTATTTAAATGATGAAAATAAAAAAATCAAAATACCCAATAGAGGTATTTTCTACAACCTATAAAAAGGATTTAATAAATATAATTAATAAAGTTTCAGATAAAGAGGTAGAAAGTTTTATTGATACACTATTAAAATCAATAGAACAAAAGTCTATTGTTTACTTTATTGGAAATGGTGGTAGCGCATCTACAGCAAGTCATTTTGTTAATGATCTATCTATTGGTGTAAGATCATTAGAAAATCCAATTAGCGCAATTAGTTTATGCGACAATCAAGCGGTAATTACTGCAATTGCAAATGACTACGGCTATGAATATATATTTAGTAAGCAGTTAGATGTTTTATTAAAGGAAAATGATGTTGTGGTTGCTATATCAGCATCTGGAAATTCGTTAAATTTACTTAAAGCAATAGAAGTTGCAAAAGAAAAACAGGCGATTACTGTTGGAATTACTGCTTTTGATGGCGGCAAGTTAAAACAAATGACTGATTTTTCTATACACATTCCAACAGAAAAAGGTGATTATGGTCATGCAGAAGATGTGCATATGATGTTAGATCATTTAGTATCTAGTTACCTTAACAGTACGTTGATTTAAAAAATAACAATATGATGAGACCTTTGCATAAATCAACCCAAATTATACCAATCATAACCCCAATCCAGTAAAATAAAAACCATCTAAAAACAACCATAAAATATCAAAAAAATGTCTTGGAAAAACACCCAACAAACCTCACTCGCAGATGCGCTTGTTATTGAACACAAATCCCTATCAGAGCTTGATGATGTGCATAACATCATCTTTTGGCCTGAGATAGAGAATACTCTATCCAATCTATATTCATCAGTACGAGGTGCACCAGTTTATCCACCACTGATGATGTTTAAGATTCTTATCCTTCAAGCTTGGTACAACCTTAGTGATGAAGCCCTAGAAAAACAAATAGCCAGAGACTTAATGTTTAGACGCTTTATTGATTTAAGCTTGTCTGAGAGCGTACCAGATCATTCTAGTATTTGGCGCTTTAGGCAATTGCTTAATACCCAAGGCTTATTAGAGCCACTACTAGAACAAATCAACACCCATTTAGAACGCAACTCAATCATTGTCTCCTTAGGCTCAATTAACATCATTGATGCTACTGTGATAGAAGCCAAACAATCACGCAAGCGTAAAGGTAAAGATGGCAATAACACTCAAGACAAAGATGCTAAATACAATGTCAAAATAGCAGCTGATGGCAAGCGTAAAACTACCTACGGCT
>Ga0209662_1000927_pt1 | contig 14226 bp, 14 predicted proteins | sample SaaInlV_150m_DNA_4_FD_184662 | JGI IMG/M metagenome (GOLD analysis project Ga0209662, IMG submission 184662) | Marine microbial communities from expanding oxygen minimum zones in the Saanich Inlet - SI072_LV_150m_DNA (SPAdes) (version 2) | ecosystem: Environmental > Aquatic > Marine > Intertidal...
TAAAATTGATGCACCCTCCGGTACTGCGCTACGCATGGGCGAGGTAGTGGCCGATGCGCTGGGTCGTGACCTCAAAGAGTGCGCCGTCTATGGTCGAGAGGGCAATACCGGTGAACGTGACCGTAAAACCATCGGTTTCGAGACCATCCGTGCTGGAGATATCGTCGGTGACCACACCGTACTGTTTGCTGATATCGGTGAGCGGGTCGAAATCACCCATAAAGCCTCCAGCCGTCTCACTTTCGCCAAGGGTGCAGTTCGTGCTGCCGGTTGGTTGATGGATAAGGAAAAAGGCCTGTTTGATATGCAGGATGTGTTGGGGTTGAGATAGTCGCAATCTCGCTCGGTACTGGGGCTGATCTTTTCCAGCCTATTGCGATGACCGGAAGGGGTGAAGCGCTCTACCTGTTGCACAAATGGCTATTTTTGGAGGTGCCTTGTATAATTCCCGCCTCTTTTTAGCCCCTGTTTATCTGGGAAACCGACCTGAACCACGATGATTGAAATCAACCCCATTTACCACCAGATCAATGAACTGCAAGGGCGTACTGAATCCCTGAGGGGGTACCTTTGACTATGCTGAAAAGGCAGAGCAATTAATTGAGGTCAATCGGGAGCTGGAGTCTCCTGAGGTATGGAACAACCCCGATCGGGCGCAGGAATTGGGGCGTGAGCGATCTCGCCTTGAGAAGGTGGTGGATGGGTTAGATCAGCTTGCTGCGGGTGCCAATGATGCGCGTGAGCTGCTGGAGATGGCCGAGGCTGAATCTGATGAGGATATTGTCAATGAGGTGGTTGCTGATCTTGAGGCTTTGACACTACAGATTGAGGCATTAGAGTTTCAGCGTATGTTCTCCGGGCAGCAGGATGCCTCCAATGCCTATATTGATATTCAATCAGGGTCGGGTGGTACTGAAGCGCAGGATTGGGCCGAGATGTTGCTGCGGATGTATCTGCGCTGGGGGGAGCGAAGGGGATTTGCGGTGGAGTTGATGGAGGCCTCTGCCGGAGAGGTGGCGGGGATCAAGTCTGCTACCATACAGATAAAGGGAGAGTATGCCTTTGGATGGCTGCGCACCGAGACCGGGGTGCATCGTCTGGTGCGTAAATCTCCATTTGACTCCGGTAATCGTCGTCACACCTCCTTCTCTTCGGTGTTTGTCTATCCAGAGGTGAATGAGGATATTGAGGTAGATATCAATCCGGCTGACCTGCGTGTGGATACCTATCGCGCACAAGGGGCAGGGGGTCAGCACGTCAATACCACTGACTCGGCGGTCCGCATCACCCATGAACCTTCGGGGATTGTGGTGCAGTGTCAGAATGAGCGTTCACAACACAAGAATAAAGCCACAGCAATGAGTATGTTAAAGGCCAAGCTGTTTGAGATGGAGTTGATGAAACAAAATGAGGAGAAGCAGGCGGCAGAGGATGCCAAATCGGATATTGGTTGGGGTAGCCAGATCCGCTCCTATGTATTGGATCAGTCGCGGATCAAGGACCTGCGTACTGGCCATGAGACCGGAAATACGCAAGCGGTACTGGATGGGGATCTCGACCCCTTTATCGAGGAGAGCCTGAAGTCAGGGTTGTAATAGAGTCAACCGAGGAGATGGAATCCTCAATACAGATAAATATAGAGTGGATTAAGATGTCAAAAGAGCAGAATCAAGAGGTCGATGAGAACCGTTTAATTGCCGAGCGCCGCCAGAAGCTGGATCTGCTGCGCGAAGAGGGGAATGCCTTCCCCAACGACTTTCGTCGCAATGTGATGGCGGGTGAACTTCATGCCGAATATGGTGAGATGGATGCCGATACGCTGCAAGATCAGGGTATTCGTGTCGCTGTTGCAGGACGGATGATGGCCAAGCGCATCATGGGTAAAGCAGCCTTTACCCATGTGAAGGATATGAGTGGCAAGATTCAGCTCTTTATCCAGCGTGACTCGCTGCCAGAGGGTGTCTATCTCTCTTTTAAAAAGTGGGATCTCGGCGATATCATCGGTGCGGAAGGGGTGATGTTCAAGACCAAGACCGGAGAGCTTTCCGTCAAGGTCGACAAGCTGCGTCTGTTGACCAAATCGGTACGCCCGCTGCCGGAGAAGTTTCATGGCCTGACCGATACTGAGGCACGTTATCGTCAGCGTTATATCGACCTGATCATGAATGATGCCTCTCGCGATGTCTTCAAGACTCGTGTACAGGTGATCCAATATATCCGTAATTTCCTCAATGCACGCAACTTCATGGAGGTGGAGACACCAATGATGCAGGCGATCCCCGGTGGGGCCACTGCACGTCCGTTTACCACTTTTCATAATGCGTTGGATATGGAGCTGTTTCTGCGCATTGCTCCTGAACTCTATCTGAAGCGTCTGGTCGTGGGTGGTTTTGAGCGGGTCTATGAGATCAATCGTAACTTCCGTAATGAGGGGTTATCGACTCGTCATAATCCAGAATTCACCATGATTGAATTTTATGAGGCGTATGCCGACTATAACGACCTGATGGATACCACGGAGGCGATGCTGCGCGGCATTACTCAAGAGGTGCTGGGTTCAACAGAGGTCAAATATCAAGGGGACACCTATGACTTCGGTAGCCCCTTTGTACGGATGACGATTAAAGAGTCAATTCTTCACTTTAACCCAGATTTGAGTGAGGCGCAGTTGGATGAACTTGAACAGGCCCGTGCGGTAGCGGAGAGGCTGGATATTCCGCTGAAAGAGTCCTATGGACTCGGCAAGGTACAGATTGAGATCTTTGAGAAGACTGTTGAGCATCGTCTGATGCACCCAACCTTCATCACTGCCTATCCAACGGAAGTATCTCCGTTGGCGCGTCGCAATGATGAGGACCCGTTTGTTACCGATCGCTTTGAGTTCTTTGTGGGAGGGCGTGAGATTGCCAATGGTTTCTCAGAGTTGAATGATTATGAGGATCAGGCAGAGCGTTTCCGGGCACAGGTCGCAGAGAAAGAGGCGGGGGATGATGAGGCGATGCACTATGATGAGGATTATGTGACCGCACTTGAGCATGGTATGCCGCCGACTGCAGGTGAAGGAATTGGTATTGATCGTCTGGTGATGCTGTTTACTGACTCACCTTCCATACGTGATGTACTGCTCTTTCCTCAGATGCGTCCGTTAGGGTAGTTTCAGGAGAACAATTGTGATTGAGGAGAGTGGGTTGGTCGGTGTCGATTTTGTGATCCTGGCAGTGGTGTTGATCTCTGCCGGAATCAGTCTGCTACGTGGGTTTTTCAGTGAGGCGATCTCTTTGGTCACCTGGATGGTTGCATTCTGGGTGGCGATCAATTTTTCAGCAGATCAAGCGGATCTGTTTACCTCGATGATTCAGACCCCTTCACTACGTACTGCAACCGCATTTGCGGCACTTTTTCTGGTAACGCTGATACTGGGAGCACTGGTCAACCGTGCGATACAGAGTGTGGTAGATTTTACCGGATTTGGCGGGATGGATCACCTGTTAGGGGTATTGTTTGGGATGGCGAGAGGGGTGTTGATGATCTCTTTGCTGGTGTTGCTAGCAGGTGCAACACCCTTGCCTCAAGACCCGTGGTGGCAGGAGTCTTCTCTGATTCACCATTTTGAAGATCTTGCGGTCTGGGTGAGGGGGCAACTTCCTGCACATGTGCAGGACTATTTCTCGTATACTTCCTTTCGTTAATTAACCAAAGAATATCTATTTATGTGCGGAATCATTGGAATTGTTTCGAACTCGGCGGTTAACCAGGCGCTCTATGATGGGTTAACGGTTCTACAGCACCGTGGACAGGATGCTGCGGGTATCATCACCTGTGAGCAGGGCAAGGTGTTCCTTCGTAAGGGCAATGGCTTGGTTAAAGATGTTTTCCATACCCGCCACATGGTGCGGTTGAAGGGAGCTATGGGGATTGGCCATGTACGTTATCCAACGGCGGGCTGCTCCTCTTCGGCTGAAGCGCAGCCATTTTATGTCAACTCTCCGTACGGAATTGCGCTGGCACATAATGGCAATCTCACCAACGCCGCAAAGATCAAGCAGGATCTCTATCTGGAGGATCTGCGCCATATCAATACCGATTCTGACTCGGAAATTTTGTTGAATGTGTTTGCGCACGAATTGCAACATATGGGCAAGTTGCGCCTGGAGGTCGACGATATTTTTGCTGCGGTCTCCGGTGTTCACCGCCGTTGTGAGGGAGGATATGCTGCCACAGCGCTGATTACCGGATATGGTGTTGTGGCGTTTCGTGACGCCTATGGTATCCGTCCCCTCTGTATTGGTGAGCGTGAAGCTGAGGGAGGACGTATGGAGTATATGGTTGCCTCAGAGAGTGTGGCAGTAGATACCTTGGGCTTTACACTGATACGAGAACTTGATCCCGGTGAGGCAGTTTATATCAGTGAGGATGGAGTGCTCTCCAGCAAGCAGTGTGCAGAGAACCCCGTGTTAGCCCCCTGTATTTTTGAGCATGTATATTTTGCCCGTCCAGACACAATTTTGGATAATGTTCACGTCCACAAAGCGCGACTGAGAATGGGGGAAAAGCTGGCTACCAAGATTCTGCGTGAGTGGCCAAATCATGATATTGATGTGGTGATACCGATCCCGGACACCAGCCGTACTGCAGCCTCGCAGCTTGCCTATACGCTGGATATTGTCTATCGAGAAGGTTTTATCAAGAATCGCTATATAGGTCGAACCTTTATTATGCCGGGACAGAAGCTGCGAAAAAAATCGGTACGACAGAAACTTAATCCTTTGGGGCTGGAGTTCAGGGGAAAGAATGTATTGTTGGTTGATGACTCTATTGTGCGGGGTACAACCTCGGCGCAGATCATCGAAATGGCTCGTAGTGCAGGAGCCAATAAGGTCTATTTTGCCTCAGCGGCACCAGCTGTGCGTTATCCCAATGTCTATGGGATTGATATGCCGGTTGCTTCAGAGTTGGTTGCGCATGGGCGCACAGAAGCAGAGGTGGCGGAGTGGATTGGTGCAGATCGGTTGATTTTTCAAGATCTGCAGGATTTGATTGACTCGGTGCGAGAGGGGAACCCTCAAATCAAACAGTTTGATACCTCTGTATTTGATGCCAATTATGTAACGGGTGGTATCGATGATACCTATCTGCAAGCACTGGAAGCGTCCCGTTGTGATTCAGAGAAGAGCAAGAGTAATAGTGAAGATGATGATGAGGTGCTAGGTGTTTATAATACCAATTGATCTTCTTTGATAGTATTGGCTGGATGTTACGATTGCTGTTTCTTTAAAGGCACCTTTTAAAACCTTTGCGCAGACGAGTGCTTGCGTGATATTTTCGCTGTTTTCATTCTGCGGAAATTGACAAGATAAAACTATGATTGATCCAGACGAGTACGGTTTTTCCACGCTGGCGATTCGTGCCGGGCATGAGCGCACCCATGAAGGGGAACATGGGGAACCGATCTTTCCTACCTCCAGTTTTGTCTTTAACTCTGCAGAGCAGGCGGCGGCACGCTTTTCGGGGGAAGAGCCGGGTAATATCTACGCCCGCTTTACCAACCCTACGGTGCGAATCTTTGAGCAACGGCTGGCTGCACTGGAGGGGGCAGAACGTTGTGTCGCTACCTCATCCGGTATGGCGGCAATTCTCGCAACTTGTATGGGAGTGCTGAAAGCGGGGGACCATGTGGTGGTCTCGCGTAGTGTGTTTGGTACCACGGTGGTCCTCTTCAACCAGTTTATGGCCAAGTTTGGCGTGGAGGTCAGCTATGTTTCACTGATTGATCTGAATGGGTGGGAACAGGCTATTCAAGCCAACACCAAGCTACTCTTTCTGGAGACTCCGGCCAACCCGTTAACACAGGTGGGAGATATCAGTGCATTGGCGGATATTGCACATCAGCATGGGGCTCTGTTGGCAGTGGATAATGTCTTTTGTACGCCTGCGCTACAACAACCGCTAGCGCTGGGAGCGGATATCGTGATCCACTCGGCAACTAAATATATTGATGGTCAGGGGCGGGCTGTGGGTGGCGCAGTCGTGGGTTCTGAAGCGCTGGTTGGGGCTGATGTCTACGGTTTTTTGCGTACCGCTGGGCCGACCATGAGTCCATTCAGTGCCTGGATATTTCTTAAAGGGTTGGAGACACTGAAGTTAAGAATGGAGGCGCATACCCGTAGTGCCACAGTGTTGGCAGCGTGGTTGGAGCAGCAGCCTCAAGTCACCAGAGTTCACTATCCGGGGTTGGAGAGTCACCCCCAGTATGCGCTTTCGGCAAGACAACAGAGCGGTGCGGGTGGAATCCTCTCGTTTGAGCTGGAAGGGGGGGAAGAGGCGGCGTGGAAGCTGATTAATGCGACAGAGATGGTCTCGATTACAGCCAATCTTGGTGATACTAAAACGACCATTACCCATCCGGCGACCACCACCCATGGGCGACTCTCTGCAGAGGATAAGGAGCTGGCGGGCATAACGAATGGATTAATTCGTGTGGCGGTTGGGCTGGAAGAGGTTGAGGATCTGAAAAGAGACCTGAGCCGTGGGTTCTGATGTTCTGACCGAGAATCCAATAAGAGGAGATCTCTTTCAGGCCGTGGAGCAGGTACTCAAATTGACACTGTTGGAAGAGAAGCTAGAGGCAACTGAACGGCTCTATAAACGGTGGCAATTGGGGGAGTATCAGTTATGTTCGGCAGAACCTCCCTGTCCAATTGGTCAGGCAGGCCATCCACTCAAACCAGAATTGGTGCCTCCACGAAAACTGAAACGTAGACGTCTGGGATCTCCCGAGGGGCACGCCTCAATGTTGCATGCCATTGCCCATATTGAGTTCAATGCGATCAATCTTGCATTGGATGCAGTTTATCGTTTTCGAGAGATGCCTGAGGCCTATTATGAAGATTGGCTGCGAATAGCCGATGAGGAGCGTTACCACTTTCAGTTGATACAAGCGCGGTTGGTTCAACTGGGGTATACGTATGGTGATTTTCCTGCTCATAACGGCCTGTGGGAGACTGCGCAACAGACGGCTGGGGATGTGTTGCTACGGATGGGATTGGTGCCACGTATTCTGGAGGCGCGTGGTCTGGATGTGAATCCGGGGATTATGGAAAAGTTGGGTTCAATCGGGGACCGTGAAAGCGTTGAGGTGCTAAAGGTGATTTTGCATGATGAAGTGGGTCATGTGAAGGCGGGAACAGTCTGGTTTCGTTATCTTTGTGCGCAGCGTGATATGGACTCGGAACAGACCTTTGAGCAGCTGGTAAGGGAGTATGTTCCCTATGCGATTCGTGGGCCTTTTTATGAGGTTGGACGGGAGGAGGCTGGCTTCACCAAGAGAGAGATGGAGTTTCTTCGGCAGATGGATTTACAGGCTCGAGGAAAACCTTCGGCCTGTATAGGGAGCACATGAGCTGTCTATAGTGCGGCGGTAAAGTCAGATCGAGAGAATTAATGACTACGGCTACTTCAGCACTTCTGCGCGTAAAGATGCGGCATAGGAGTTTCGGGCTGTTTTCATAATGGCAATTTTACGTTCAAGCAGGGCGATCTCTTGGTTAACAATACGTATGCTGACAATTCTTCCTTTTGCTGTTTCGCTTAGAGAGTCAATCTCATATTCTCTATCATCGATTGTGATTGTTTTGCTCTGGTCATCAATCATAATTGTTCACTCCTCATTCACGGGGTACTGGGTGCCTCTAAATGGTGACTCTAGCACTTCTGGATAAGCCAGGGCGAGGGCCAAAATTATCCAAGATAAAGTTAGTAAGTGATTGTAATTCTATTGCTTGCTAACACAGCGACTTGGAAATTTTAGACTCAAAACCAGATTCAAGGCACTTACTCATCATGTTGTTAGATCTACCCTATATTATTTCGAGTCGATAAGATAGTACACTGTTACATCATACCGGCCGCAAATGAAAAAAACAGAGCTTTTCATCTCTTTCTGATTTCAGAGCTATAATGTTTTATAGAATTTTCAGCATCCATGATTGCGTGAAGCCAGCTTCACGGATTTAACCTACTAACCAAAATAGGTAGCGGTTTCCCAAGGCATCTTCTTTTTGATCTTTTCCAGGATTGAGTGTTTGGCTGAACGCACCCCCTCCTTCAAAGGTAAATAGGTGTAGCTCAACGATACGATATGTTGGTCGCTGGGACCGATTATATCTCGAACCAGAGTGATTTCTGTTTCGGAGAAAAAATATTTGAATTCGGTGATAAACCCAATGCTTTTTGTAATAGCATTGCCATACTCTTTATCACACATCGTTTTTAACTGACGAAATGTTGAGCCGTTTTCTGTCCACTCCACAAAGATGTTGTAGAGTTTCTGGTTGGATGCAAACTCAAGCCAGGCATCGTGAATTGTGCCAAATTGATTGAACTCTGAATAACTCTGTATCCTGATTGATGGCAGTGTATTGCTGTACCCTTTGTAGCCTAGGCCCTTTTCAAATGTGGCGTGGCTCTTGGATAAGGAGTTATGTACTTGTGACAAATTTTGCCGCCCAATCCTGAATCCTAACTTGCTGCTGGCATTGTTGAATTGTAAGATATTGAATGGCATGGTAAGTCTCCGGAGTCAATTCAAGATACCTATAATTCTGCAAATTTTATGCCTTATGGTGGAAGGAAGAGAATGGAGCCCTTTCTGGGGCTTATTGATAACCCAAGACTGTTTTCATTGGCATAATAGCCACCTCTTTGGTCAATAAACGCCTCCTATCTGTAGTCTTAATGTAGTGTTCTTTAAACGCAAAAACAGCAAAGAAAGGGTTATCTATCGTCACTCTGATGATGATTGTGGAGAGGTTGTTGTCGTTGATAAAGGGAAAATCAGGTTTCTCAAGTTTGGTAATCACATCAAACAGGGGGGTATAGATCTCACAAACCCTGACTCTGTTTATCTGGAATATCAGCAGTCTATGCTTAGTGTGTTTGATGCTGGGTCGTTTGCAAAGTGCCTGTGTCTGGGGTTGGGTGCAGGGTCTATACCGAAGTACATACACCAGAACAAACTATGTGAAAGACTCAGTGTTGTCGAGATTAACCCTGTGGTGATTGATGTTGCGAGAGAGTACTTTGCTCTACCAACGGATGTAGCTGTTATTAATGATGATGCCCTGGACTTCGTGCGTAGGACAGTGATGACTTACGACTTGGTGATTGTAGATATTTTCACTAAATCGGGTACACCCTGTGAGTTCAAAACCTTCTCTTTCTACCGCTCTCTTCATGAGCTGTTGAGAATAGGGGGGGTAGTGGTACTGAATACATGGGCTTCAGATTTCAATAAACTGCTGCTTGAAGAGACGCTCGGTAAGATCTTCGATAATGTTCAGTTTGTGAAGGTGTCAACGAACCACATCGTTTTTTGTAGAAGGTTTTCCTGAGCTTCTCTGGTTGGTTTGGTTGTGAGTAACATTAGTGGGTGTAGATATTGTATTTTGAGTGGACGGCATCAGCCTCGCTTACCAAGGATGGTGAGCGGGTTTTTTACTGTTGGTCGAGATAAATGTAAGATCACGGCTATGACCAGATCAGAGGTGCCTCTGGAGGATGCGGCAGCTACAGTGAACTCGATTATTGACCAGAGGGTTGGTCAAGTTGGTTCAGATAGTAGGCTATGTGCCTAATACACTCATTCCCATGTACGCAAAAACAACTATGCTCGCTACGATGTAGGTCGTCCCGTCAGAGTATTCCAAAAACCAATCTACAAGTTTTGTTACTTTGGGTTTCACAGTCTTTTCCTTAAGCCGTATCAAATTTTGCTGCCCTCACAACCAAATCTATTTGGCTGCTCCAACAGTGGGGCGTGGGCATTATAGAGAGCTATATGAATGGTATCAATGGGTGAAATGCAAAATATAAAATGTTATGACTGCTACAAGGTCCACTTCAAGCTTGGCAAGGAGTTTGGCCGGTTGTTGAAATTCGCCATTAATCGGTAAAACTAAGAGTCATAAAATCATCGATCAACGAGTGAGTGGGTTTTTTGTTGCTTGTGAATTGAAGGTTTTCCACAAACTAAGGAAAGCCTTAGGCTGTAGGTAATATTAGTAGTTGTGGATATTATTTTCGGGATATTGCTATCTGTTATCAAATTGTCCTCGTGTTATTAAAAAACAGTAATTTAGTAATAAGGTGAGGTTCTAATGAAAAAAGTTGGTTCTGAATCGAGCTATCAGTTAGATATGTTAACTTTCTGATTTGATTTCTTGTCTTATTTCCCAATCTTACGGTGTGTAAAAGAGAATGAGAGTTCTTCACATTGCCTGTGGATAACTCTGTGCGTAACTATTTGCTGGCTGTTTTGCGATAGATGAAAAGCGCTAATCAGGCTGAATGCTTAAAAAATAAGCAGTGAAATGTTCCTCTATTTTTTGCTTGTGAGAGGCGATTTAGTTTCCGGCTCTTTAGAGATCCTGTGGAGAACAAGATGAGCTGGGGCTTTCAAGAAGAGAATCCTTAAGGGAGGGTAGAGGAGCCTGTTGGTGAACTGGAGCGGCACATTTCATGAGTGAGTTGAGTTATTTGACTCATGTTGATCATACCCCCTTAAATACAATACGGAAGTTGGTCTGACACGCATGTGAGGTGTGCGGGCCGGGTAATCTATAGCTGGTGTATCAACGCATGAATTCGTGCCGGAGCACTTCTCTGAGCGGGCGGTGTCTTGATGAAGGATTCCATAGCCATTCTACAGCAGCCCATGCTGGCCCGATGATCAGTAATGCCAGGATTATGGGCCAGAAGCCAGAAAATATAGCAATGAGGCTTAGAGGGTTTTCGGCCCCATCAGGATTGCCGGATGGTTTAAGTACGCTGTCGAGCAGAAGCCAACGGTTGAGCCATATGATGAGGAGGTATGTGGGCAGACCGATGAGTAGGTATATCACGATTTCCATGTGTGTGGATTATAGCGCATGAATCTCACCATCATTGAAAATCTCAGATTTGAGCACACTTACAAATACAGCCAAAACAGAGAGTAAGTCTGCATGTGTTTGTGGCTCCGCTCACTGGAAGCGGTGGGTGGGGTTTTTACTGTCTGTTTGAAACCCGAACTGATAAGATCAGAAGTCTATGGATTCAATTTTACAAAAGCTCAAAGGTGGTGACAGAAGATCAATTGGCCAATCAGAAGAGATGGTGGATGAAGTTCTGAAGCAACCTGGTTTATCCAGTGTATTGGTTCTCAACAATGAACTCTCATTGGGATGCGTAACCTCCGCAGTGAATCACATCATTGATCGGATGATTGATTCTTCAGGAAGTGGGGGGCCGTGGTTTTGGTCTCTTTACTTTGAATGAGAGAAAAGCGAGGACAGGACGCAACCCCAGAACTGGGGAGTCTGTAGAAGTGTCAGACTGTTACAAGGTCCACTTTAAGTCTGGACAGGAACTCCGGGAGCGGGTGAACGAGAGCGTAGGTGAGTGACTGTTGCACTTCAGGTGGTTGCGCTGCGGAGCCAGTGGATAAGCAGTGTCCAGAGTGTAAAGAAAAGGGCGGCAGTGTTTCAAGTAGGACGATAAGTCACCACATCAAACAGGTATGGGAGTGGGGTGAGCATGATGATAAATTCTTTTTTTGTGACTCTCCTGGTTGCAGTGTTGTCTATTTCTCTGAAAGGGGGCAATTGATACGAAAATCAGATCTGCACACTGAGGTTGGAATCAAGAGTAGTATGGATAGAGCTTTGCTCTGTTACTGCTATGGCATCACCACTGTAGATTACAGAGAGAATCCAGAAGTGAAGCAATTTGTGATCAATCAGACTCGGCAGAATCAATGTTCCTGTGAGACTTCGAATCCGTCAGGTCGATGTTGTTTGAAGGACTTTTCTCGAAAGAATTGACTGCATGATGGATAGATTTTTGTTGTTCGTGCATTGATGGTTCTGTCAAAACTAAGGGAATCCTTAGGTTGTGAGTAATATTAGTGGTTGTGGATATTATATTTTGGTAGTGTCTTTCCTTGGCAGGATTGTTCCTGCGTTATTAAAAAACAGTAATTTAGTAATAGGATGAGGTTCTAATGAAAAAAGTTAGTTCTGTGTCGAACTATCAGTGTGTTATTTAATAAATGTAATTTGTTTTCTCGATAATTTTATCAATCTAGCGGGGGTTATAAGGTAACAGAGGTTCTTCACACTGCCTATGGATAACCCTGTGTATAACTATTCTCTGACTATTTTTCGATAGATGAAAAGCAGTAATCAGGCTGTGTGCTTAAAAAATAAGCAATTAAGTATTCCTCTATTTTTTGCTTGGTGAGAGTCCCGTTACCAGCATAACCAGCAACGGGAGCTTCTGAATATGGTGTCCTCACCACCCGATTAGTCTCCTCCTCCGGTAGTGGGACGCGGCGTATTGTAGAGAGGCATATTGATCTGTGTAACTGTACTAGATGGTAGTTATACGGCAGACTAGAAACCAGTAAGGTACACCACTATGACTGAATCCAATTTTCATTGGAGGATGTTTCAGCAGCAGTGAACCACATCATAGGCCGCATGATTGACGCATTTGGAAGTGGCAATCGTGTTGAGGTTCGTGGTTTCGGTGGTTTCTCTCTGCGTCAGAGAGGACTTGGTTTTTTCCGGCAGAAAAGAAGATATGCCTTTCCGTATTGAAGTGTTCTCAAAAGGGCTGAGAAGGACGCTGGTCTCTCACGCAGGCGGCATACCAATTGAACATTTTACACCTAGAGATCCATCGAACTGTAAAGACACACATGAGCCGATTGGGTGTGCTGAAAGAGGTGAGGGATCGCATTCAGGGCCACTCTATGAGTGTTGTGGCCAGCAAACACTATGATCGCTATGACTACCTGGCAGAGAAGCGAGCAGGGTTATTGAAGTGGGAAGCAGAGCTGAAGCGGATTGTTGGTGAACAGGCAGACAATGTAGTGCAGTTGCACGGTTGATCATCAATTGTTTTAGTTTACTTGACGAAAATGTAAACAATACTACAATATATGTTGTATATAAAACATGTGTCGGAGAAGGATATGGAGCATCAGTTTCAAGCAGTGCCGCACAAAGATGAGCGTTCATCTCTGGCAACCATGGTTACTCGTCTGTTTGAGCATTGGGAGTTATCAATGGTTGAACAGGCATCATTGCTTGGTATTTCAGAAAGTAACCGGGCAACTCTGTCTGGTTACAGGAATGGTAAGCCAGTATCAACTAATCGTGATCAGCTGGATCGTATAGGGCATATGCTGGCGATTCATAAAAATCTGCGGCTGTTATTTCCTGAGAATAGAGAGCTTGCGTACCGCTGGATGAAGAGCAGAAATAAGGCGTTCGAAGGACTTTCTCCGGTGGATGTGGTGGTTGAGTATGGTTTTCAAGGGTTGCTTATGGTTAGAGGCTATCTGGATCGGGCTAGGGGACAATAGTGGGTTCACTCTTTCAAAATCTAGCTGTTGCTGATGTTCATCAGTGTCTGTTTAGGAACATTGTCTCATTAAGGGAATCGGAGGATCTTTTTGATGACCTCAGTGATGACGAGGCAGATCAACAGATCGCATTGAGCTTTGAGATGAACACGAAGCCGTCATGGTATGTTTCAAATAATCCCATTATTGATAGGCCGTTTGAGGAGTCTACATGGAATGATGCTGTTGAATATCCATTTAGAGAATGGGCACAGAGTCGCTTTTCAGATGGAACCTATGGGGTTTGGTATGGCTCAGACAGTCTAGAGACCACATTGCATGAAACAGTGTTTCATTGGACGAAGTTTCTGGATGATTCTGATTTTCTGGATGAGAGTGTGTCGATCCAACGGAAGGTGTACACAGTACAGTGCGATGCTGCTCTGCTCGATTTTCGGCCCCATGTCGATGAGCACCCGGCACTGATTCATTCAACGGACTACAGCTTCTCTCATCAAATAGGTAGTCGAATTAAACGAGAGGGGCATCCGGGGTTGGTCACAATATCAGCAAGGTGTGAAGGTGAAAATTTTGCCATCTTTAATGCATCTGTTCTGAGTAACCCTCATCAAGAATGTTACCTGACGTACCGGAAAAGCGAGAACGAAATCAATGTGGAAAGACGGCCAGGTGAAATTGTGCTGGTTATATCTTTGCATTAACGTAAGCGTCTAGCGAACTACATCTAGCCCCACCGAATTTATCTCGCCACAATAACCCTCTCACCACAATTGAGGATAGATAGATGAGTCGGGAAGAGTATTGGCAAAAACAGATCCAGG
>Ga0209662_1000958_pt1 | contig 13942 bp, 12 predicted proteins | sample SaaInlV_150m_DNA_4_FD_184662 | JGI IMG/M metagenome (GOLD analysis project Ga0209662, IMG submission 184662) | Marine microbial communities from expanding oxygen minimum zones in the Saanich Inlet - SI072_LV_150m_DNA (SPAdes) (version 2) | ecosystem: Environmental > Aquatic > Marine > Intertidal...
GAATTTGACTACTCCCCAATGGGTCAAGGAGTCCATCATATGTAATGTATAGTACATTCATTTTTTTATAAAGACAGCTTGAAATCTATTACCAAATGTTATGCCAAAGAAAGATTTCCCACCAAAATAAATTGCAATTTTTGCAATAGCTCCTTTAACTATACCTCCACCTATATAAGGCCAACCTGACTCATAAATACGCCAATATACAGGACTAATAGATGTATTAATTTTTTCAAAAAAAGTAAGTTGCTGCTTTGATCCTATCCTAATAAGGTGGTGCGGAGGGTTGTTTGGAACCATGCCAGGCTTCAGTATACGTTTTATAAATCCAAAAACTACTATCGCCCAATATACTGGGCTAGGGTTGGTCTCCAAAGGCCCCTCTACAAAAAAAATACCTCCAGGTTTAAGCCTATCTAATATTGCATCAATGGATTCAATTGGATTTGGAAGGTGCTCAAGTACATCACCCAAATGAATAGCGTCAAACTTTTGTTTAAATGAGCCAGACATAAACTCATCAACTGTACAAACTTTACAATCAGCCTTATTGGCTGCAAATTTTGCGGCCTCGTTATCAAATTCAACGCCATAAGGAATAAGTTTTTTACTACTCAATATTTCTAGAAAATTTCCTAAACCACAACCATAGTCAAGAACTATTGATTCACTATCGACATATTTTGTCAATAAATTTACAGACTCGACATAAATACTTTTTTCATCATGATAATTGCAATCATGATAACTGTCTTTCAAATACATGAGTGCAAATGTACTATCATTAGGAATTGGATCAACAAAAATACTGCTACAACTATCACACTTAAGATAGTTAAATTCTGTTTGATTAAACTTTACAGTAAAAGGAAATGCAATTGAATTAGCCCTTAAGCCACAAATTGGGCAATCGCGCGACTTATCAAAATTCATAAATTTTCCTGTTTAAACAATATAAAGTTTTCTTTAATTTAAATATAGAGAATGAGCCAACCCTATCACTTAATAATTTTATTATTAACTAAAGTGCTTGTATGATTTTTTAATATTATAAGATGGATAATTAACAATTTCTTTTAAGGTTTTTGTTATATTTGAATTCAACACGCCAAATACCAAAAACATTGCTGAAAAAGACATTGAAAGAAATAGCATTAAACTATTCAAACCACTAACTACTTCATTATTTATAAAGAATAAATACAGGATTTGTATTCCAAAGTATATAGAGCATAGAATAAAAATAAATGAGATGTAAAACGAAAGCTTTGTGCCAATATTTGTATAAGAAATAACGTTAATAAAAAATATTTTTAACAGATGAGCATGACTTCTATTATCTGAATATTTGTCATTAATTGGTCTATATGACATATTTCTAACATAAAGTCCCAGTAAATTGACAAGAGCCTTATTATATCTGAGCCGTTCATTTATACTTGACAGCGAATTTAATGCTTTTCGAGTAGATAAAGTAATGCGCTCTTCGGCAACATCCATACTTCTAAAAGATAGCATATTAAATAAATAATTATAAATAGTCTGATATTTAAGATATTGACCAATAGGCCTTAAGGAAATAATATCGTAACCACCAGACTTGATTTCATCAAACATATCAATTATAAAATCAGTAGGGTAGTCAATGATAGAGGACTCAAACTGATAAACAAAATCACCAACCGATTTATCGACACCAGCAAGAAGGGCAGATTCTTTATTATGTCTATACGCAAGTGAAAATACAAATGCATTTATTTTCATCTTTTCTATAAGTCCAGTTATTTTTGTATATGTATCATCGGTTGAGCCATCATCAATAAATATAAATTCATTCAACTCAAAGTTATCATTAATTACAGGCGAAACAGTACGAATAAATTCCTCAATAGAATCTGTATCATTGTGCAAATATACAACTAAAGAAATGAATGCTTTGTTTTTCATATTACAGTTCGTTTATAATTTTATCCATCTCATATATGGTGTCAATTTTTCCAGACAACACGGTCACGAACAGTGGTGACTCGGAAAATTTTCTAATAACTGTTGGTCTTGAATCGTCTACCTCAGAAGTCTGAAGAATTGGTTTAATTGCGAATAATGAATCTTCGTACTCCATTGTATAGTTTTTCTTCATATATTTTCGTGCAAGTTGGCGCATATATTCAAATGATGATTTAGGTTTGGCATTACAGGTATTACAATTATCCAAATATAATGTACTACATGTTTTACTTAATTTCTGACAGTCAAATGTTGGTAAGTCTTCCATACACGTTTTATGCGGAGTAAACTCCACAGATGTAAGTGAATGCATACCAGTTTTCCCAAATGGCATAATCGAAAAAAATGGACCGTCCATTACAGTTAATCCAATCTTCTTTAACATTTCATCAACATTACATAAAGTGATTTCTGCAATCTCATATTTAATATTAAATGTTTCAAACCCAAACTGACTTAAAACTTGGTTGATTGATGCATATACGCAACTAAAAACACCATTTGTTTTAATACTAATGCCATTGCTTAAGCTCAATATATAACTATCGTTACTGCGATCTATCTCAGACACAATCGTATTTTTAAAAAGATGAAAATTATTAAATTTATTAATTCGTTCAAGCAACATACCACTCAATATCCTAGCGTCAAATGAATATTCTTCTGTTTCAAAAGCACCTTCAATTAATCTACGATTAAAATATAATTCAGGATTAACTTCTACAGCGGGAATATTACAAGCTTTACAGAACTTCATATATTGTTGAGAAGATGTATATGAACCGCACGCTGATACAGCGTATATTTTCTTAAATCTAGCATTAATAGCATTTTCGAAATCCTGTGAAAAGCGCTGAAAATACTCTGCCGATGCGCGTCCTGTGCTAACACTACGAGGATAATGGTAACCTTGATGAACTCGAGCCTGATTAACATATGATGCGCGAGAAAATAACTTATCATCTGCTTCAATAACTGCTACTGAAAATCCTTTTTTTAACAGTAGGTATGATGTGTAAAGACCGTATATTCCAGCGCCAAGCACAACATAGTCAACATTTACATTTTTATTCATATAAACATTGTTACAAACAACTGAATGATTATCATATTTTTTGAATTTTCTCTAAATAACTTACAATCTTAAAAGCAGATAACTCATCATTAATTGGCCTTATTCCATCCTTAATACAACGCACAAAATAGCTTATTTGTCTCGTGAGTGCTAACTTATTAGACACCATAATTCTGTGAGGCTCTTCATGAATAGAATAATCTGGACGTTTCATTCCTTCATTATAATAAGCAGATTTTTCCCATACCTGAACCCCTCCAGCTTTGACACTATCCCACAATAATATTTTTTCATCACCAGAGATTACTATATTGCGTTCCTTAAAAGGATAATGCATATTAGATATTAGTTGTACATTTATACTATTAAAGGAAAATGAAGCTAGGGCAATATCATCTATATTTTTTACCACATGAGAACAGCTATCAACTACAGAATTATTTACTTCAAAAGCAGGGAATAAATCATTTAGTACATATAGGTCGTGATACATCAAATGCCAAAAAATATTAGTATCAATTTGAAATTCGCCAAATCCTCCTCTAAACGAATAAAAATTGAAAACTCTGCCAAGTTCATTTTTTCTAATAATCCCCTTAATGGCTTCATACTCTGGAGTAAAGATAAACGTATGGTCTACCATTATAATTTTCTTAAGTTTTTTATTTAAATTTATGATCTCAATTGCATCTTGGCTATTTAAGACAAATGGTTTTTCTACAAATACGTGCTTTCCATGATTAAGAGATTTCATCGTCAACTCAAAATGCGATTCTGCCTGGGTTGCAATCACTACTATATCTATACTACGATCTAAAAAGATATCATCTGATTGTGTATAAATAGAAATACTTGGAAAATTTTCTTCAACATAAGTCAGATTATCTTTATTTCTATCACAAACTGCACAAACATCAATCTCAGAGTTGTTGGAGAAATTATTGAGTAATGTTTTACCCCAATGCCCCATCCCTACTACAGCAGCCTTCAATATCATTTCAATTATCTCACACCTTCATTACTAAGAACGTTCATGCTGAATACATATCTGTGTTCATTACATCAAAGTATATTTTCTCTAAAACCTTATTATTTTTCGCAACATTAAATAATATATCGACCTTTTGCAAAGAATTTTCTCCCATTTTCTTTCGCATCTTTGATGATCCTAGGAGTGTCAAAATCCCTTTTTCAAGTGCATCAACATCTCGCACCGGTATCACCAACCCTTCATTCTGATTTACTATTACTTCTTGTGCTCCTTGGTAGTCAAACAATATTACCGGCTTAGCATGTGCCATTACTTCAAGCAATGAAATTGCCAACCCTTCAAATAATGAAGGAAATACAAAAATATCTGATAATTCTATAATAGAATCAATGTCTTTCCTCTTTCCAAGAAAGATTACGCTGTCAACAACACCTAATTTTTTGGCTAATAATCTCAGTTCTTGCTCGAGGGGTCCACTACCTGCAATTAATAACTTTGTTTTACTATTTTTTATAATATTTGGCATTGCTTCAATTAAGAAATGCTGTCCTTTCTGATAATGAAGCCTTCCAATATTTAGCAATACATTTTCTTCTGGCTTCAAACCCAACTCTTCCTTAATATTACCCATACTATGGTCAAAATTTCTATGTCTTATTTGATTTACATCTATTCCGTTATATACTAACTCAATATTATTAGACCCCATATATGACATCATATTTTCTTTAATAGCTTTATTGCCTACGATAAATGTCTTTACTAGCAATCTTCCTGTAATAAAATCTAAGCTTTTTCTTAATATAAATCGAAACGAATTATTGGTTTCTTCAGAATAGTCTATATTATGAAGCGTCGTAATAACCTTATTTACACCACCAAACCAAGACCCTAATCTTCCATATATATTTGCAAAAAAAAGATTAGTATGCACAATGTCAGGTTTTACTTTTCTTACAATCTTTCTCACTCTGTTTATACCGCGAAAAAAATCGACTATGTTATTCACGCCAACGCACGAATAAGTATCAAATATTGGACCTATTACCGACACTTCCATTTCTTCAAACTCTTTTGCTAAATCATCGTCATGAAATAAATATAATACATGCGGCTCAAAATCGTTTTTATTGAGAAATTTAACTGTATTAAGCAGTAAATTTTCAGCTCCCCCTATCCCTAACGTCTCGATGATATACAGTACTTTAATCTTCATTGTGCCATTATCCTTTGATTTCAGGAAATAAAATAATTAACCAGCCTTCCGTCTTGATCGTAACATGACTCACTCTATATACTGCATCTAAAAAGTATTAAGATTAGGCCTTGTCACTAATCACAACTAGTTGTAGAATTCGAGGACAATTTACCAAGTTTAGTTAGTAGATACTTTGACACTGAAAAAGGAAGGAACAATAGGGTGATTGCCACTATACAACTAGGCTTTGCTAAACACAATGGATAGACTTTAATAGTATCGAATACAGCTTTTCTTCCATGAAGCATGTCCAATTTGGTTATAAAAGCTAGCCCATATGATAAATAATCCTGTGCTACCCTTTTATTTACAAGGCTACCCGCTCTAGACCTTGCATTAGTAGATAGTAGTGCTTCCGTGTGGAAAGTTTTCACTCTTCTATATACAGAATGTATATTTTTTGCATCATTCTTTTCATGCTCTCTCATTACAACCAGATATTCATCAACAAAGTCAAAATCTACATATTGACTTATAACAAGATAATCATACTCTGACCCTGTCCATGAGTTATTTAGTCCAACAATTTCATAACAATATCTTTTTACAAGAGGAGAAATGGGAATAACAACATCTCCATTCAACAAATAATCTCTAAATACATAACCACGAACAGATTGCATTTTCCACTTTTCCAGTGTTTTGGTTGAATCAAAATATCTATATCCGTGGCAATAGACAACACCAACATGATTTCGAGACTTATTAAACAGTTCTATTTGTTTTTCTATTTTATTTGGCAGATACCAGTCATCTGCATACAATATACCTATATACTTTCCTTTCGATTTTCTAATTCCATGCCCAATAACAGAATCTTTTTGTCCAGGAGGTATATTGTTTTCAAACTTGAGTATCCTTAATCTTTTATCATGAGAAAAACTACTTATCTTAATTAAACTAGTATCGGTAGACCCATTATCAATAACAATAAGTTCTATATTCTTATAGGTTTGCTCTAGTACACTTTTTATACATTTTTCAATATACTCCTCATAGTTGTAGCATGGAATTATTATTGATACCAAAGATCCTATATTATTAGTTTTTTTCATGGTCCTTGGATGGATAAACTCCCATAATCTGTATTATTTTGGACATCTCTTGTTTTATTATATCTACTGATTTCCTTTTAGGAATATACCCAAATTCTTCCGCAGCATAATTCCTAGAAAAATAGTTTATTTTGTTTCCTGTAGCGTTTATTAATGATCCAGCCTGTTTAATATCATAATCAAGAGAAAAATTATTTTTCATCATTTGAAGTAATGACATCTTATCGATAGGCTGTTTACTATAACAATCAATAGCAGTATTCTTACCATCTGAATACAGAATCGATGAAACTATATTATAAAATTCTTGCGATCCAATATAGTCTCGAACAATATTCTCTGGTGAAGTAATAAATTTTTTACTTAATTGAATTGCACGCAAAATATCCATTATTAGAAAACGTGCATTAAGATCTTGCGTATGACTAAAATAATTAAACACACGAATATCAACAATTGATAAACGAGAAAGTGAACGATGACGGCATTCAGCACTCAACTTAGCCAAAGCATACCAGTCATTTGGCTGAAGGTTGTTGATTGCAACTACTGCCTTTGTATCTCTATCAACAGGCTCATCAAAGGTTGAATTATAAGCAGCACCGCTACTTAGGAATATATACTTACAATTTGGCTGCTGTCGTACATAATCCAATGCCATTTCATCATATTTTTGCGTCACATCAAAGATTGATGCCCCCATATTAACTGCCTTAGCTGGATCACCAACACCAACAAAATTAATAATTGCATCGAAATATTTATCTACGCCAAATGAACCAAAATCATGGGTAGAATATTTTTCATTCAGTTTGATAGTGGTTAGCCAATGAATCACTAAATCAGGACGTCTAGCAAAAAGAATTAGATCATGATTACTATTTTCAGAGAATGAAATAATCAGATCTTTTGCTATTTGACTAGTTGCCCCCAATATTGCAATTCTCATTTTTTCATCAATTGGTGAAATTATGTTCCGACGAACAGTAATATAATATAGTTAATAAAAAACTGATTAAAGGTTTTCTGATTTAGGATGTAGGTCTATAAGCATTTCACGCTTAAACACATCTCTAGACAGAAGTGGTGATAAATCTTCTAGAGGAGGTGAAACAATTGACCCATCCTGTTTAACGGCCAGCGATAGTTTAGGATGAAAATACTGTTCCGGATCCATAAAAACCTCACAAATTACAGGACTTTTTTCACTTTGCACCTGGGGTATCACACTTTCAAAATCATCCCAAGTTCTTATAGCGTAATATGGCATCTGAAACGCGGTAGAAATCTTTGAGAAATCTGGACATGACACACCACTGTCTCTATCAGTGGCGGTATAGAGTCCCTGGAATAAATTTTTCTGCGTATGTTTGATCATCAAATAGCCATCATTGTTAAAAATAAAAATTTTTATTGGTAGCTGATGGTGTGTAATAGTTTGTAGCTCTTGAAGGTTCATCATCATTCCACCATCACAATTCAGGCATATTACTTCTCCCTTATTACGGGCAAATGAAGCTCCTATAGCTGCAGGCAACCCATAACCCATTTCTCCTAATCCTGTTGAAGTCATTAATCGCTGTTTATTACGTATACGTATAACTTGATGGCCAGATAAAAGTGCTGTACCCATATCAGTTGTAATTACTTGATCTGATTTGAAATGCTCACTAAGTCGATCAATAAAACCATAAGAATTTATAAATCCATTTCTATCCACATGTTCAGGACCAATATATGGATATCGTTCTCTATAGCCATCGCAAACAGTTTTCCAATCTTGCAATTGTGGCACACTCAATTTAGAATCTTTAGATAACTCAAGTAATTTCTCAATAAAATAACCTGCATCAGACCTAATACTGAGATTAACCATATCTTTCGTCTTTTCCAACTCAAGTTCATCAATATCAACTTGAATGACTTTTGCTTCACGTGCAAATTCAGAATGCTCATACCCAATCATGGGAATGGCAAATCTATTACCAATCGTAATTACCAAATCTGAATTTTGAACCACAAAATTTGCTGCACGATTACCATAAACACCAGCCCTGCCAAAGTTAAGTGGGTGGTCATCATCAAGCATATCTATACCAGCCCATGTGACCAGTGTTGGAAATTTAAATTTCTCTAAAAGAAAAGGTACTTTTTCCATAGCCCCGGATAATCTAATACCCTGCCCTAACCAAAAAACTGGTCGTTTAGATGCATTAATCATCTCCAGAACAACTCTTACATCTGAATCTGAAACAGTGATTGGTTCGTCACATTTTGGCAAAAAGTGATTAAGCTCATCGATAGATATACGTTCCCCTTGAACATCCATCGGATAATCAATCCAAACAGGTCCAGGCCGTCCATGACCAGCAATATAATAAGCTTTCTCTAACTCATATACAGACTGTTTTGAATCCATTACTCGGGCAGAGTATTTTGTTATCTTGTCAACCATTAATGTACTGTCAAAACCTTGAATACCCCACATCCGCATGTCACGCATTGATTGGATAAATCGTGAGTTCTCCTGCCCTGAAATAATGATCCCAGGTAATGAATCAGCCCATGCACTCAGAACACCTGTAATAGCATTTGAACTACCCCCTCCTGCAGTTACTAATGCCGCTGTAATTTTACCTGTCACCCTATAATAAGCTTGCATTGCCATGGTAGCAGCTTGCTCATGATGAACACAAATAATCTGTGTGTAACCAAGTCTATTTATTGAATCAAATATATGGGAATTGGCTGAACCTATAATTCCAAAGACATGTCGAATATCCTGCTTCTTGAGAAATTCTGCGATTTCATCACTAACTTTTACTTTTTTAGACATGATTTATGCCATTCTTGTACCACTGTACTGATCTTTGAATAGCTGTATTGATATCAGTAAACTGTTTAAAGCCAAAATCTTTTTCAGCTTTTGTTACATCTGGTAACAATATTGATCGATTAATATCGGTAGTAGTGAGTGATGTATTTAACAATACACTCGGCATAGGCTGAAAATAACTAGCAACCTTTTCAGCAATCTCCCTAAGAGAAATGCCATCACTGTTACCAATATTATAAATTTGTCCGCTCTTCGTATGTAACATGATAACAAGAGTCCAAATGGCTAAATCAGCACCATACATATAACTACGAATTGTCTCGCCATCACCATGGATACGAATAGGTCGCTTGTGTATAGCATCATTAATGAAATTATTAAGCGCCCATGGGGAATCTATACTCTGATACGCGCCGCAAAATGTAAACGGTCTAATAGTAGATATTGGTAAACGTAATTCATTTCTTGCCGCTGAGCATAGAGCTTCACTGTAGCGATTCGCTTCTGAAAAAGAACTGGATAACTTACTATTGAGAGATAATCCTGGAGAATCCTCTAAGAACTTTTCTCTGTTATTTAGATTCTGTGAATATACTGTGCTGGAGCTAACATTAATAATCTTACGCAGATTAGAAAGCCGTGATGCAGCTCTAAGAATTTCTCCTGTTCCCTCTGCTACCGTAGACATCGTTTCAAAAGGTCTAGATGAGTGGAAGCGATTATCTGGATTGGCTGCAGCATGAATAATATAGTTAACTTCACGAGGAATTTCGGTCATACTACGAATATCCGAGCGTATAAACTTAACATTTTTAGAATTTGCTATATGTGGAAGATTATATTCAAAACGTTCGCGATCGCGTGCCATTATAAAAAGACGAATATCCATCTTATGAATCTCGTTCAAATAATACACCATCTCACACAACCAACTCCCCATAAAACCAGACCCTCCAGTAATTAATAAGGTCTCTCCTGACAGGTCTTCTAGTTTTTCAGAAATTCCCGAGTAAACACGTTTGCAATCATCGGTAATCAATTTATTTTGTTCTTTCTTCATAAGACTAATCCTTTCCAGAACGAGAGAGTTCAGCAGCTATTTCAATAATAAAATCTTCTTGTCCCGCTACAACTTTTTGCCGGCCTAATTCAAAAAAAAGATCCCGTGGATCAATATCAAATTCCTTTGCTATACGGTTTACTGGAGCAAGATAGCCGGAAAAAACTCCAGCCAGTCCACTAACAATACTAGTAGATCTAGTTGCTGGCATCTCCTTTATAAGCTCTCTTTCGGCCAAATTGCTTGCATCAAGTATTTTATATAAGTCGATGCCTGTATCATATCCCATGCGGTCAAGCACCGCCACAAGTACTTCCAACTGAGCATTCCCAGCACCTGCCCCAAAGCCTCTTGAACACCCATCAATCATTGAAGCCCCTGCTTCAATGGCAGATATTGAATTCGCAATACCCATTCCAAGATTATTATGTGCATGAAAGCCAACTGAAACCTGTAAATTCTCTTTAAGAAAACTCACCTTTTCTTTTACATCGTTGGGCAAGTAGTTACCTGCAGAATCCATCAAGATAATACCTTCTGCTCCATAATCCTGCATCTTTCTTGCTTCATCAGCAAGTATTTCCTTTTCTACCATGTGGCTCATCATAAGTACACCAAAAACAACCTTTCCTTCCATTTTACAAAATCGGATATGGCGTTCAGTAATATCTGCCTCTGTACAGTGAGTTGCAATACGAAACACGTCCACACCATAATCAATAGCAGGTTTAAGATCTCTCTCGATGGTGGCAAAACCAGGTATTACATGAATACCGAGTCGTGATTTTTTAAGATGTTTACGAGCGATAGTGAGCATAGTCCTATCATTAACAGCAGCTTCACCTACCTGAAGAGATGAACCGCCAAGACCATTGCCATGGCCGACCTCAACAATAGGAACACCAGCGGAATCAGCAGCTTCACAATAGGTGGCAATCTGCTGCTCTGTAATTTGATGCGACACAGCATGATTCCCATCCCGAAGCGTAGCGTCACTGATAAGTATTCTCTTTTTATTGTTACCCATTTTTTTCCGCCTTTGCATACTCTTCTGCCATCGCAATCGCTGCACAATTAATAATATCAAGGTTACCAGCGTACTCTGGCAGATAGTCACCTAATCCTCTTACTTTGAGCATTATAACAACCCGGCCATTTTCAAATAGCGGACCCAAAATTAACTGGTACCCAGGCACATAAGTCTGAACCTTTGCCACCAGTGAAGCAACCTCTAATTCCAACGCTTTAATATTGGGCTTATCTACTTTAGCCAATATAGTGGTTATCATATCAATATGAGGTACAGCAGGATTAAGAATCAGTATTGATTTGGTTTTTTTTGCATCTGAGAAGTGCTGTACACCGCCTTCTGTGGTCTTAATGTATTCATCCAAATTAATGCGTGTTGCTGGTCCGGCGCTCTTTGAAGCAATACTTGACACCACTTCAATATATTCAATATTCTTATGAACCTTTGCAAGTGCCGCTGCCATAGGTATTGATGCCTGGCCACCACATGAAACCATATTGATATTCATTTCATTCAAACATTCGTCAGAATTAACCGAAGGAACACACATCGGTCCGATTTTTGCTGGAGTAAGGTCAATACACTTGATTCTGAGTTTCTTGAATATTGGTGCATGCAACATATGATCCTTTGCCGATGTAGCGTCAAAAATAAGATCAATATCACTTGCATGATCAATAACATATTGGATACTTTGATCTGATAATGTTACTCCCAGCTCAAGAGCTTTAGCCATGCCTCGTGAACCACGACTTCTCCCAATGAACGCAACACATTCTAGATTTTCTGATCTTTGAATTTTTACCAGTAAGTCCGTTCCAATATTCCCAGAACCAAGGATCGCAACTCTATATTTTTTCACGTTAAAAATTTAACCCAAAATAAGTCTCTAACTGATTGACAACATAATCTAATTTTTCGTAATTTATTCCAGGATAGATACCAATCCAAAAAGTTTGATTCATAATAATATCTGTATTTTCTAAATTACCAATAATTCGACATTTTTGCCCCTTAAAATACGGCTGTTTAGTTAGATTTCCTGCAAACAGAAGACGTGTTCCAATATTGTATTGATCTAAGTATTTAAGTAACATTACTCGGCTTGTTCCTGCATTCTGTTTGATAGTAATCGGGTAACCAAACCACGATACTACACTATTTTCTGTTGCTTCCGGTAGGATCAAATAATCGGTCAAGCTCTGTAATTTCTCTGTCAAATAACTAAAATTATCCTTTCTTGATTGCACAAAGTCATCAACTCTTTCCAATTGTGCTAACCCACAAGCTGCTTGCATGTCGGTAATCTTGAGATTGTATCCAAGATGAGAGTAAGTATATTTATGATCATATCCGTCGGGCAAATCACCAAGTTGCCATGAAAAACGCTTACCACAAGTATTATCACAACCAGGTTGGCAATAACAATCTCTTCCCCAATCACGAAACGATTCAATAATTTTTTTTAATTGGCCGTTATTAGTAAATACTGCACCACCCTCTCCCATAGTAATATGGTGCGCAGGATAAAAACTCAACGTCCCAACATCACCAAAAGAGCCTACTCTCTGTCCATTGTATTCTGAACCCAATGCATCACAGCAATCTTCTATTAACCAGAGATTGTATTTTTCTGTAAATGCTTTCACTGCCTTTAGGTTATAGGGATTACCTAGTGCATGGGCAATCATGACTGCTTTTGTTTTTTTTGAATATGCTTCTTCGAGAAGATCTGTGTTGATGTTATATGTAGGAATATCTACATCTACAAAAACGGGGACGCAGTTATTTTGCAGAATTGGATTTACTGTTGTTGGAAACCCTGCAGCTACGGTGATGACTTCATCACCTGGTTGAATGGCCTTATCGCCAAGTTTGGGCGATGTGAGTGCTGTAAATGCAAGCAAATTAGCAGAAGATCCTGAGTTAGTGGTAAGCACATGTTTTACACTTAAATACTCTCCAAGTTTTTTTTCAAATTTCTCATTAAAGCGCCCAGTAGTCAACCACCCATCAAGCACAGCATCTGTCATCATTTCTAACTCATTTCCACCAATCACTTTCCCAGAAGGTGGTATTGTTGATTCTCCTTTTTTAAAAAGTGAAGTATCTGAATCCATTGATCCATACTGGTTCACCAATTTCAATATCTCTTTTCTCAATTTCTCTTTATTCATGACTATATCGTTGTGTTCATGTATTCATTAATTTGAGTTAAACATAATTCTCGACATTTATTTTTCTTGCACTCTAATTGATGCCATTCAACAATTTTCAATAATGTTTGACTTAAATCCCATCTTGGGTACCAATTAAGCTTCATATGTGCCTTAGAGCAGTCTAATTTAAGATAGTTTGCCTCATGTGGTAGATGTCCACTTTCGTCATCAATCCAATCAGCATTACCACCCCACAATTTCGTCATTTTTTCCACAATCCACTGCACAGAACGTGCATCTTCCTCTATTGGGCCAAAATTCCAAGCTTGTGCATATTTACCGCCATTTTTCTCAAGTTGTTCTGCTAACTTCAAATAGCCAGATAAGGGTTCTAACACATGCTGCCATGGTCGGGTTGACTTTGGATTACGAATAACAACTTTTTCATTATTTTCAAAGGCTCGAATA
>Ga0209662_1000961_pt1 | contig 13924 bp, 12 predicted proteins | sample SaaInlV_150m_DNA_4_FD_184662 | JGI IMG/M metagenome (GOLD analysis project Ga0209662, IMG submission 184662) | Marine microbial communities from expanding oxygen minimum zones in the Saanich Inlet - SI072_LV_150m_DNA (SPAdes) (version 2) | ecosystem: Environmental > Aquatic > Marine > Intertidal...
TTAATTTATTAATCTCGGTTATTTTAATTTCATTTGGAATTAAAATATAATTATTAATTATCATATATTATTTAAATGAAAGTTGTACAATGTACTACTTTTATATAGTTTTTAAGAGCGGTATTGTTTATTAGAAGCATACTCAAATGCATCTAATAAAGAACCAGTATATGATATAAAATTATAATTGTATTCTTGTGCAACACAATTATTTCCATGTCCATCATATAACATACAACGTATTGTATCATCTGTACGATCGACTACTACTAAATCCTGTCCGTACGAGACATGTCCAGGAACAGTTAAATATCCATTGTTTAATTTTGCATATCCTGCAAATCCGTATGTTGATTCTGGCATGATCCTAAAGTTAAAATATTATATAATATGTTTTAGAATTAATATATTCAATTTTTTCAGAATTATAAAAAAATTGATTTTTTTAACATTACTTAGACAACATATTTAAATAATAGTATATATTATAAACCTATGTACAGATGCACATATTTAAGTTAAAGGGTAATAATTTAAAATTCTATGAAGTATATTTAGTATCTAGTTATCATACAGATAAATACATTTTTGAAGCAGAATCTAAATATTCCATTAAGGAATATTTAGTTAATGAATGTCATATTTTTAAGAATAACAATATGTCAATTAATGAGATCTTTTCTTATTTAAAAAATAATAAAAGATCATATAGTTTTACCTTTGCAAGTGGTAGATATTATTATTTGAAAGATATTCGATTAGTTGAAAAAATAAAATTAATTGAAGATTTTCTATTAGTAGAAGATATATTAGTTCAAGCTAAAAGTTATTGTGATCCAACTTCATATATAAAAAATTTATGTATAATTTCATGATAATCCATTGAATTCTTCTAATGGATTATCAGTTTGTGGGTCTATCCACGAACTTCTACATAATGGACAGTTATCACTTTTTGATAACCATAAATGAATACACTCACGGTGAAATGTATTTTTACATGTCATTGTACATTGCTCAACTGTTTCATTTCCAAATGGTTCAAAACATATACAACACATATCATCCGTATCATATTCTAAATCTTTAGAACCATTCGCATGAACATGATTATGTAATACTTCTTGTAACATATTTGAAATATTACTGTAATTTTCAACTATATCAGTAACTGAATTAATACTATTTGTAATTTGACTATTTTTTAGTATTCTTCCTAGAATAAAATATAAATGTTTACATACTTTTTTCCTAATTACGAAATCCATACATTTACATTTTATTACTTTTGGAGATAAAATTATTTTATATATACTTTTTGATGAACCCTTTACTGATAAATTCCACTGTGAACGATCATATTTTGCATCTAATAAATAAATTCTCTCAATTAAACCTCTCTCTTTTCTAGTGGACATTTATTAAAAATATATAAATACATATCTTTAAATATGACAAAAAAATTGAAAAAAAATGTTTATTATAATCCATTAATTTATAACTTTTAAGAGCGAACCAGTACACAAGATGAAAAATGCAATATTGAAGACATGCTGTAATAGACCCGATTGTGGTCGCCCTATCTTAGGGTCCGATAAACTTTTTTGCAACGAATATTGTAGAGTACAGTATTCTGGTGAGAGGAAAGAAGAAGGAGAAGAAAGAGAAGGAGGAGAAGAAGTGGAAGAATAACTGAATGCTGTATTGATAAATAAGCTTGTACTCATTTTATTGAGTTTATTTAAACTCATCTTTGAATAAGTACCTAGTTATTGCAATACAAACTTTATCAAAAAAAATTGAAAAATTAATGTTTATTATAATTCATTAATTTATAAGTTTTAAAGTTACGAACCAAAACCAGGACACGGACTCAAGGTCAGTAACAACAAGACACAAGAGAACAACAACGAGAGAACAAGAATAATGTCATTTTGCACTTATTGCGGTCAAGGATTAGGTGCAACTGCTAACTTTTGTGGAAGTTGTGGCATCCCGGCTCAGCCAGCATCTGGCTGTGGCGGAGGGGCGGCGGCTGGTGGTGGCAGTAGGTCTACCACAGTTATCACGGTCCTGGGACATGGCGTCGTGGCATGCGCCAACAGTTATTATGGGTGCCCGTGTGCCAGCTGGAATGGTGTTTCTACCGAGTATTGCTCGAGAGACTGCAGAGACGGGACTGTCTGCACACAGATAAAATCCAGCCACCGAGGACCTGCAGCTAGCGGAGGAGCATCAGCTAGCAGAGGAGCATCAGCTGGTGGAGGAGCATCGGCTGGTGGAGGTACAGCAGTAGGGCTGGCACCGGGAGTGGTACCGTGCGCCAATAGTATCCATGGCTGTCCATGCGCCAGCTACAATGGCAAATCATCCGATTGCTGTGGCAGAACCTGCCAGTCTGGTAAGATTTGCACGGACTGTTGGCATCCCAGACGCGTACAGTAGAGTGGAGAAAGAAGAGGAGAATGTAAATAGTTTATAATATGGTTTTTTAATCGTATAAACATGAGAAAACAGGAGAAAAACAAAATAAAAAGATAAATAAATTTTTATTTATCTTTTTATATTTCATCAAGTTGTAAATAGTTTATTATATGGTTTTCAAATCTTGGATACATAGATCTTTTGTACTTATTTTATTGAGTTTATTTAAACTCTTTCTTTAAAATCAGTACCTAGTTATCAAAAAAATTGAAAATATAAATACTAATATAACTTATTAATGGTTTAGTATAACAACTACGATCAGGATGACGATGGATCATGATACTGTAGTTGTAGAAGAGATGGGAGTAAGCATTAGGCCAGGCCTCAACAGGGTTCTAGATGTATTGCATTTGCTACCTCTGGTGTTCCACTACCTTCATATCAAGAACGGGATATCCGAGTTCCTGGAGGCCTTTATGTCTAATAAGTACTTGCGGAAAAGCTACTTGCCACATTCTATAACATACTTCGATACTGGCAATTTAGAATCTCTATTTGCCAGTGAAGGCGTCTATGTGCAGGACTTGCAAAGATGGATTGCAAACTTCGGATTTACCTGCCCCAAACTGGACACATATGTCAATACACGGACTAGAACTGACGCTGATATCCGAATCGCGGTGGATACTTGGTACAATGATTCAGTTACTGCCCAAGCCACATACGGTCATATCCGAGATTGGATCACATCTGATGTGACTAATATGTCTGGCCTATTCACTCATGCTATTACATTCAACGAAGACATCAGCTCATGGGATGTGTCTGCCGTTACCAATATGAATGGTATGTTCGTTGTTGCTTCTGCATTCAATGGAGACCTCAGCGCATGGAATGTGTCTGCCGTGACTGATATGGGCAGCATGTTCTGTAGTGCTACTGCATTTAATGGAGACATCAGCTTATGGAATGTGTCTGCCGTCACCGATATGCGTGGCATGTTCTGTGGTGCTACTACATTCAATAGAGAACTCAGCGCATGGAATGTATCTGCCGTTACTAATATGGATCAAATGTTCAGAGATGCTGTTTCATTCGACAGTGACCTCAGCTTATGGATTGTATCTGCCGTCACCGATATGTGTGGCATGTTCGATGGTGCCACTACATTCAATAGAGACATCAGCTCATGGAACGTGTCTGCAGTGACCGATATGCGTGGCATTTTTCGGGGTGCTACTGCATTCAATAGTTACCTCCATCGAACATGCCACACATATCAGCTTATGGATTGTATCTGCCGTCACCGATATGTGTGGCATGTTCGATGGTGCCACTACAGCTAATATATATACATCAGCTCATGGAACGTGTCTGCAGTGACCGATATGCGTGGCATTTTTCGGGGTGCTACTGCATTCAATAGTGACCTCCACTCATGGAATACATCTGCCGTCACCTATATGGATGGAATATTCTTTGATGCTCCTGCATTCAATAGTGACCTCAGCACATGGCGTGCCACCATGATACGGGCCGGCGATGCCGTGGAGTAGGAATATTCGATTGATAGTGCTACTGCATTCAATCGAGACCCCGACTCTTGTATATAGAGTATGTTCATAGGTGCTACTGCATTCAATAGAGAGAGAAAAAAAAGATAAATATTTATTTATCTTTTTTTAGTTAAGTTGTAAATAGTTTATTATATGGTTTTCAAATCGTATAAAACACGAGAACTTTATCAAAAAAAAATTGAAAAATAAATGTCTATTATAACTCATTAATTTATAGATTTTAAAGTTACGAACCAAAACCAGGACACGGACTCAAGGTCAGTAACAACAAGAGAACAACAACGAGAACAATGCTACTAAACAATTTTTGCCCTAAATGTGGAAAACGCAGCGAAGGGACCCAATTCTGTACATGTAGGCAAAGTATGGAAAGAGCACCAGTCGTAGCATCAGTCGTAGCACCAGTCGTAGAACCAGTCGTAGAACCAGTCGCAGCACCAGTCGTAGCACCAGTCGTAGAACCAGTCGTAGCACCAGCACCAGTTGTAGCACCAGTCGTAGAATCAGTCGTAGTACCAGCAGCAGCAGCAGCACCAGAAGCAGCACCAGAAGCAGCACCAGAAGCAGCACCAGTCAAAAAACGTAATCAAAGTGAAAACTCAATGGATTATCTAAATGATCCGAAATATACCCTACTGGTAAACAAAGATATTTTCAATAACCCTCCACAAAAATTTTCCTGGAAAACATTAGTTGAAAGAATTGTGAAAAACATTTCATTAAAAAAACTCAGAGAACTTCCCAACTCTTTTATAGAAAAACTATACACGACAAATCGTGCTTACGAGAATGAGAAGCTCCGTAATTCACGTCTCAGGCGTAAACTGAGACTGAGAGAGGAGAAACGTAAATTACAGAGCTTCTCGGATAATCGACTCCCATCCGATGCGGCTAGCCCAGCCGAGACTCAACTCGTTTGGGAAGCTTCTGCCCGTGTGGATGCGGCATCAAAGTTGGAGGACGAGGCCAAGGCCGAGGCCAATGCCTTCGTCAATACTGACACCGTTGCCGATACTGAAACCGTTGCCGATGCAACCGATGCAACCGTTACCAATACCATTAGCAGCAGTAGTAAACAAAGCAGTAGTAGTAAACGAAGCAGTAGTAGCAAACAAAGTAGTAGCAATATCAAACGAAATCGTTTTTTGACTGCTGCGTCAGTTAAAAATCACCTGACAATTGATCCTACATTTAGCCAGGCAAATGAAGATTTTACTACATCGCATGTACTTTTCCATGGCCAACTATCCTTCAACCAACAATCCGTCCTACCAGTCCAATCATCCGATGACCAATCATTCGTCCTACCAGTCCAATCATCCAATGACCAATCATCCTTCAACCAACCACACACCCACCCATTTGTTGTGAGTTTGGATGATGTATTTGGTGATGCGTCAGACTCCAATAAGATAATGCACAACATTGAGAGCCTTCTGGGCAGTACGTCCCTTGATGTTGCATCACTGGTATATGGTGGCGATAGTGCCAAAGAAGCCCACCCCCTCGTCTGTATTCAGAGGTGATGAGAGGGTAATGTATATATAAAATATGAGAAAAACAAAATAAAAAGATAAATAAAATTTTATTTATCTTTTTATTTTACGTTTCATCAAGTTGTAAATAGTTTATTATATGATTTTCAAATCTTGAATCCATAGATCTTTGTTACTCATTTTATTTAGTTTATTTAAACTTTTCTTTAATTCGTTTATTTTATTATCAAGATCATTAATTTTATTTTTGGTGATTCCGCGAATTGACATATTAAGTAGATAGTCATAGCCATTGTTCTTATATAATTTCATTTTATTCATTTCTTTGATGATTTTATCGTCATCCATTTGATATAATTTTAATTTGTTAGATATAACTGCTTTTATAAATAATAGTTTTGAATTTTCAATTTGTATATTTTCTTTTAAGGTTTTAATTAGATGTATTTTTCTTTTTTGATATGCTTCTAATCTGAAATCATAATATTCATTTAATATATCATTAATTGTGTTATATTTTTTTAATTTACCATCAGATGAAAAACAATGCATATTTGTTAAATTAATATTTTTTGCCAATCTTAATATTTGTATTAATTTATTTTCAGTATGTAATTTTTCAATAAAAGTAAAATCATTTGTTTTAATTTCAAATAATATATCTTTTTCTGTACAATTATTTTTATAAGTCTTGAACCATCTCTCATTTTCCGACATATTATCCAAATAATTATTATAATCTTCTGTCCAAACACCTATTGGTAATTCAGTAATGATAATCTTATCTTTTTCTAATTTATATTTACCTATACTTTGATAAGTTGTTTTATCAACCTTTTGAATTAATCCAGTAAAATTTTCATATCCTGGTTCTAAATTTAAAAATCTATCATTCTCTAATTTACTTAAAATACTATTTTTAACATCTTCTAATTTAAATTTAGGAATGAAAGTACTATAACCTGATCCAATACCTTCTGATCCATTTATTAATAACATTGGCACTATAGGTAAGTAATGTTCTGGTTCAATTAAGAAGCCATCATCATTTAAAAAGTCAAGTTGGAAATTATCATCTTTATTAAAAATTAATTTCATAGTATCATTTAATTTAGTAAATATATATCTAGCACTTGCACTATCTTTCCCCCCCATTAACCTAGACCCAAATTGTCCTATCGGTAAAAGTGTATTTAAATTATTAGATCCAATAAAATTTTGAGCCATCGATATTATTGTACTTACCAAACTATTTTCCCCATGATGATATGCCGATTTTTGACTTACCAAACCTGTCAACTGAGAAACTTTTAATTCATTATTTGGCATATTTAATAACGTATATAATATTTTTCTATGTGACGGTTTAAATCCATCTAATAGATGAGGAATAGATCTAATATTATCTTCATTTGAAAAATGTTTAAGTTCTTTATGAATAAAATCACTAATAGTAATGGTACTGTTTTTAATATCAAGTATTTCATCTCGATCATAGTTACTTAACCATTTTTTTCTATTATCTGCTTGTTTTTTAGAGAATGCTAATATAATAGAGCTATCTGCTTTGTTATCCCATGAGAAAGAAATAAGATGTTTATCAAGATTATTAAAATATTCTCTTGCTTCTTCTGACGTACTGGTACCCAACCCTTTATAATATTTAATTTTCCAGTTATTAAATTCTTTTGTATTTGATTTCCATTTTTCGAAATCAGTTAATGAATAAAACGGTATTACTTCTTTTTGTTTTGTAATTTTTACAACAGGTGTAATTAATACTTTTACAAAATTATCTAACTTTAATAATGATGGAAAATAATAGTCCATAATATTTAAAAATAGACCTTTAATATGAGATCCGTCAGGATCTGCATCCATCATTAATATAATAGATCCATATCTGAGTTCATGTATATTATCTTTAGTATATGTATGTCCCATTTTTAATCCTAAAATTTGTTTTATACTATTAAATTCTTCATTTTCTATTATTTGTTTATGGCTTGCTTCTCTTACATTTAATAATTTTCCTTTTAATGGAAATACACCATAATGATCATTACCTTTTTTAATTGCAGATAAACCACTGATTGCCATAGTTTTTGCAGAATCACCTTCTGTTAATATTAAACTACAATCTTTCGATTTAGATGTACCTGCATAATTTGCATCATATAATTTATTTACTCCCTTTAATTTTGTTTTCTTTCTTTTTGTCTCATTTTTCTCCAATTCAGTTAACTCCCTCGCCTTTATTAAAGAAATTATCTCGGTTGTCAAATCTAGCTTATCAATGATCGACTTCATCGTATTATTCTTTATTTGACAGAAATCATCTGAAACATTAGACGATAAAGCGTCTTTAGTTTGACTAGAAAACACTGGATTTACAATAACTGAATTTAATAATATAGTAATTTTATCTTTGATAAAGGAGTCTCTAATTTTAGCTGTTTTATATTTTTTTTTAATTGCTTTTTGCATATTATCAATAATTTGTTTTATTATATGATCGATGTGTTTTCCTCCATTTTTTGTATGTACGCCATTTACGAATGATACATGTTTAAATTTGTCATGTGTACTGTTTGTGATAATAAATTCAGATTGGCTTGTCGAGCCACATTTTTGTGTAACATAATCTTGACTTTTATCAAAATATAATTTAGCGTAATCTTGGAATGAGTTTATTTCGATTAATTGTTCATTAAAGTAAAGTTTAACATTAGATAATATACCAGCAATATCGTATGCTCGTTTTTGAAATAACGATTTAATATCGTCAGTTAGTTTATCTAAACCGAATTTTTCATAATCTGGGGTAAAAGTAATTTTAACATAATCTTTACCAGAATATTTTATTATTTTTGGTTTATTAATTTTGCTCAAATTATTTTCAAATATTTGAGTGTATTGTAATTTATTTTTTGAATCTCCAATATCTATCTCAAATCGTTTAGAATATATATTTGTTAATTTAGCTCCTAAACCATGAGTACCTGCAGTGATACGTTTTTCTTCAGTAAATGTAGATGATGTTAATAGATGACCAAAAATTAATTCTGGTAGATATACATTATTTTTTTTATCAATAACTGCTTGAACACTAGATCCGTCGTTCATAATAGAAATGGAATTATCAATAATATTAATATGTATATTTTTTACATTTTTATTTCTGATAGCTTCATCATATGAATTAGATATAATTTCATCATAAATTTTATATAATCCAGTAGAATATTCTATTTCTTTTTCTATAATTTTATTATTATGAAAAATATCAATAATAGATGTTTCTTTTTCAATAGATCCAATATACATACCTGGTCGCTTTAATACATGTTCAACTTGTGATAATTTAGTATATGTTTTCATTAAATATAATTAGATTTAAATATAATTAGATTTAAATTTAAACATTTGAAAATAAACATTGGAAAAAATGTTTATATTTAAAGCCCTTTAAATCTATTTTAGGTTCTATATATATGGATGATGAAAATAGATTTTCAATAGTATTATTAGAGAAGGATATACTAGAGTATAGGGAGTTTAAGAATAAATATAATATATATGAAAAAAAGATGAAGAGTTGGTTAAGTTTGATATATAAATCGAGTTATGAGGAGAAAAGGAATATTTATTATAATAAATATTTAAAAAAAATGAGATATTTAGAGAGGAAATATAGATGTAATAATATATATACTAAATATCATTCTAATCTAGAAGGTAATAATATATTACCAGCATATAGTGAGAATAGTAATGCGTTACCTCTTGCAGTTATAGTGCCTGAAACATATGACACTGCAAGTGCACCTCCGTTTCAGGATTAACATATTAAAAAATAATTAATAAATATATATTAATTATTTTTAAAATAATTTGCAGAATTCAATATCATTATCTACTAAAGCATTTTCCAATATATCATAAATTGTATCAACTGGTTTAACTTCAAAATCATCTCCTTCTGGAGATAATCCATCTTTTCTAATTTTAAATAAATCTTCTTCATTTTCTCTAGGAATTAATGCCAATGTTACTCCAGCTTTTTTAGCTCCATTCAATTTGGAAACTAAACCACCGATTTGTTTTATATTACCATTTAAATCTATTTCTCCTGTCATAGCAACAGTATTTTTTACAGGAATACCACTTAATTGTGAAACTATACCCAATGTAATAGCACCACCTGCGGAAGGTCCATCTTTGGGTGTAGCAGCTTCAGGTGTATGTATATGTAACCCCCATGAGCCATTATCTTTCCAGTCATCTTGTATTTTTTTCTTAATTTCTTGTGGTAATAAATTCCATGCGATTGTTTTAGCACATCTCATAGATTCTTTCATAACATCACCTTGTTGACCAGTTAATTCTAAACTGAATTTAGTTTCAGAATGTGTTTTACCTGCCTCGATAATTGTTAATCCTCCGACACCTGCAGTAGTTGCATATAATCCATTAACTAAACCAACTCCAGGATTTTTAGCAATTTTCTTAAATGTAATTTTAGGTTTAGATGATAATATTTCTTCTATTTTCTCTCTAGGAATTTTATATGGCATTTCGATAATTTCACCATATAATCTTTCTAAATTGATTACTCTTAAAATTTCAACAAGTTTTTCTTTTAATTTTCTAACACCGGCTTCATAAGTATAAGTATCAATTAAATGAATAATATCATCATCTGACATTGTTATATCATTTTTTTTATATCCAAGATTATCTAAAATTTCAGGCAATAAGAAATCGTTTACAATATCTATTTTATCTTTTGTTATTAATGGATTAATTCTAATTTCAGTAATTCTATCTCTTAAAATAGGATCTATTAAACTTGTATCATTATATGAAAATATAATTAACGCTTTTGATAAATCAATATCTATACCTGCAAAATATTTATCATTAAATGTATCATTCTGGGTTTGATCAGTAATATGTGTCAGAATACCAGTTAATTCTCTACCATGTTCAGTATTACTAATTTTATCTACCTCATCAAAGAATATAATTGGATTCATACACTTTGCATCCATTAACACATCAACTATCTTTCCCCATACTGCACCTACATATGTATACCCATGTCCCTCCAATACAGAACCATTTGTAGATCCGCCCAATGGTATAAATGCAAATGGTCTTGATTCATTCTCACCATCTTTTAAACATTTACAAAGACCTCTTTTTGCTAAAGTTGTTTTACCAACACCAGGAGGACCTTGGAATCCCAATATAGCACCAGTTGTTTTTCCACTAATCCATTGACCAATAATACTTTCTATTTGTTTTTTACCCTCATCGTTACCATATACTGCTTTATCTAAAGTAGAGCGGACATCTTTAATATAGTTTATTCTATTTTGTTTATATTCATCCCATTCGTTAAATAATAATTTAACATGTTTCATTAAATTACGTTGATTATCTAAATCCTCCATATTAAATTCAGTGGAATTATTCATACAATCATTTAATATATTAATATAACATTCAATTTCATAATCTGTTTCTGGTAATCCAAGTTTTTCCAATCTCTCATATAATTGTATATTATTTTTCTTTACTAAGGAATTGAATTTATCTACTTTTTGAATGAACTCATTTATAAATGATATTATTGAATTTTCTTTATAGATTCCAAAAGGGATCTTTAGAAAACCATCTAACCATGCTTGAGCTTTATTATCACCACCGCCACCAAATAATCCACCACCGCCACTAACAGCTTTGAATTTTTCCATTGCTTTGGATTTAACATTATCAGTAGTATTTAACATAGTAATTCTTTTATCATATGGTATATCTTCTTCTGTTATATTTTTTAACTTTTTAACTTCCTTATTAAATTCTTCAAATGCTACATCAAACAATTTTTGTACAGAAATATGTAGACTTAAATATAATTGCTTTGCTTTACTAGAATCATCCTTTTTTAATAATACATCATATAATAAACTTGCTAAACCGGCAGATCTAGGATCTGATAATATTAATATAGTTAATATCTCCCTCTGTTTTTCGAAATCTGCATTGGAAAATGTAAATAATAATGAACTTAAAGACATAGATTTATAATATACGTGTTTTGTATTAGCATCTTTAACTAGTTCTTTGATTTCTGCACAAGTTAAAACAAGAAAATTTCTTAAACTTATCTGTTTTAAATATTTATTTTTAAATATATCAGACATTACCTCTAAATTTAATAAATCATTAATTTCATCGTTTTTTTTTAAAAAAATAGGATTATCCCTAATTATATTCATATTATCATTTTTGAAATAACCACTCAATGACATTACTTTTTTATTTATATATATAAATATTCTTGCTCCATGTATTTCCTCTATTATATTATGTTTTTTTGCTGCTAATTTTTTTAAAAATATATGACCATTATCCATATTACTCACATCTGTTAAATAATTAATTTTACTTTCTATCATACAAGATGTTGGAATAAATATATCATTATATAAATTAATAATATCTAACATATTTTCATTTATATCAGAATCCCAGTTTTCAGTATAGAAAAGTTTTAACATTTCAACTATAGTACTCGCACATGATTTTAAAGTGAACTCTTTTAATTCCATTGTTAATTCTGTTATCTTTAATTTCATATCATAAAATATATCATCTTCTAAATCTTCTAATTTAATTTCTTTTTGTAATAAAGTATATTTTTCATATAATTTATTTATATTTGATAAATTTTTATTATATTCTTCACTTCCTATCTTTTTTATCATGAAATTATTTTGAACATTATTTAGAGAACTAATTATTATTTTATATAAAAACAACATTTCGTTTTTTAAAAAGTTGTAGAGATCAATTTTATGTTGAAATAAATTTTTAACATCTCTTAAATTATCTAATGTTTTTAAATCGTCCATATTCTATAAAGCATATAATAATTTTAATACGGTTAAATAACGTATTAAAAATAATCTTAAACTAGATATAAAATTATATATTTTAGAAATATATAATTTTTACACAAGATGATATTGATAAATATATTATATAATATGACCTCATATGATGGAAAACATTAATAAACTATATATTTTTAAAGATTTATTATTATGATAATACTATTTTATTTGGAAATCAACATTTAGTAATATCTTCATATAATATTCCAAACGATGAGTAGAAACATTTAATTTAAGAAAATTATAAATATAAGAATTACAAATATCTTTATATAATACTATATTGTTATTTATATCTATCATATATTTCTCTTTTTCACTACAATATCTATGAAAAGGAATTTTAACTAAAAAATCTTTTTGACAACATAATGTAAATGTCTTAATTATATATTTATCATATTGTTCAATAAAAGTTTTATCACCCATTAATGGACATGCAAATGTTATACAACTCATATTTAAATTTTTATATATCTTAAAATATAATGCCGAATATTTAGCTATAGCTCCACCTAAACTATGACCTGTAAATATAATTTCATCATACGTATTACTAAATACATCTATAATTAATTCAATTTCTGACTTTACTTTATTAAAAATATGTGTGAAACCCCTATGTATATAACATTCAAGTTCATCATTATATTTTAAGTTATAATTTAAACAATTTAATTTATCAGAATTACTACTAATACCCGGAAAAGAAATAAATAATTTATTATTATAATTACAATATAATATATTAGGTAATCCAATATTTCGTTTATAATTAATCGTCGGTACTAACTTTTTCTTTTTTATATATTTAATGGATTCTATATCACAAAATTTATAATCTTCTAAATTTATATTATCCGACAAAGATAATCTTATAAACTCATTATTAGAATATGATAAATTAGAAAAATGTATACAGGATTCTATCACGTTATTCATTTAAATTTAAATAAGATAATAAATTTAAATAATATTCTCTATTATTGTAAATAATAAAATATATATTGAATTTGCTATAATAAAATTAATATCAAAAAACTTTATAGACCACATTTCTTTCATATTTAAAGTTTTTATTATAAATGGTATAATATTATTTAATCGTATAATATTATTATTATTCGAGTCAGGTCTTATCCAAATTCCACCAATTTTTGGATTTAATTCTAAATATAAAATCCATATTATTATTGAAATTACTAATTTATTTAAAAAATTATATTTTATTTTATCTAAAATATAATTTATAAACATTATATTATATTTATATTATAATTTTTTATAAATATTTTATAATCATGTTCTTGCCACCATAACTCTTCTTTATTAATATTTGATAAATTTGGTATAATATATATCAAATTATATTTACTAAAAGCTACTTTTTTGATATTACATCTTTTTTTTATTTTATTATGCCATTTTATTATTTTGTTATTAAATATTGGATTCTTTT
>Ga0209662_1000966_pt1 | contig 13906 bp, 15 predicted proteins | sample SaaInlV_150m_DNA_4_FD_184662 | JGI IMG/M metagenome (GOLD analysis project Ga0209662, IMG submission 184662) | Marine microbial communities from expanding oxygen minimum zones in the Saanich Inlet - SI072_LV_150m_DNA (SPAdes) (version 2) | ecosystem: Environmental > Aquatic > Marine > Intertidal...
CTTATTATTGTATATTTAGCATTATTTTCACTGATTATTGGTATCATTTTAAACGCTATTTTTATTTCTTACTGGGGTATTTTTGGTGCAGCATGGGCAGTTACTATTACTACTGCTATATCAACAATAATGGGTTTTTTGTTTGCACAGAAATATATCAAAATATATTGGGATTTGAAATCAATTTTCATAGCTTATGCTGTATATCTGTTTTCCATGGTGTTCTCATTGTTAAACGAGATGGATGTAGTTAATACAAATGGTTATTTATTACTCTTTTCCAAAATATTCCTAGTCTTTATGTATATTTATGTATCAAGTTTGAACACTGCAAATAGAAGGATTTTATTAAAATTTTTTAAAAAAAATTAGGAGAGAGAGGTTTGAAAGATGCAATTGTTAGATTTATTTTAGGGAAAATTTCCAAGCACTTTACTAGATTTTATTGGAGTAGCTTTATTGGCAGAAAGTGGCGCAAGATGAGAGATAAAGATTTAGAGACCGTAGTTATTTTTTGCAGACAGGGTAAGTGATTAAAATAATACAGTCAAGTAGGATTAGGGAGGGGTAATGTCATATTTTCCAATATTAAAAGCCCCTTATTGCACTGGGAGCACTACGCTTTACAATTTTTCGCCAAATAATTGGGAGTTAGTGGATAAGTGCGAGCAGACTGTTAGCTTGACTTATATTAAAGATGATTTATGGTATAGCGTAGCCTTGGAAAAATTAGCATATCAGGATTACAAAGTCGTGAAGCATAATGACATTTCTGATTTAATCCCTGATGGTGCACTAGCATTGCTATCTTTGTCTAAAGAAGAGTTACCTAGGACGAGTGAAGAGCTGCCAGTATTGAATTGTAGCCATACTTATGTGCCGATGTCTCGTGCGACTCTAGGTCTAAAATCTTCATTTACAACAACTGTTTATCAGGGTGAGATTAATCCTTTTCCGTCGCAGGCATCATTATTGACATTTTCACCATTTTTGCAATTTGGTTCGGGTGTTGAAAACTATGTCTTGCTTATGAATTTGGAAAAATTACCAGAAAGTAGAAAGGTGGTAGTGGAAATTTATGATGCTCACAGCAAGGAACTTAAGAAAATTCAAAGCGCTTATAGTAATCAGATAAATATAATCTCATTGAATGATATGGGGTTTAATGAGCAAAGCTTACCCGTCATTATTTGTCGAGAAATGGCATCTATTCCATTATACTTTTCAAGCTATAAGTGTGGAGAAATATTGAGTCTGGAGCATACTCATCCACCTGCATCATTAGTAGTTCACGGTAATCGCTTTGGTGCTCAAAAACAGATAAAAGAATACTGGTTTGCCCAGCTTAAGAAATGATTAATAATTTATTAAGAAAATTAAAGAAAGCGCCTTGGGTAGTGGCTCAGCCACTAACGAAAAAACCTAATAACCCACAATCAGTGATTAGCGACTTGTTTGTTTGGCGATGTAATCAAGATTGGAATACTTATTTTGAATTATTAGATTTGGCAAGTTTATTTGGCGATGAAGGGCAACATCAAGTAGGTATTGTTTTTTTTGATAACAATGGTGAAAATTTCCATCAAAAGTCAATTGAGTTAAGTGGTTTATATCGACAAGTATTAGATATCTATAAAGTGCTATCAACACTAAAACAGTTGCCCAGTGATTACGGAACTTTCTGTATTTTCCATAAAAAAATTCCGAATAGCGTGTTGAAGCTTCAGTCATTTATTGCAGAGCGTGGTTATGTAAGTTATCAGTATAAAAATGCACCTTTGCGCTCTTATGTGCACGGAAATTTAGATGCGATTGATGATGGTCTAGCGCTGTTAAGTGGTAGTAGTTTTTTAAACAGACAATATAATTTACAGTATTTGCTGGAGATGGACAGAGTCTATGAAATTGCTTTGGTCAATACCAGTTCAAAAAATAAAAAGGTTGAATTTAAAGTAGTAGATTTTAATGACAGTGTTTTGATGGAAAAATGCATCACTTTAAAGCCTAAGCAGGTGTTTATATTGCCTATTAAGGATGTTCCTAATCCTGGTCAGCTGGTTATTAAAAGTAAAATAATTATGGCACGACCTGTCGTATTTTGTTTTGATAACGATAAAATGGATGTTTTTCATGGATAACCAGTGTGCTAAATTAAGGGTGGTAGGATGAATAATAAAACTAAGACATTTAACAATACATTGTATTCATTGGAGATATATGCCAGAGATGGAATCGACTCTAAAAAATGGTTTTTTTGTCTTTAATGGTCCTATAGATGCATTTCCCAGGTAAAAAACTTATTTTGTTTGATTTAGATGGAGTATTGCTGAACTCAAAGAGGAATATGGAGTTGTCTTGGGGCGCAGTTTGTAAAAGACATGGTGTTAATATTGAATTTGAGGATTATTTTTCTAATATTGGTAGGCCATTTAAAGATATTCTAGATATTTTAAATATCAACGCAAATCAAGCTGATATTGAGAAAACTTTTAATGATGTTTCTATCCAATTAATTGATCAAGTAGAATTTTATGAGGGTGTTGAGTCTGTATTAGGGCAACTTGCCAATAATAATATTAAAATAGGTATTGTTACTTCAAAAAATACTATTAAAACTCAAAAAATATTAGACTTGCTTGGCTTTGCATTTGATATTGTGCAAACACCTAATGATGCTTTAAAAGGTAAACCTGCGCCTGATCACATATTGTATGCAATGTCAGAACTAAACATGAATGCTTCTGATACGCTATATATAGGTGATATGGATGTTGATTATGAGGCTGCAAAGCGTGCCCATGTAAATTATTCACATGCTTTGTGGGGGTATGGCACCTGCAATGATAAAAATGTAATAAAATTGGAGAATATTACACAACTATTGGATATTATTTTAAATGAGTGATAATCAAGTGGTGGTTATTCTGCCAGCATATAACGAAAGACTGACAATTGTCGATACAATTTTAGATTTTGCAAAAGAGCTGCCAAAAGCTAAAATTATAGTAATTGATAATAACTCAAATGATGGAACATTTGAGTTAGCTTTATCAGCAATTATAGAAAACAATATAAAAGGAGAGGTTCTTATTGAGTCTTTTCAAGGTAAAGGTTTTGCAATGCGAAAAGCCTTTAAAGAGATTGATGCAGATATTTATATTATGGCTGATGCTGATTTGACATATCCAGCAAAGGATGTGCATAAGTTAATGCAGCCAGTTATAAATGGTGATGCTGATATAGTGGTTGGTGATAGGCATTCTGGCGGACATTACCAAAAAGAAAATAAAAGAAATTTTCATGGTTTTGGAAATAGATTGGTAAAAAACATGATAAATTTTTTATTCAAAAGCAAGCTGAATGATATTATGAGCGGATATAGAGTTTTTAATAAAAAATTCGTAAAAAATTATCCAATAATGGTAGACGGATTTCAGCTAGAAACAGACATGACGTTACATTGTCTAGATAAAAGGTTTGTGATAATAGAAATCCCTATAGATTTTATAGATAGGCCTGATGGTAGTGTTTCTAAGTTAAATACTGTTACTGATGGGGCTAAAGTTATATTTACAATTTTTAATATATTTCGAGTTTATAAGCCTTTAAAATTCTACAGCGCTTTCTTTTTAATGTTTTCTATTTTATCTTTAACGGCGGCATATCCAGTTATCGATGATTGGATTGTTCATAGATATGTATATCATGTGCCATTAGCAATATTGTCAACTGGACTAGGGATAATTGCAATTTTATCTCTTTCTTTAGGGTTAATTCTGGATGCAATTACCCAGCAATATAACGTTAATTACGAGCATAAGCTATTAAATACATCGATAAATAAAGAATAGAATTATTTTAAAGGAGTCAAAATGTATGATTATGACTTGATTGTGGTGGGATGTGGCGCTTCTTCGTATGGGTTTTTAAAAGGACTGGAAAAGAATAAGGATTTTAAAGATAAAAAAATTGCAGTATTGTGCCCCTCTGAATACAAACAAAATACGGTTAAGTGCAATATTAAAGGCATATCTCCTAAGTTTTTACAAGATAAGAATTTATTATCCTTATCTTATTACCTAGATACATTTGTCAATGTAATCCAAAATAATTTTTCTCATATCGGTGTGCATGGAATTGGAGGAATGTGCAGAATGTGGGGAGGATCAATAGGTACTTTTGACAAAAAAACACTAAATAATAATAACCTAGATTTTGACGAATTTAGCCAATGTTATGCTGAGATTGAGAAATTTTTACCTTTTAGTGGGAATGAGGAAGATGATATTTCGGATTATTTTGACTTGAAGATAACAAAAAGTGTGGTAATTTCTCAAAGAGTACGTAAACTTTATGGTAAATTTTTTGGTGATACTTTTAAAGTGGGCCACCCTAGATTGTTAGTAAGAGATAATTGCAATCAATGTAATCAGTGCTTGGCTGGATGTAAAAGGAATAGTATATGGTCCCCTTTAGAGCAGGACTTCTTAAATATAAAGCTAGATATTTCGTTATTAAAAGATTCTTTTGCTACAAAAATTACCAAAAATCGAGTGACGTATTTAAAGGACGATAAGGAAAAAATCTTAAATAGTAGATATATTATATTGGCTGGCGGCGTTATGCAGAATTACAAACTATTGGCTAATCTTGAGAATGTAGTCAATACAAAGGCAAAGCTTCTTAATACACCTGCACTTGCTTTTTCTTTTTTTAATTTTACTAAAAATTTTGAATTTTCTTTCTTTGGCATGGGGAATGCTACATTCATTTTAGAAAATAAGAATAATCTTGATTTCTATGGAAATCTTTATGATGGGTATTCGTTGGCCGTTTCAAGCGGAAGGGTGGTATCGAACAATAAGGTTGTAGATAGTTTGTTTAAAATAATTTCTAAATATATGGTTTTTGGTGCTGGTTTTGTCTCTTCAGATTATGCTGAATGCAGTCTTGAGAAAAAAAATAAAAATATTGTAATAAGTGGCAGATACAGTGAAAAATATCAATCAAAAATTCATGAAATTCAGAAAATTATAAAGAAATTTTCAATAGTAAATAATGGAATGTTTCCGTATTCTAAAAAAATATTATTAGGTAACGATATTCATTATGGAGGTGGAATTCCTGGTGACCTATATTCAAAAACCTTGGTAAAAGACGGTAATTTAAAAAATATAAGCCACGTAAAAGTTGTAGGAGGCTCAACATTCAGTTATCTGCCACCAGTAAGTCCTACTTTGTCGTATATTGCAAACTCTTATAGAATTGGAAAGCAGATAAATTTTTAAAAAAATGCATGGATTGATATGAAAAACAACAAAAAAGTTTTAATTGTTGGTATAAACGGATTTTTGGGAAAAGAATTAGCAGGATTTTTGGAAGGGAAGAGTGTTGAAGTTTTTGGGACTACCCACACTTCAAATGTATCAAAAAATATTTTCCAATTTAAAGTTGGAGATGCAATTAATAGCAAAATATTGTTAAATGACTTCTCCTCTGTTGTGTATTTGTCACATAATGCTACTCTGGAGAGTGAAAAACTCATAAATTGGTATAAAAAAACATTTATAACATTTAAAGAGTTAGGGGTAAGGCAAATCTATATATCGTCATATTCAGCGCATGAACATGCAATCTCAGATTATGGCAAATCAAAGTATCAAATAGAGAAATTCTTTTTAGAGAATAACGAATATTCTATTAGTCCAGGATTAATAATAGGAAAAGGAGGGATCTTTAATAAGATTGCCAGATTCGTCGATAAGTCCCCCATTATTGTAGTTCCAGTCAGTTCGAAAGAAAATCTAATTCCAATCGTTTCAATTGACAAGGCGTGCAGTGTTATCTTTGATGTTATTCAAGATAATTTTATTAGTAAGAATTATAATATTTACTCACATATTATTAAGTTAGAAGACCTAATTAAAGCACTTATCCAAATAAACAGTAAAAAGAAATATCTGTTAAAAATAAATGGATATTTTATCTTGTATGTTATGAAAATTATTGAAAGTATTGGTGTTAAACTACCTGTTTCAAGCGATAATTTAAGTGGATTTATTGCCAATCAAAAATATTCAGTTAAGTCTGACATTTTAGAGTTTGGCGATGATTTAAGTGTTGAATTAATATTAAAAAAAGCGATTTGATGTTAAGCAAGATAATAAGAAATTTACTTTTAGACCCGAGGATTAAAGATAGTAGTCTTGATAGAGATGGTGTGGACCTATTAAGAGTGCATTCGGAAATTATAAAAAGTAAGACAATGATTCGTCATATTTTTCAAGAATTTTATGATCTTTGTATCGAGCTAGATAAAGCTTATTTTGATGGTTCAGGTAAGGTGGTAGAGCTTGGATCTGGCGTTAGCTTCATAAAAGAAACAGATCCTCACATTATTACAAGTGATATAAAAGACTACAAAGGTGTTGATATAGTAGTAGATGCCCAAAATATGCAATTTGAGGATAATGAGATTCATGCATTCTATGGCATTAATTGTTTTCATCATTTTCCAGAGCCTAAGAAATTTTTTAATGAACTAATAAGAACATTAAAGCCCAGTGCTGGAGCCATTATAATCGAGCCATATTATGGATTCTTTTCAGACGTAATATATAAAAAAGTACATGAGGATGAATTTTATGATAAGAAACAGTTATTATGGGAAACAGGACAAAATATCAATCAATATATGACAGGGGCAAACCAAGCGTTATCATATTTAATTTTTAAAAGAGATAGGAGGTATTTTGAAGAAAGTTTCCCCGAGTTAGAGATTGTCCACACCACTGTAATTAATAACTATATGAGATACTTAGTCTCTGGTGGGGTTAATTTTAAGCAAATGTTGCCAGATTTTACAGAGGGTACGTTGAAATCTATAGAAAAAATATTAACACCTTTCAATAAAGTTTTTGCCCTTCACCATGTTGTTGTTTTAAAGAAGAAAGGCAATGACTAAATATTACATGTTTGTTAAATTTTTGTTTAATGGCAGTATTATTGACCAAGTTTCTTGGTTGATTCAAATGGTATTCTATTGCATGGCCGTGCTATTTCTTCCATCACTGAATTACAAGATCGCTATTTCTATTTGTCTTTCATTTATAATCACACTTTTCATTAATTTTTTTACTTTAAAAAAAAATGTTTTTAAATCGGGAGGTTTATTTTATAGGTTTGTAATAATTACAGCCTCTGTGATTGTTGTTGTTGGATTATTATCTGAAATAATGTCTAATAATTTATCTAGTATTTATCCAAATATTGCACCATATATAGCTTATTCACTAGTAGCGTTAATAATGGCTCTAGTTAGCTCTAAGGAAAGTCAAGCCTCAATTGTTTCAATCTATAAAGTGTGCGGCGTAATCTTTGGTGTTATTCAAGATAATTTTATTAGTAAGAATTATAATATTTACTCACATATGATTAAGCTAGAAGGTCTAATTAAAGCACTTATCCAAATAAACAGTAAAAATAAATGGATTTTTATCTTGTATGTTATGAAAATTATTGAGAATATCGGCATTAAACTACCTGTTTCAAGCGACAATTTAAGTGGATTTATTGCCAATCAAAAATATTCAGTTAAGTCTGATATTGTGGAGTTTGGCGACGACCACAGTTTAGATTTAATAATAAAAAAAGCTGTTTAATGTTAGTAGTACGTGAATTTTTTTATTTTTTAGTTAACGGGTCTATTTTAGGAGTTGTTTTTTTAATATTACAATTTATAGTTTATAAAATACTAGGGGACTCGTCTGATTTTGCCTATGTTTCTTCTATAATTTTGTCATACATACCACTTATTTTTATAAATTTTTTCTTGCAAAGAAGGATAATTTTTAAGAAAGATGGTATTTTTGTAAAGTTCTTACTCTCAAATATTTTTATTGTGTTGATAATTTCCTCTATATCTCCATTTTCTCGACAATTAATTTCCTCTATATTTGGCCTACACTATGGTGATTATTTCGGCCTTATTGCCACAGTAGCATTTCTATCAATACCGTCTTTTCTTATTGTTAAATTTTGGGTCTTTGAAAAATATTAGTTACGTAATGAATAGATTTTTATATAAGCATAACCCTATCATTCTCATTGCTTTAGTTTCATTGCTAATTAGAGCGGCAGTGTATTTTCTTTCTGATTTTACAAGTATAGATGGCGGCCACTTTAATCATAGTTACTATAACGCTTTAAATAACCATTTTTTTGAATATTTGTATAGTGCAACCGTACAATCTCCGATGATAACAGTAATCGATGCAATGCTGGTAAATCTATTTAGCTTTGATGTTATATTAAAATATAAAGTTTTGCTTTTATTCTCTTTTGTTTTGGATGTAATAGCAATTGTCCTAATATATTCAATTATCATTAGATTTGTTAATAGTTATTATGCTATCTTTTTTATTTCCTTACTGTCTATTTCTTTAATCCCATTTGAGTTTTGGAGGTTAGGTCTGCATTATGACCATTACAATTTGTTTTTCACTAGTTTTTTTCTATTTACACTTTTGAATTACATAATGGATGAGACAAAGTTTTCAGTTTATATACTATCCTTCTCATCAATATTGCTTGCTTTACTTTTTCCAATAAACATTGTAGTGGTGCCTGTTTGTTTGGCATTATTAGGCTTATTTAAAACCATTAATAGAAATATTTCTACATCCATAATTAACGTTAGCCTAATTCCTGTAGTGAGTGTTATGTTGGTTATTGCCTCCTTTAGCGTTAAAAATTACAGCCTAAATAAAGACTTTAATCATAGCTCTAAAAGTGGTGTGTCAATGATGCAGGTGGTTTCTCGTTCATTTTTACATGACCCTGTAAAGCTACGAGAGTTTATTGTTAAATCCAATGCGTCAAAAATGTTTGTCTGGTGTTTTGATAATCCAACTTATAGTGAAAGTGATTTAATATACCTTGCTAGACATTGGGGCATGTGTTTTCAAGAGGAGGAAAATAATAACAGTGCCAAGTTTAATTTTAGTATTGACAATATGGTTGATGCAGTAACAAAAATTGGATCTAAAGAACAAGTTTCAAGCTTGTTGTATGATCAACATGTAATCAATGATAAGCCATATCTTTTATCCGGCTATGCTCCAGAATATTCTCTTAGATGGACATCAATTTGGGGTGCCGAAGTTCGAGATTTGTATTTGACAGCTATTCAAGAAAACTCGCTAGGCATGTTATACATAATTGCCAAACAAGCCGCTGTTTATTCTTTATACGGCCCATTTTTTCCGTATGAGGTTTTGTGGAGATCTGAAGATTCACATTGGAGTGAATTAGAGGCTTTGTCTAAATTTTCAATGGCGTCAATAAAGATTCCATTTCAGGGTTTTATTGGCATAGTCGCTATAATTTTTGGGTGTCTGATATTTGTTAGCTATTTACTAATATTGTTAAATTTCGTCACTTACTTATTTAGAGTTGTTTTTTCAAGGTCATTAAATATTTCAAAGTATGATTTGTTTTTACTAATATTAAGCACTGTTATTTTTCTAAATCTGATTGTCTATAGCACACTTGTAGGCGGGGAGCACTATCGATATTTTATGCATTCTCTAGCATATGTATTTATCGGTGGTGTGTTGATCTTTCGTAAATTTAGGTTGTAATATTTTTTTAACAAGTATGATCAAATCTAATAGAAACACCACCTATTCTAAGAAAAGCATATTGTGCCAACATCTAATGATGCTTTAAAAGGTAAACCTGCGCCCGATCAAATACTGTATGCAATGTCAGAACTAAATATGAATGCTTCTGTTACGCTTTATATAGGTGATATCGATGTTGATTATGAGACTGCAAAGCGTGCCCATGTAAATTATTTACATGCTTTGTGGGGATATGGTGTTTATGATGATGAAAATATAATAAAATTAGAGAGAATCACACAATTAATGGATATTATTTAAATGAAAATTATTGGCGTTATCCCTTGCCGTTATCAATCATCTCGCTTTCCTGGAAAGTCGTTAGCACTCATAAATGGCAAGCCAATGATGTGGCATGTGTATCAACGAGCACTTGAGTCTAATATTTTAGATGAAGTTTATATCGCAACAGACGATCAGCGTATTGTTAAAGTTGCTAATGAGCATAATTTAAAAACGGTAATGACTAGCAACAAGCATGAAACTGGCACTGATAGAGTGGCAGAAGTTGCCAGTCAAATACAAGCAGATTATTATATCAATATACAGGGGGACGAGCCTTTCATTGAGCCTGAAGCGATTAAGTTAGTAGCGCAAGCTATTATTGATTGTGACAATCCATTAGTGCAAGCAGCCAATGCTTATACATCTATGCAAGACATTAGCGATGTGGTTGATACAAATACGGTTAAGGTGATTATGGATGTTAATCAACGGGCACTGGCGTATTCTCGACAGCCTATTCCCTACCCTAAAGCAAATACTGCAAAATATAGCAAACAATTAGGCTTGTATGCCTTTAAACAAAGTGGACTGCAAGTATTTAGTGAAAATTTACCTGCTAGTTTGGAAAAGGTTGAAGGTGTAGAAATGTATCGTCTGCTTGAGCATGGCTATAGTATTCAGATGGTTAAAACTAACGATGTCTCTATTTCAGTTGATACGCCAAGCGACTTAAAGCGGGTTCAAAAGAAGTTTGTTAGTGCTTAATACTTCACTTTTTGATAAAGTACTTATTCACAAAGACAGCAATCAATATATTGTTGCTAATCCCTATTTACATGTGCTTAATGCACATCCAGAATTCTTAAAAAAATACAATCTATCTAAGCAAGTAAAGATTTGGTTCTTTATAAAGTCTAGGCTAGTTTCTGTGATTGGAATACTTCAGTCTATTCTTAATAAAAAACATTACAACACTCAAAAACAAAATTTTCAGTCTGATATCTTGTTTGTATCCCACTTGACTAATAGTCAGCAAATGTTGAGAGATAGTGATAATTACTTTGGAGATCTACCAAATCAGTTGTTGCAACAAGGCATGGATAGTAGCATTGCCTTAATTAACCATATTAAGATGAACAATCAGAGAACATCTCGTGTGTGGGAAGATAGTAAAGTTAATAGGTTTATATTAAATTCAAGTTTAGATTTTTTATCAGAGATAAAACTTCATTTCTCTCAAAGAAAAGCTAAAAAACAATTAAAGTTGATTCTAAAGGATTTGAGAATAAACAAAGCGCTTGTAAAAGATATATTGCACCATCATTTGTCGTCTGAAACCTTTAACACGCTTAGAGTTGCTATGCAAGTGGCAGATATTGTTAGAAAAACAGGTGCAAAATTTATTGTTACCACCTATGAGGGTTATGCTTGGGAGCGCTTAGTTTATTATTACGCAAGAGAGGCTAATCCTGATATTAAGTGTTTTGGCTATCAACATGCGGCAGTGTTTAAGCATCAACATGCTATCAAACGCTCACTGGAGGAAAAATACAATCCTGATGTCGTACTAACTTCTGGAATAATTGCAAAAGATATATTTGAGAAAAGCCAAATTGAAAGTGGTAAAATTGCTTGTTTAGGGTCTTACAAGCATCGAACGCCTAATCTAACTACAGGTGAAGCTCAGTGTTGTTTAGTTGTACCAGAAGGGCTTGTTTCAGAATGTTTGATATTGTTTAAACTAAGCTTGGGATATGCTAAGCAATATCCAGATCAGCAGTTTATTTGGCGTTTACACCCGTTATTAAATTTTGATGATATAAGAAAACATGGCGTTTCTTTAAATAGTCTGCCTAGCAATATACATCTTTCAGAGAATAGCTTGGATGACGACATTCAAAAATGTGACAGTGCTTTGTATCGTGGTTCTACTGCAATAGTGAATGCTATCAATGCAGGGTTAAAACCTATTTATTATAAACAATCAACTGATGAGTTGAGTATTGACCCTATTTATCAACAGAAACAAGGTAAAGAAACTGTTCAAAATCAAAATGAGTTACATTTGGCTTTTAACAAAAATATTGATGCAAAAACTAGACAAGCTTTACAGGATTTTGCACAGGATTTTTATACGCCTTTGAATGTTAATGCTTTATTAAATGAAATAGTTTGTTAAAACAAGGGTGTTAGTTTTTATAAGGATTTACGAGCGAGTATTATTAAGGATATCAAATGAAAGAAAACGCAATAAAAACATCTGCATTACAGAAAAGAATTTCATCGCAGAATAATCAGACAGTGGATTTAAATGAATGGGTCTTTAGTAGATTAGAGGTTAAAGACAATCCAAAAATTTTAGAGCTCTGTTGTGGTACAGGTGCTCAAACCAAGTATTTAGCTAAGCTTATGGGTGGGGGTAGTTTGGATTGTGTTGATATTAATCAAGAGACAGTTGAAGAAAACCGCAATACGGCAGGTAAAGATAATATTATTTATCATGTGTCTAGTATTGATAAAGTGGACAGATATGTATCAGAGTCAGTAGATTTGATTTTTACAGCGTATGGATTTTATTACAGCAAAGATCCGGTTGCTTTACATAGCGAGTTATATAAAAAATTGAATAAAGATGGAAAGTTCGTTCTTGTTGGTCCAGTGCTTGGAAATAATGCAGAGTTATATGAGATTTTGGGTCAGATAGGCGTGAAAGTACCTGATGATATGTTTTTTGCTAGTGAGGAGTTTATGTTGGTAATGGAGAGGGAGTTCCTTAACTGTTATGGCAATGTTAATTTTAATAGAGTGTTGAATAGAGTGAAATACTCGTCTTTTGGTGATTTGCTTAATTATTGGAGAAATACAACATTCTATGATGCAAGCAAAGAAGAGGAGTTTTTATCTGCAGCAAAGAATTTTTATGATGGCAATATTATTGTAACCAAGTCTATTTCTTATTTGGAAGGGTATGCATAAGAAAAGATAGAGTTTAAATAGGCACTATATTAATAGGTGCCACGTTCTAGGCGAAATGCCTCTGAGAATTTAACTCCATTCTCTAGACCTCTGTAGTGAGCTAGTGTATGCAGCCCCTTATCGGATCTTGGAAAAGGAAACTCTCTGTTTTCACTAGCATAACAAGACCATGCCTCCATTTTTTTATCCCAGTATTTTTCTATATCTACGAAGGTATTAGGGTTGAATGTTGGGTTGAATTTAAAAGAGCCACTGCAAATAATTTCAAAAGAGTAGATTTCCTTAGGAATAGAGTCTCGTGTTGGTCGGCAAGCAACTTCAACTGCATTGTAGGTTATTTTATGGTCAATATTAACTTCAGACTCATTGTGAGTAAGAAGTATAGTTGGATTAAAATTTGATATATATTCTTCTATTTCCTTAACTAAGCTTAATAAGGAATATTGGTCAAATTGAGTACACAGCCTATCCCCGAATTGAAATTGATCGATTTTCAAAATTTCTAATGCGCAATGACTTTCTTTGATTCTTTGTCGGGTTTGATTTTTGAATTTTTGGCTATCGTATTTACCGATAGGAAATCGAGCTGAAATTCCTTCGCCCAAAAATAAAACTGCAACAGTTGCACCCGCTTCTTTGGCTTTTAAAATTGTGCCGCCACAACCTAAAACTTCATCGTCTGGATGAGCTGCAACAACTAGTAACCTTGTATTATTATTAAAATTCAATTTGGTTTCTGTGAAAAAATGTTATTTGAATTATAGTGTAAATCTATTTATATATGTAAAATCCGATACAATATGGCTATTGTTAAGCAAAAAGTATTTTGTCTTTGAATCAAAGCCAATGAATTAGATATTTTTTTAATTAGGTCTAAGGGCTAAAATCAAGCATAGTAATGAGTTTACAGTCTAAAAAATGCATGGCAAAAAGCCTGGCCATCTTTTTTTACTTTTGGGATAGAGTTGTATGAGTATATCGGTTGTTATTCCAAGTTTAGGGGGTAATCTTTGTGATACTTT
>Ga0209662_1000971_pt1 | contig 13848 bp, 8 predicted proteins | sample SaaInlV_150m_DNA_4_FD_184662 | JGI IMG/M metagenome (GOLD analysis project Ga0209662, IMG submission 184662) | Marine microbial communities from expanding oxygen minimum zones in the Saanich Inlet - SI072_LV_150m_DNA (SPAdes) (version 2) | ecosystem: Environmental > Aquatic > Marine > Intertidal...
GACCTGCGGAAATTTCAGTCCACTCGTCCAGTGTCGCTTTAAATTTTCCAGCTTCACGGGCGCGTGTACGCTGTTGCTGCATCAATTTTTCAAAAGCATTTTCGTCAGTACCGATGCCACGTTCTTCACACATCAACCTTGTCAAATCAAGCGGAAATCCATAAGTATCATAAAGTTTAAACGCATCTTCTCCGGAAAGAATTTTTGCTTTTTTGGTTTCCGGAGTTGAGACCATTTTATCAAATATTTCCAGCCCGCGGTCAAGGGTTAAACCGAAACTGGTTTCCTCTGCCTTAATTACATTTTGCACATGTTTTTGCTGTTTTTGTATTTCCGGAAAAGCATCACCCATTACTTCAGCCAGTACAGGCACTAGTTTGTAAATAAACGGTTCGTGCATATTTAGTACACGTCCGTAACGCGTCGCTCGTCTTAACATGCGTCGCAAAACATAACCGCGCCCTTCGTTTGAAGGAAATGCACCGTCCGCAATTGCAAAACTCAGCGAGCGTAAATGATCAGCAATCACCCGGAACGCTACACCCACTTCTCCGGGGCTGTCTTTCTGTCCAGTAACTTCACTGATTTCCGCCAGAATCGGCGTGAAAAGATCTGTACTGTAATTCGAATCAACCGCCTGCAAAACACGGCAGATTCGCTCCAATCCCATGCCGGTATCCACATGCTGTGCGGCTAGTGGCTCAAGATGACCGTCCGGATAACGCTGATATTGAATAAAAACCAGATTCCATAATTCAACAAAACGCCAGCAGCCTTCAAGATTCACGGAGCAGTTGTGTTCTTCGGAAAGAGGACAGGTGCCTTCGCCTAAATCTATGTGCAGTTCGGAACACGGTCCACAGGGTCCAACCTCACCCATTTCCCAAAAATTATCTGTTTTGTCAAAACGTAAAACTTGCTGCGGATTTATGTCGGTAATGCTACGCCAGAGATTTTCCGCGTCTTCATCTGCTTCCACGCCTTCTCCACCTTCATAAACGGTGGCCCATAATTTATCTTTCGGCAGCCCCCAGACATCCGTCAATAATTCCCATGCCCAGCCAATTGCTTCTTTTTTAAAATAGTCTCCGAAAGACCAGTTTCCGAGCATCTCAAAAAAAGTATGGTGATAATTATCATGACCGACATCTTCAAGATCATTGTGTTTTCCACTGGCACGTATACATTTTTGTGAGTTGGCCGCACGGTTATATTCGCGTACACCTGTGCCCAAAAAAACATCCTTGAACTGCGCCATTCCGGAATTAGAAAAAAGCAAAGTTGGATCATCATTTGGAACAACGGGGGCACTACGCACAAAACGGTGACCTCGATCTTCAAAAAAAGTGATGAACTCTTGTCGAATTTGTTTTGAGTTTTTCATTATCCGCTGTGAAGTGTCAGTGATTGATTTTTTGTGAACAGCTGTTCGAGCTTGGGAGGAGGGGCTGGATTAGGTTTAATCCATTTGCAACCGGCTGCCACAGTGGACAACCGGTTGTTTAATGACAAGGATCAACGAGCCATGAATTCGACGATAAGATGATCTTCTACTTCTATTGGAATTTCTTCACGTTCCGGAATCTGCACCAGAGTACCGGAAAATTTTGTGGTATCACGCTGAATATAACCTAACTTTTGTTCAAAGAAATTGTACCAGTCTTTGTATCTCTCAACTTTCTGGCTTTTCTCTCTCAGTTGGACTATATCACCGGGACTTACCTGATAACCGGGTTTATTGACTTTTTTCCCGTTCACAGTAATATGACAGTGAACCACCATTTGTCTTGCTGCGCGTAATGTGCCGGCAAAACCCATACGGTAGGTCATGTTGTCCAAACGTGTTTCGAGTGTCTGTACGAGTGCAACGTTGGTTTGTTTACGAACTCTGGCCGCTTTTTCATAATAACGGCGTAGTTGTTTGGAACCAATTCCGTAAAATGCTTTCAGCTTTTGAGTCTCTCTTAACTGAAGACCAAAGGGGGATATCTTGGCTTGTCTGCTTGCTCCATGCTGTCCCGGACGATTGGGACGGCGGCTTAGTGTGAGTGCCGCACTTGGACTGCCAATCAGATTGACACCGAGCGCACGGCAAACTTTATGTTTAATGGTAGATTTTCCTGGCATATTTTTCGTTTCCGTTCAGATGGCACCTTTGGAGGACTATAGAATTATAATCAGCTGAGAAATAATTTTCTCAATTTTGCGCTCTCAATGAAAAATTCTCAGGATGCCATCCCATAAATGGGTCCGACCGAATATTCATGCTTCAATGAGAACATTGGAATAGAGCCATGATTGTCGCTGAAAAATCGCTTTTTGTCAATTGAAAATCAATCCCTGCTCGAAGAACCGCCTTAAATATTTTGAAATTTTCAAAATCTTCTTGACAAAAACTATCAGTAGACTAGAATTCTCTGATTAAAAACAATTATTTTTTTACCAATCAAACCGGCCTCACAAATAATTTGTCAACTCAAGCTTCCATTCTCCAAGTAGAAAACATTTCCACTCGTTTCCGCACCCAGGATGGCTATGTGCATGCGGTGAACGGCATCAGTTTCGACTTAAAAAAAGGCGAACTGCTGGGTGTTGTTGGTGAAAGTGGTTCCGGAAAAAGCGTGACGATGATGTCACTGCTTAAGCTACTACCTATGCCTCCTGCAGAAATTGTTTCGGGCACTGCAAAATTTGAAGACCAGGATCTGATTCAGCTCGATACAAATCAATTGAGAAAAATACGAGGTGGAAAAATCGGTTTCATTTTTCAGGATCCGATGACTTCACTCAATCCTGTACTAACCATCGGTTATCAATTGGCGGAACCGATGCGTGAGCATCTAGGATTTAGCCGCAGAAAAGCACGTAAACGTTCTGCTGAACTACTCGAACTGGTGGGCATTCCAATGGCAGATAGTCGCTTAAACGATTATCCACATCAATTTTCCGGGGGAATGCGTCAACGTGTTATGATCGCGATTGCACTGGCCTGTGATCCAAAAGTACTCATTGCCGATGAACCAACCACTGCGTTGGATGTGACGATTCAGGCGCAGATCCTTGATATTGTAAAACGACTACGCAAGGAACTTGGCATGGCCATTATCTGGATCACACACGATCTTGGAGTGGTTGCAGGAATGGCAGACCGTGTAGCAGTTATGTACGGTGGATTTATTGTTGAAGAAGCACCGGTGAATGAACTATACGCGAACCCAAAACACCCTTACACGCAGGGCTTGCTGAAAACCCTGCCGAACCTGGAAGGTGACCGTGCTAAAAGATTGGAAAGCATCGGCGGGCAGCCTCCTGACCTTCACCAAGAACCGAAGTCTTGCCCTTTCGCTCCACGCTGCAGCAAGGCTTTCGAACGTTGTCTGCAGGAAAATCCCAGCTTAATTAACAGAGGAAAAAACCACAAAGTTGCCTGTTGGTGGAATTCTGATTCCGGAGAGAAAGTATGAGTTCTGAAGAACGACCTGTTCTCTTGAAAGTTGAAGGACTTAAAAAACATTTTCCGATTACCAAAGGTGTTTTCCGACGACAAGTCGGCGCGGTAAAAGCAGTAGACGGAATTTCCTTTGATATTTTAAAAGGAGAAACCCTTGGTTTAGTTGGTGAAAGCGGATGCGGAAAATCGACGGCCGGCAGAGTAATCCTCCAACTCTATTCTGCAACTGCTGGAAATGTGAGTTTTAAGGGGCAAGATTTGATGTCCCTCAATAAGGAGGATCTACGTAAACAGCGTCCACACATGCAGATGATTTTTCAGGATCCTCAAGACAGCCTCAATCCAAGAATGACCGTGGGTAGTATCATCAGTGAACCTCTGGTAGAGCATGGGAAGTTTAAGGGAAGTGAACGACGTGAGCGTGTAGAACAATTGCTGGAATCTGTAGGAATGAACCGGGAATTCACCAACCGCTATCCCCATGAATTTTCCGGAGGTCAACGACAAAGAATCGGCATCGCCCGCGCGCTTGCACTGAGTCCGGAATTAATTATCTGCGATGAGCCAATCGCCGCCTTGGATGTTTCAATTCAAGCTCAAGTAGTTAATCTTTTGGAGGATCTGCAGGAAGAGTATGGCTTGACTTATCTGTTCATCTCACACGATTTGAGCATGATCCGTCATATTGCAGACAGGGTCGCAGTTATGTATCTTGGTCGGATAGTTGAACTGACCGACAGTGAAACTCTTTACAGCACACCTCTGCATCCTTACACTCAGGCTTTGCTTTCCGCTGTTCCAATTCATGATCCAAAACATGAAATGAACCGTGAGCGTGTAATTCTCACTGGTGACGTACCGAGTCCGGCAAATCCGCCTCCAGGTTGTCACTTCAGCACCAGATGTCCAAGAGCTGAAAAACGCTGTTTCGAAGAATCTCCGGAATGGCGGGAAATCGAACCGGGACACCAGGTAGCATGCCATCTCGTTTAAAATATTTAAAAACGAGATTGACATAAGTTGCAAGAACTGTAAAATGCAAATGCTTTCTGTAGTTTTAGCCTTGCAAAGCTTCAACCTACAGGAGTCAATGCAGAAAGGGCGCCGGCTATAAAGTTGGTACCTTTTTTCATGCAGACCGGAAGTTCCGGAATGCTTTTACGCTCGGTGAATAATCACTTGGCCTTTTTATCATAAAACGAGGAGATAAAATGAAGAAAACGATTAACATCTTGCTGAGTCTGGCTTTCGCTTTGAGTCTGGCAAGTACCGTTGAAGCCAAACGCGGCAGTGACGGTCAACTGAACTTGCTTTACTGGCAGGCTCCATCAACCATGAACCCTAACCTTTCCGGTGGAACCAAGGAGCTTGAAGCTTCTTCGGTCGTGCTGGAGCCTTTTGCACGTTATGATGAGAATGGGAGTCTGGTCCCCTTTCTGGCAGAAGAAATACCTACCGTTGCAAATGGTGGAATCTCAAAAGACTTGACGTCCATCACCTGGAAAATCAAAAAAGGTATTAAGTGGTCTGATGGCTCTGCGCTTACTGCGGACGATGCGATTTTCACTTATGAATACTGCTCAAATCCTGACACAGGTTGTACACAATCAAATTATTGGGCCGATATCAAGTCCGTGACTGCTGTTAACAGCACCACTGTCAAGGTTGAGTTCACTGTACCAAAGCCTTTCCCTTATGCCCCTTTTGTCGGATACAATGCGCCAATTTTACAAAAGGCACAGTTTGACGGTTGTCAGGGAGCAAAAGCACAGGAATGTAACAAACAAAATTTTTCCCCGATTGGAACAGGCCCTTTCAAGGTCGTGGATTTCAAGCCGAATGATGTGATCGTTCTTGAAGCAAATCCGAATTACCGTGATGCCAACAAGCCTGCTTTCAGTAAAGTAGTTTTAAAAGGTGGTGGAGACGCCGTTTCAGCAGCACGTGCTGTTTTGGAAACTGGTGAAATGGATTATGGCTGGAACCTTCAGGTAGAGCCTGAAATCCTCATCAAGATGGAAAAAGCAGGAAAAGGGAAAGTTGTTTCGGCTTTCGGTACTTCAGTAGAACGTTTGATGGTAAACTTCACCAACCCTGACCCTTCACTTGGAGAAAATCGTGCAGAATACATGGGCGGAAACAATAACCGGAACCCTCATCCTTACTTGACCGATTATAACGTAAGACGTGCACTTTCATTGGCCATTGATCGCCAGGTCCTAGTAGATGCAGGATATGGTAAGGCTGGTAGGATCGGTTGTAATGTTCTACCTGCACCTGCGATTTATGCTTCATCCGCTAATGATGAGTGTAAAACACCAAACGTCTCGGAAGCTAACCGACTGCTGGACGAAGCCGGATGGAAACGTGGTTCAGATGGAATCCGTGTGAAGGATGGTGTGCGAATCTCAATTCTGTATCAAACATCAACCAACTCGGTACGTCAGGCAACACAGGCTTTCATCAAGGAAATGTGGAAACAGATCGGTGTCGAAACCGAATTGCGTAACCTCAGTGCCTCAGTCTTCTTTGGTGGTGATATTGGTAGTCCTGACACTTACCAGAAGTTCTTCACAGACATAGAGATGTACACCAACAACTTCAGTGGAGCTGATCCGCAAACATACATGTCAAACTGGACTTGTAAGGAAATGGCTCAAAAGTCAAACAAGTGGGGCGGTAACAATATGCCTCGTTGGTGTAACCCCGCATATGATGCACTCTCTGCTAAACTGTCAATCACTTCAGACATGAAAGATCGTATCAGTCTTACAAAAGCTATGAATGACATGCTGATGCAGGATTATGCGATGATTCCTCTAATACATCGTGGTAACGTCTCAGCTCATTCTAATAAGCTTTCCGGAGTACGAATGAATTCCTGGGATTCAGAACTCTGGAATATTGCCGACTGGACTCGCAATTAACTCGAGTTATTAGTCAGTAACTTACGGTTTGCGGGCTCCTGTTCGCAAACCGTTTTTTTAACCTCCAGGCGTCCAAGCTTTGATCCACTTCATCATTCGCCGTGTGCTGATAGCCATACCTACTTTATTGGTAATCAGCTTCATTATTTTCGCCATTCTCGATTTGGCGCCGAACGATCCCACTGGAAATTTACCAATGACAGTGCCTGCGGAGGTCCGTGAAAAAATCCGGGAGTCGCTCGGACTTGGACAACCCATGCACGTGCGCTTTGGCAAGTGGCTGGTACAATTCTTTGTCAACGAACCACTGAATTTACTGCATGAGGGCTTTGGCATCACCATTGGAGATGCGGAAAACCGAACCCGTATTCTTTCATGGGCGACACGCAGTCCGGTTGTGGACCTGATAATTCAGCGTACTCCACAAACGCTCTGGGTCGTAGGACTTTCTTATTTATTCGGTATCCTGATCGCGATTCCCATCGGCATTATTTCCGCTTACAAACAGTATTCATGGTTCGATCAGATAGGAACTTTCATAACTATGGTCGGATTTTCTGTGCCAACTTTCTTTACAGGCATGGTTGCAATTATTCTTTTTAGTGTACAACTACAGTGGTTCCCAATGATTTATGACACAACACTTGAAGTCAACAGTTGGGACAATTTTCTCTTGCAGGTCAAACAGATGTTCATGCCGGTCGCCGTACTTGCTCTTTACAATGCTTCACAACTGAGCCGTTTTATGCGTGCTTCAATACTTGACAACCTTAATTTAGATTATGTACGTACAGCACGAGCCAAAGGACGTTCAGAAATGCTAGTATTATTGATTCATGTGCTGCGCAACAGTTTGATTCCTGTAGTGACTTTGATAGCTCTTGGAATTCCCACAATTTTCAGCGGGGCGATCATTACCGAACAAATTTTCAGAGTCAACGGTCTTGGACAACTGCTGATCATTGGGATTGAAGGAGCAGACATACCTCTGGTTCAGACCTTGACATTCCTCTTTGCTGTGCTGATTGTGCTATTCAATCTCATCGCAGATGTGATTTACGGCATACTCGATCCAAGAATACGTTATGATTGAAAATTCAACTCCAGTAGAAACAGTCGAGCCTGTTACACAACACCGCTCACTTTGGGGAGATGTCTGGCGACAGTTCCGGAAACACAAAGGCGCAATGACTGGTGTGATTGTTTTTATTTTTATCACACTTTTGGTTTCAATCGGACCGCTTATTCACGATATTGAACCCAGTGCAATCAACTTTCGTGAAAGAAATTTAGGGCCAACACTGGCTCATCCTCTGGGCACTGACAACATTGGTCATGATACTTTAGCGCAGATGTTAGCAGGTGGACAGGTTTCATTAGCGGTCGGTTTCCTGGCCATGCTGATTGCACTCTTTTTAGGAACATTAGTGGGGGTGCTGGCAGGTTTCATCAAATCCCTGGACGGACCTTTGATGCGTTTGACCGATTTATTTCTTGCACTGCCGATTCTGCCGTTGTTGCTGGTAATCATTCTACTTTTCCGTGATACTCTGCGAACACTTTACGGTCCGGAAGCCGGTATCTTTATGCTGATTGTTTTCATTATCGGCATTACAAGTTGGATGCATACCGCAAGGATAGTGAGAGGTGACGTGCTTGGCATCAAGGAACGTGAATTTGTCACAGCCGCTCACAGCATCGGCACCCCTAAACGGCGTATCATTTTCAGACACATCCTGCCCAATATCCTCAGTCCGATCATGGTTTCCGCGACTTTGGGGATCGCCAATGCAATCATCACAGAATCAGCCTTATCTTTCCTCGGTCTTGGTTTTCCACCGGATTTTCCAACTTGGGGTAGATTGCTTTATGATGGAGCAAACTTTATTCAGATAACTCCGTCACGTGCTATCTGGCCCGGAATCTTCATCGCCCTCACTGTCCTCAGCGTCAACTACATTGGGGACGGTTTACGTGACGCGCTTGATCCAAGATTACGTGGACGATGAATGCTGTGCTCTCAAATTTTAATCATACTAGCCCAACAAAACTCTCATGAATAATTCTGTTTCGAAATCAAGTGTGACATCATCTTCTATTCCGCATTTAGACACGCTGCGCTGGCGTAGTATCGGACCTTCCCGCGGTGGACGTGTAGTTGCCGTGGCAGGAGATCCGGTAAATTCTCAGGTGTTTTATTTTGGAGCGGTTGCAGGCGGTATCTGGAAAACCGTGGACGGAGGCACGTATTGGGAAAATGTGTCAGACGGTTTTTTGAATAGTGCGGCTGTCGGTGCTATAGCAGTTGCACCCTCAGACAACAACGTGATTTACGCCGGAATGGGAGAATCCACCATCCGAATTGATGTCTCGTTCGGTGACGGAATTTACAAATCCACCGATGCGGGCAAAACCTGGAAAAACATAGGACTCCAGAAAACCCGGCACGTCAGTGAAATTCGTGTGCATCCTGAAAATCCAGATTTGCTTTATGTCTCAGCTTTCGGAGATGCCTTTGGCCCCAACAAAGATCGAGGAATATACCGTTCCAAAGATGGTGGTGAAAACTGGGAACAAATCCTTTTCCGCAGTGAAAAAGCAGGAGCCATCGATTTGAGCATGGATCCTAATAATCCACGAATTCTCTATGCATCTTTCTGGGAAGCCTACCGTAACTTTTGGAGCATGAACAGCGGTGGTCCGGACAGCAGCCTTTACCGATCAACAGACGGTGGAGATTCATGGACTGAGATCACTAACAATCCCGGACTTCCAAAAGGTACAAAAGGGAAAATTGGCGTCAGTATTTCTCCGGCACAAAGCGGACGGATCTGGGCTATTATAGAAGCAGAAGAAGCCGGACTTTATCGTTCAGACAACGGTGGTGATAGTTGGATTAAAACTTCCGGAAATCGTGATTTGATCCACAGACCTTGGTATTATTGTCACGTTTTCGCTGATCCTCAACACGCGGACACGGTTTATATCACCAATCTGCAAATGTGGAAATCAACTGACGGCGGAACTAATTTTTCTGAAATAACCACTCCGCACGGTGATAATCACGACCTCTGGATCGACCCAAACAATACGCAACGCATGGTACAGGGCAACGACGGAGGTGCTTGTGTTTCTTACAACGGAGGCGAAACATGGTCCACGATTTATAACCAGCTCACAGCGCAGTTTTACCGAATGGACATTGACAATGAATTTCCTTATCGTGTTTATGCCACGCAACAGGACAACACGAGCATCAGTGTTCCAAGTGCCAGTGCCTATGGTGCAATTACGCTACAGGAAAGCACTTTTCCCGGAACAGGTGAAAGTGGATTCATTGCGGTTAAACCCGATGATTCGGACATTGTTTACATCGGCGCGGTCGGCAGTTCTCCCGGTGGAGAAGGCGCACTTCAGCACTACAATCACAAAACAAAACAATTGCGTCTCGTCAATATCTGGCCCGAAGAAAAATACGGCTGGGCTCCTAAAGATTTGAAATACCGCTTTTCTTGGACCTTCCCGATTTCCTTTTCGCCACACGATACCGGAACAGTATACACCTGCGGGAATCATGTCTTCCGCACAACGAACGAAGGTCATAGTTGGGAAAATATAAGTCCGGACTTGACCCGAGCGGATGAGAGCAAACTTCAAGTTTCCGGTGGTTTAACCATTGACAGCAGCGGTGCAGAACACTACGCCAGCATTTCAACTTTTGCGGAATCGCCTCACCAACCCGGTATTTATTGGACTGGTAGCGATGACGGATTAGTTTACACCTCTCGGGACAGCGGAAAAAATTGGCAAAATATCACCCCGCCCAATCTTCCGGAATGGTCTTACATTTTCTGCATTGAAGTTTCCGTGCATGATCCTGAAACTGTTTTTCTTTCGGCCACGCGCTACAAACTGAATGATTATCGCCCCCTGCTTTATAAATCAACAGACGGTGGACAAAACTGGAGTAGCATAAACGGTGACTATCCAAAAACTGAAATCAGCAGGGTTATCCGCGAAGATCCAACTTGCCCTGGTTTGTTGTACGTCGGTGCTGAAACCGGAATTTTTATGAGTTCCAATTCCGGAAAAAACTGGCAAAAACTTGGAGGCAACTTTCCGGTTGTTCCTGTTTACGATCTGAAAATTAAACAAGATGATTTGGTCGTCGCCACCCACGGACGCTCTTTCTGGATTCTGGATGATCTGACTCCGCTCCGTAAATTTGCCAGTAAATCCTCCGGAAGCACAAAAGGCGATTCCGGAAACGTACAATTTTTTCCACCTCGCACGACCTTCCGCCGTACCTTAAACTGGAGCGTTAACCTCTTTCTCGGTGACGGAAAAAACTACAGTCCGGATTTTGGTTTGCCCGGTACACATTATCTGGAGACCACGCCGGATGGAGAAAAACGATTTCGATATTTGGATATGGGTGAAAATCCTCCTGAAGGTGTGATTGTGAATTATTTTCTGGAATCAGTTCCGGAACTGCCTTTGGAATTAATTATTTTAGACAACAGTGCTAAGGAAATAGAACGCTTTTCAAGCAAAATACCTGACTCTGACCCTAAAGAAAAAAAGAATAAAGAAGAAGACGAAAAGCCAAATTTACCGCTTAAACTGGGATTTAACCGTTTCGTTTGGAATATGCACTACCCCGGACCTGAAGTGAAAATTGATAAAGCACTGGAAAAACCGGGTTATCAGCAGTTGGGACGTATCGCACCATTTGGTGGAGGCTCCAGTAGTGGTCCAGTCGCGTCTCCCGGAAACTATCAAGTACAGTTAAAAACGGGGAAGCATGAAATTACTCATTCATTTGAAATCATTAAAGATCCACGTTTAAAAACCACTGCTGAGGATTTTTCTGCACAATTTGAACTGTGGTCGAAAATCCGAAATAGTGTTTCAGCAATAAACTCCGCAATCAACAAAGTGCGGAAGATAAACCTGCAAATTACGGAGTTGCTGTCACGTGATATTTTCAGTGGGACTGACACTGAAAAAGCATTAACCGCAGTCAGGAAAGCCGCGGAATTGCTAAAGAACAATTTTAGTGAGATTGAAAATCAATTGACACAAAACCAATACGAAACCCCATCAGATCGACTGCGTCACCCAACCATGCTCAAGGAAAGAATGGAAGCTTTGGTCAGCGTGGTTTCGGTTTCTGATGCCTCTCCTCCCGAACAGGCGCATGCTGTTTATGAAGACTTGAGCGCCAAGATTGAGAAGCAGCTCACGCAGTTGAAAAAGCTCGAAGAAAAGGAACTTCCTCAACTCAACGAGCAAATTGAACAAGCCGGAATTCCTAAACTGCAGGCTTAAAATGTTAGGGCTTCCCGGACTGCTCAAAATAAGTGCGGCGGATTTCATTGTCCGTACTGCCTATCAAATGGGAAAGACACCGCTGCTGCCGCTCTTCGCAGCCAGTCTGGGCGCAAATGCCACTTTTTTGGGACTGATTGTTTCGGTTTCCACGTTAACCGGAATGCTGCTCAAACCACTCTTCGGCTTTCTTTCCGACCGCTGGGGACGCTGGATTTGGCTTTTAACGGGCACATTGCTGTTTACCGTAATTCCGTTCCTTTACCCCTTTATCGAGACTCCGCAGGAATTACTTATCTTACGTCTCATTCACGGACTGGCCACCGCGATTTACGGTCCTGTCACCATGGCCTGGGTAATTGAACAAGGACAGCAGCATGGGAATTCCAGCAATAACTGTGCGGAACGCTTAGGCTGGTTCGGTATGGCCCGAAGCGGTGGATACCTGCTAGGCCCAGCGATTGCTGCAACACTTTTGTTGGTCTTTGAACCCTCAACCGTTTTTACAGTCATAGGCCTTTTAAGCTCCTGTGCCTTGTTGCCAGTGCTCTTATTAAAAAATTCCGCACCACCGAAACAAACCAAAGTTTCATTACTGAAACAAACAACAGAGGCCCTGCGGGCAGGCATCAAGACTCCAGAACTATGGTTGGCAGGAAGCCTTGAATGTGTAGTCTATCTCGGAATTTATGCCACTAAAACTTTTTTACCACTCTATGCTCTGGAAAGCGGAATCTCAATCCTGTGGGTCGGACTTTTCTTTTCGGCTCAGGAATTATTCCATTTGCTTGGACGACCATTTGGCGGACGTTTAAGCGACCGTTTGGGTTATCTGCCGGTTGCTGCTTCCGGAATGCTGGTGGCTGCAATTTCTCTGGGATTGTTAGCTTTGGCAAACAGCCCTCTCAGTCTGCTCATGCTCGCAATTGGTTTTGGACTTTCCCAAGCACTGATTTTCCCTTCAACACTGGCGCTCTTTGCAGAAAAAATGGATACACGACACACCGGAACAGGTGCCGGAATGATTGGAGCCTTAAAAAATTCTGCTAAAGTCGCCGGACCGATTCTAGGAGGTTTGCTGATACATTGGCAAAATTATAGCTGGATGTTTTGGAGTATGTCGGCTTTACTTGCTCTCTGGAGCTTTGCTTTGCTGCTCAATGTGTTTAGTGAAAAAGCTTTAAATCAACAAAGAGAGTACGGCAGAGCTATTACAGTTAATCGCTAAGCTGTGCTCAAAAAGTAAAATCACCTTAGCTGAATCACAAATTGTACCTTCCTGTTCACAAGTGTCTTGCCTTGCATTTGCAGAAAAGCTTAACATGTAAGTTTCGTTTTTAATAGAAAAACACAGTTTAACTAAAATAGATAATTAATGACAACATTATATTCAGGCGGATTGGTTTTTGACGGCAGCGGGAATTTGCTGGAAAATCATGGAGTATTAGTAGCTGGCGAACGGATTTCCAAAATAGCGCCTATCGGAGAATTTGAGGGTTACAGCGGTGAAAAAACTGACACCAGCGGTGGAACTCTTTTACCAGGATTGATCGACTGTCATGTCCATCTGGTCTATTGCGGAGAAGCAGACCCAAAGTCGTATCTGCTGAAATCGAGTCCAGGCCAGATTGTGATGAACGCATTCGAAAATGCTCAGAAAACTTTAAGTAGCGGTATCACCTCAATCAGGGATTTAGGCGGACGCGATTATTTGGAATTTGCTGTACGTGACGCCTGTAATTCCGGAAAGCAGCTTGGTCCGACAATTATGGCGGCAGGTAGAATGATCTGTATGACCGGCGGTCATGGAAATGCTTTTGGTCGAATTGCGGATGGACCGGATGAAGTTTTGAAAGCAGTTCGAGAGCAAATTCATGCCGGATCTGATGTGATCAAATTGATGGCCACCGGTGGTGTTATGACACCAAGAGTTAATCCGGAAGACGCACATTATACGGAAGAAGAATTGCGAGTTGGTGTCGATGAAGGACATCGTTTTAACCGCACATGCGCCAGTCACGCACAAGGTGCTGCAGGAATTTTGAATGCAGTGCGAGCCGGAATGGATTCAATAGAACACGGAATTTTCATGACACAGGAATGCCTGGAAGCCATGTTGGAAAAAGGAACATATTTGGT
>Ga0209662_1000991_pt1 | contig 13642 bp, 15 predicted proteins | sample SaaInlV_150m_DNA_4_FD_184662 | JGI IMG/M metagenome (GOLD analysis project Ga0209662, IMG submission 184662) | Marine microbial communities from expanding oxygen minimum zones in the Saanich Inlet - SI072_LV_150m_DNA (SPAdes) (version 2) | ecosystem: Environmental > Aquatic > Marine > Intertidal...
AATTTTTTTTTTTTTTTTTTGCTTCATTTAACCTTTTGTTCATTTTATCAAATTGATCTTTAAAGTTTTTATTTATATTTTTTTGATGATTACATAGCATAGCAACCTTTGCATTTGCTTTATTAAATTCATCAAGTAATAAATTAATTTTATCATCATTTTCATAAGTTTCAAATTTAACAGTAATTTTATTTAATTCTTTTTGAAATAATTTACTTGCATTCATAGTTCTAAATACCTTTGTAGTGAGACCTTTCATAAAATTTTGTAAATATGTATTGATATCAGATGGTAATATTTTATGAAATAAATTATCTTTTTTATTTTTATCTTGTATAAATAATTTAATATTAGTATAAATAATAGGAATAACTTCAAATTTTTTAGTATATCGGACAGAGTCTTTACCTAAAAAATCTAATTTAATTATATTATTATCTAATAAATCGATATGTTCAACGCGCAATGATACAACACCTACAGTATCAGCTTCATCTTTACCTTTTTCATTTCCTACACGAAGTGATAAAGTTTCAATAAAATATAATGCAGTAGCTAATTGTTTGGTTTTATAATCATCATTATTTAAATTTTCTTCATTTATTTTTCGTATTTCTCCTAATTTTTTTTTGAGTTTTCTGGCTAAATCAAATTTATTTTTATCACTTTCAGATTTAAAATCAGATTTATCACTTAATCTTACATATTTTGTCTTACCTGTAATATCTTCTTTCCAGGAAGCTAACCATATTACTGTATTATCATGAATTACTTCTTTCCATTTATGATCTTTCATACCAGTATCTGGTATTTTTGCATCTTTTCCAATATTAATTATAATATCTTTTGGATATATTCTTTTTTTTATTTTACCAATCATTGGATGACACCCTCTTCCAATAAATATACCAGGAGGTTCTATTCTAAAATTTCCAACTGGTTGTTCTTTATCATCTATAATAGCAATAGTATATTTTTCTTCAAAATTACGTTGTTCTTCTTTTATTTTATTTTTATCTTCTTTGGATATACTTAGTTTTTCTTCTCTTTCTTTTTCTAAAAAATGTTTGATATTATTAAAGTTGATATCTTCTAATGTTTCAATACCAAGTTTTGGATCAATTAGTTTTTTAAAATCCTTCCAAAAATTTTTATTAAATTTATTATTAATATATTCTGTTTCAAGATATTTACTATAAAATATAGCAGCTTCTTCCGCTTCAGGATTTAATACTATCTCTTTTCCCTTATAAATAATAGGTACATTAATAGGTACATAATCAGGTGGGAATAGAATACCATTATGTGATAATGTATTCCAATATGTTTTATTATCTCCACCAAATTGCTTATTAAGCCAATATAATGATATTATATAATTACTTAGCATTATATATATATAATATTTTTAATAATATTGGAAATATTATTAAAATTTATTATTAGAAATATGTTTATTTATCTCTAGTTTATATTTGGATAGGATTATACTACCGCTCTCATAATATATAGTTTATTTATCTTTAAATGATTTAATTAATACATACTTTAAGTATAAATCAGATTCTAATGTAAGATATATAAAAACATTACCTTAATTATTAATATAATGTGGGAACAAATAGTAGATAACAAAACAACTATATTATTAGGACTCATACAAGTATGTAATATTTTATGTTATGCTTTTTTTACTACATATGATGCAGAAACAAATGCTTCATCAAATGAAACTACAAATACAATAGGACATTATTATCCTTTTTATCAAGACGTCCATGTTATGATTTTAATTGGTTTTGGATTTTTAATGACATTTATGCATAAATATTTTTTCAGCAGTATTGGATATAATTTTATTCTTGCAGCAATTGCAATTCAGCAAAGTATATTAATCAATGGTTTTTTCCATTGCGTTTTTTCAGGTCATTGGGAAAAAATTAATATGAATATTGAATCTTTAATTACTGGTGATTTTGCAGCAGGTGCAATATTAATTAGTTTTGGTGCCGTTTTAGGCAAAGCATCTTTTAATCAATTGATATTGATGGTTCCATTTGAACTTGTATTTTATTCTATTAATGAATCTTTGGGTGTATTTGAATTACAAGCAGTGGATATGGGTGGATCAATGTATGTTCATACATTTGGTGCTTATTTCGGATTAGCAGTATCATATATGATTGCAAATAAAGAAAAAATTAAAAAAGCAAAAGATAATTTTAGTTCTTCGCGCGAATCTGATATTTTCGCAATGATCGGAACTCTTTTCTTATGGATTTTCTGGCCAAGTTTTAATGGCGCTTTGGCAATTGGAAATTCACAACATCGCGTAGTCATCAATACTGTACTTTCTTTAACTAATAGTTGTATATCAGCATTTATTACATCTAAAATGATACATGGAAAATTTGATATGGTAGATATTCAAAATGCATCTTTAGCAGGAGGTGTTGCAATTGGTTCATCTGCAGATCTAGTAATCGGACCATATGCAGCATTGATTGTGGGTTCTATTGCGGGTATAATTAGTGTTTGTGGTTATAAATATATCTCCCCATTTTTAGAACGTAATTTTGGATTACATGATACTTGCGGAGTTCATAATTTACATGGAATACCTGGTTTGATTGGCGGAACTGTAGGAGCAATTAGTGCATCACTTGCAAGTGATACTGTTTATGGTGATAATATCACACAAATTTTTGAAGCACGTACATATAGAACAGCACTCGAACAAGGTGGATATCAATTTGCAGCTCTTTTAACATCTTTATCAATTGCAATTGGTGGTGGTATAATAACCGGATATATTTGTAATATTTACCAAGATACTATATCATATGGAGATGATTCAAATGAATGGTATGATGAACATAAAGATAAAGAAAAAGAAGAAGAAGAAGTAGAAATGAATGCCACATAAAAAATCATATAACTTTTAATCAAAATAAATTATATATATAATTTATCGCACCAATAATATATTTATCCTTAAATGATTTATTTTAAAACCTTTAAGTATAAAATCAACAATAATAATATAATTATATATAGTTTAAATATATGCATAATGTGTGTGTTATGGCGCGTATGCGTCCTTCTAATACGGGATTAAATAATAATATTAATGTAAATTCTGATAAGAATTGTATTGATATAAAAGAGAATAAAAAAGATTTAATGAATAATAAAATAGAATCAGTTAAGCATTTTAATTTTGATCAAGTATATGATCAAGATTATGATAATGATGATTTATTTAATGATTTCGGAATGAAAATTACATTTAATTTAGTTAAAAAGATAGATACTACATTTTATGTATATGGGCAAACTGGATCTGGAAAAACACATACTATTATGGGTAATGATAAAGTACCTGGAATACTGCCACTAATATTAAAAGTTTTAAAAAAACAAAATATAAATTTAACATTTAATTGTATTCAAATTTATAATAATAAATGTTTAGATATTCTTAATAATAATAATGAAATTTATGAAAGAGAGGACAATAATGGTAAAATTCATTTAACAAATGTTAAACACTTAAGTTTAAAAACGGAATCTGTTACTAATATCATTAATATGATAAAACAAAATCGTCATATTGGTATTTCTAATCAAAATAATCAATCGAGTAGATCTCATTTATTATTTAGAATTAATAATGGTAATCATTTTTTAAATATATTGGATTTAGCAGGTAGTGAAAAAGCTAAAGATAGTGTATATGTTAATAAAGATATTTATAGAGAAAATATTGAAATTAATAAAAGTATTCTTATATTAAAAGAATGTATACGATCTTTAAAAAATAATAATAGTCATATACCATATAGAGGTAGCAAGTTAACAAAAATATTAAAAGATTCATTTGAAAGAAAAACAGAGAGTTATATTTTAGCTACTATATCGCCAGAAAAAGAAAATATAAGTGATTCATTAAATACATTAAATTATATTAGTGATATTAAATTAATTAAACGTGAATTTGATATTGTTATTCCTGAAAAAGTCCCAAGCCCTAAGCCTGTGGTTAATTTACCTAATATAAAAGGACCAGAAAAATTAAGAGTATCATCATCAGTTCCAAAAATAGAAAATAAAGAAGATAAGTATTTACCACCAATAAAAAGAGATTATTCAGTACCTGATAAATTATATTCTAAAGAAAAAAAAATTAATCAAAAATATGATTTACCACCTATAAACGATATTCAAAGTGTATATAAAGCTGTACCAGATCATAGAAGATATAAAAGACCACATAATAATATTAATACTCCGGTAGGACTGAGTCCTAATTGTAGATTATTAATGAATAGTAGATATAAGATGGATAATTTAAATAAGGAAAAAGATAAAATAATAAATCTTATTGCACGTAGACGTTCATCTGTACAAACTAAAAATAAATTAGTAGGTATATTAAATGATGAAATAAATTTATTATCACAATTAAAACGTAATTTTGTATAAAAATTGAATTAAAGGCTTATTTAATATAATATACATATAATATAAATATGGATGTTATATCTAAAAAAGATAAAATAAAAGATTATTTGATTTTATCTCTTATTGACACGGTTGCCGAATTATATTCAATTAATTATAATAGTGATAAAAATGTTATAAAGGAGCATATTTTGAGTAAATTAGATGAATATGATATTATAGATACAAATTCGAATCATACAAATGTATTAGAAATAAAAGATAAGATAATGTCAATTATCACTAAAGATTTACCACAAAATACTATTCAACGTAATATATCATTATTTGATAATTATAAAAAATGTGAATTAATAGGATCAGGTGGATATGCTAACGTATATAAGGTATATAATCCATTAGATGATACAAATTATGCAATTAAGAAAATAGGAATAAGAAATAATTTTTATCCTTCATTAATAGAAGTTAGATCAATGGCTAAATTAAATCATATAAATATTATAAGATATCATACATCATGGATCGAATCATTAAATATTAATAAAAAAATAGATAAATTAAATGATAAATTATTAATATTAGATGATAATACCCAACTGATGACACTCGATAATACCCAACTAGTGACACTCGATAACATAAATTTATTGGAATTAAATGATGATAGTTGCTCAACTGATAATTCAGAATATGATGAAAATATATATGATAAATTTATATTTATACAAATGGAATTATGTAAAGAAAATCTAAAAGATTACTTAAAAAATAATGAATTATCTTTTAACAATAAAAAACAATTATGTATTCAAATAGTAAATGGACTAAAATATATTCATGATGAAAATGTTATTCATCGAGATTTAAAATTAATGAATATTTTTATTGATTTTAATAATACAGTTAAAATCGGAGACTTTGGATTAGCAACGAATATATATGATATGAATTATGAAGAAGTAGGTACATATGGATATATTGCTCCTGAAATACTTCAAGGAAATAAATATGATGATAAAGCTGATTTATACAGTTTAGGAATAATTATATTGGAAATATTCAGTAAATTTAAAACAAATATGGAAAAAATACTTACAATAAAAGATCTTAAAAATGGACATAATATATATGACAATCATCAATTAAATAAACTCATATTTGGATTGATAAAACAAAATCCGAATGATAGAACACCATTAGATGATGTAAAAATATTATTATCCAGTTTATAAATATAATAAACATATATTTAATGGATAATAATAAAAGTACGAATCCAATATTATATTTTGGTTATTTTATGTTAGGTATGTTTATATTAGCAATAATTTTATAAAATTTTTTTTAATTATTCACATATAATAATGAATATAATATATATTCATTATTATATTTATAGCAGGACATGGACCTATATGCTATACACCCTGACCAGGACTCGAACCTGGATTAAAAGAGTCGTAATCTAATGTGATATCCATTTACACTATCAGGGCTTATATATATAAAAACACCCCAACCAGGACTCGAACCTGGATTAAAAGAGTCGAAATCTATTGTGCTATCCATTACACTATTGGGGCTTTAAGTTGTTTTACCACCCTGACCAGGACTCGAACCTGGATTAAAAGAGTCGTAATCTAATGTGATATCCATTTACACTATCAGGGCTTATATATAAGCTATATATTTATATTTCAAATCATACGCGAAAATGTTAATAATATGATAATAATTTTTTTACAACTATCATTTTCAGGTTCATTATTAAAAGTTAGTTCTAGTGAACTACTAAGTGAATCAATAATATTTTCTCTACATATTATACAACTTGTACTATTTAATATAAACCATTTATCTAAACATTCTTTATGTATTTTATATATACCATATGTATGTTCATAATTAATTAGTTTCATCTGGATAATATAAACTAAAGTTTGTAATTTTATCAAATATAAGGTAATTCGGACAAAAATTTATTTATGTTAATAGTCCAATTAATGATCCATTTTTACTTTCTTCTTTTTTATTAAATTTTAAAATATCTAATTTTTTTTCACCAAATCGATCTATCCAAGTTATTTCTATGTAATATAATTTACTATATTTCATAGAAATATTGAAATTTTAACTATTTAAAATAATATTATTACTTATATAATAATGTCAAAATATATTCCATATATTAAAAAATTAACCTTTAGTAATAATATTATTGATAATAATTTTGATGTAATAGATTCTGGTTATGAAAATCAACCATTATTTAGTTTAGGGTATCATTATTACACCAATCAAGTAAGAGAAAAAATGAATGATGATGAATTACAAAAAAGAAAATTTTTTTTAATAGTTAATCAATTTGAAAGCAATATACCAGATTATAATGAAGATCTCGATAGTATAATATCATCTGAATTTAATTTAGATAAAGATACTAATATTATATCTCGTGATTTGTATAAATTATGGGAAATCCTAATATATTTTAATTTAGCGGATGATAAAAAATTTAGTTCAGTATCATTATCTGAAAATGGTGGTTTTTTACAATGTATTCATTATTTTAGAAACAAATATATTAATTCAAAAGGAGATATATATTGTTATCAGGGTACAGGATCAAAAGAAATGAGTGAATGCTTAAAAGATAGCATTAAAAATAATAAATTATTAAAACTTAAAGATGATCCATTTGAACAATTAAATAATACAAATTATTTATCTAATGTAGAATCAGTTGATAAACTGATTAAAGATAATAAATTATCTAATATTAATCTTATAACTGCGAATGGTATAATTGATTACAATAAAAATTCAAATACTGAACATCAGTTATATAAAATACTTTTAGGAGAAATATTAACAGCATTGATAATACAAAAGGATAAAGGTAACTTTGTATTAAGAATTGAAGACTGTTTTACGAAAGTAACTATTAAATTATTAAATATATTACATGACTGCTATGATGAAACATTTATTTGTAAACCATTATTTAGTAGGTCTTTTAATAATGAAAGATATGTTATATGTAAAGGTTTTAAATTAACAGAATCCGCAAGAACAATTTTAATAAAAAAATTAAAATCTTTATTAAATAACATGAATAATATTACCGAAAATAATAAATTTATATCAGATATTATAAGTACATCTAATATTACAGAAAATGATATGAATCCGATTGCAGCTATGAATTTAGAATTAGTTGGCAATGAACATCTAAATATTAATAAAATAATTGATTATAAGAAAAATAAAAATTATTTTGGTGAACAATATCATAAATTTAGAGATAAACAAATAGAAGCAAGTAAGTGGTGGAATGAAACGTTTATCAAATCAAAATTAACAGAATTTAATACTATTAGAAAAGAATTAGTTACATAATATTTCATATATTTAAAATTTAATATATATAAAATACTTGATTATTTTTTAATTTTTGGATATATATACTTATTTGCTAAAGATTCACCTATTTGGGATTCAAATTTAAATTTAATTTGATCATAAAATAAATCTTTTACATCTAAATCTTTTGTTTCTTTATCTAATAATCTATCTATTATAATTGGATATTTATCTACAAATTCAGGTGATGTATTTTCAATAAATGAAATTAATTTATCCTTATTCATATTTTCATTTACACGAAGTAATGCTCGAATATCATCTACTTTTTCTTTAATATTGACCATTTCGTGTTCTCTTAATTTGAATTCCTTATTAATTTCTTTTAATTTATCAAACATTAAATCCAATAATTCCAAATCTTTATTAGATACAATTGATTCAAAAACCAATTTATTATTTTTGATAAAATCTGGAAATAAAATTTCCATTTCTTTAGTAAAATCACTTGTTGACATGTCTTTATATTTTTCTAAATTTCTAAATTTTCTTATTTGATCACTATACATCTTAATTTGTTTAATTTTATTTAAATCCATTAAATTTAAATATAAATAAAGGTTTAAATAAAATTGTTTAATTTTATTTAAATCCATATAAATAAAGTTTAAATAAATTTATTAACTTCATTCTTTAAATTAGTAATTAGATCATCTTTATTCTTTTTTTTTAATGGGGTTATGTCTTTACTTGTAACTTTCTGAATAAAATCAAGTAATTCGTCTTTTTTTAATTTTTTAAATTTATTATCAGTAAATTCATTAATTTGACTTACTAATTCTAATAAATTAGAATTAACCGGCTGGACTTCAAACTTAATAGAATCATTACTACTTGATACATCAGAATCCAAGCTTATATTATCAGAGTCAATTTCATTTATATTATTTTTAATATTATTGATTTCTTCTGTTAAATTATTTATATCAATATCTGAATCATCTGAATCATCTGAATCTTCTAATTTTGATAATGTATTAATTTGATTATCATTTGTAATAATAATATTTGTCATATCAATATTTAAATATTTATTTAATATTTCTTCCCAACTATTACTAATTTCATATAATTTATTATTCTTAGTATTATAACTTGATATTTTATTAGAAAATATAGTATTATTTAATATTGTACTATTATATTTAAAATATCTACCATTATCTAACTTGTAACTTAATGGATAATAAATATTGTTTATCTCATTTATAAATATGTTCATTTTATAAATATTTAATTTATCTTCATTATAAAATACTTGAATATCTTTCGTCGTATAAGAAAAAACATAAATATTTATATTAAAATATGCAGCTAATATATATACATCTAATGCATTATTATCATTTGGTTTTAATGCATTTATTACTTTTTTTTTAGTTAAATCCTTTGGTGGTTTAAATAATCTATTTAACATATCATTTTTAATTTTTTCCTTTAATACTTTTATTAAATAATTTTGTTGATCATTATCAAATAAACAATAATCTTTATGTAAAAGATATAATATCGAAAAATATAATGAGTTATGTTTTTTATTGTTCAAACTAATTCCTATCCTATCTACATGATCGTTAAATATATCATTAAAATAATTGAAATTTTTAGAATTATAGAATTCTAAATAATTTAAATCTAGCACTTCATTTATACATGGTAAATTAAATTTTTTAGTAGATTTGGTATTTACTAAAAAATTAAGAATATCTTGTAGATTGATTTGGTTCTCCATTTATTACTTATAAATAAATATTTTTTTAAGTAATTAATATTCAATTTTTTTTAATCATATCTGCAAAAGAAATACTACTATCAACTATACTTGCTTTTACATATTGATTATTTACCTTTTCTTCTTCTTCTAAAGCTGGGTACAGTATGTCTGTGGTAATTTCTTCTTCTAGAATAATATTGGGATTTACTTTTAATATTACATATGGTGCTTCTTCTTTCCATCTTTCATCATTTAAAACTTTTGTTAATTTTCTAACAATTCCATTTTTATCATAATTAGTTTTTGCTTTACTATATTCCTCAGTTAATTCAAAAAGATTAAATTTAGATAATACATCTACATCATCTTCATATTTATAATTATTAATTAATACATTATGTTGCCAAGAATTATTATCATACCATAAATTTACTTTTGTTTTATCAAAATCATTATTCATTTTTTGGATTCTAGGTTTTTTATTTAACTGATTATTAGTATTATTTGATTTATTTGATTTTTTTTTATTAGATGAAACGGTTGTCCATTCATTCTCATTGATATTATTTACCATTTATTTGTATTATTATATATATGAATCTTTAAATATTTTATAAATTAATTAAGTGAATCACTTACACATTTATTTACTAACTCTTGAAATTTAGCATTATCATCTCTCCAAATTTTGGCCGCATCTATATTTGCAGGTGATTCATCATTCGGAGAACTGAGTAATGATATTATACTAAGAATAATACTATTCGCTGTATGAACAGGTCTCCATCTCATATCTGCTGTTTCTTGTTCATTATATTTATCTTCACCGGGTGGATGTAAAATAGAAATACATACAATACCGTTTTCATAAATATTAGGATGAAAAATATTATTTATAAATTTAAATTCTGGAGGAGATAATGGATAATTATTGGGAAATATCATTTGTGCTTTAAATAGACCACCCTCATATGGTGAATCTTTTGGGCCCATGATTGTTATATCCCATTTAAATATATTATCATCATCAAATCCAATAGATACACCATCAACTGGATCTTTCTCAAATATCTCTCGATTTTTTAATATAACCTTTACTGCCTTCATTTATATATATAGAAATATAGATAAATATGATATATTTTCAATTTTATAAAAATTGAAAATATAATTATTAAACCACATACCCTATATATATATATAATTAACAATGACTTCTAAAAAAAGAATTCTAAAAGAAATGCAGGAGTTGGCTGCCGAAACATGTTCAAATATTTCTGCTGGTCCAGTAGATGATAATAATATATTTATATGGTCTGCAACATTAATTGGGCCAGATGATTCACCTTATGCGGAGGGAGTTTTCTTACTTAAAATAAATTTCCCAAATAATTACCCTTTTAAACCACCTCAAATAACATTTAATACAAAGATATTTCATCCGAATATTAGTAGTTCTGGATCAATATGTTTAGATATTTTACAAAGTAATTGGAGTCCTGCACTTACTATTACTAAAACATTATTATCGATAAGTTCATTACTTACCGATCCGAATCCAGATGATCCATTAGATGCTGCAGCAGGTAAAATGTACAAAAATAATAGAGAAGAGTTTATTAAAAAAGCAAAAGAAGTCACTCAACAATATGCATGTTAGTATTTAGATATATTTTATAAATAATACTTAAATCGCAATAAATATATTTAGGTTTAAGACTTAAAATAAAATACATTTATATATTAATATGTCATATAATTACAAAGAAAAAATAATTGAAGATAATATTGGGTCTTATCAGGAAAAATTTTTAGATTATGCAACAAATTGGGAGGATGATACTGACTGTGAAACTAAAAGAGTAAAAATTATAAACGTATCAAGAGACGATCGAGATGAAAACATTGATTTTGAAGATAAAATAAATTCATATATTGAAGAAAATAAACAAAATATAAAAATTTTTGATATTAAATATCAAAAAAATAGTATAATGATTATTTATGAAAATAAAAAAAAAAATTAAGTAATACTAATTTTTACTATATTTATTAGTACACCATCATTAATTATTTGATCGATTGTACTATCATTTTTATAATCATTTAAATATTTTATAACTTCTATTCCAGATGCTACTAAAATTTTAAAACAATTTACACAAGGATAATGTGTTATATATGCAACGCTTTTATTTACCGAAATACCTCTATTCGCTGCATCAGATATAGCATTTTGTTCTGCATGAACCGTCGCCTGTTCATGATTGTTTATTATAATTGAATTATGATTGGCATTTGGAAGAAACCCATTATAACCCATACTTATAACTCTTTTATTTTTTACTAAAACACATCCTACTTTTAATCTATCACATGAACTTCGTACAGATGCTAATATAGCAATTGACATAAAATATTGGTCCCAATTAATTCTTTCTTTATTATTATTTAATAATTTAACTAATTCATCGGCCATTTATATATTTATATATTAATATTTAATTATAAAAAACTGAAAATATCAATTTTTTATAATTAACTATTAATATATTAAGAACTTATATACGTATAAGTAATGGATTTTTTAGGTAAAATATCTAGTAATGTGGATCAATTAATTATTTTACATAAAAAAAATAATTGGCTCCCAAAAATGGATGAAATACGACCATGTGAACAAAATATTAAAGATAAAGAAGTATATATTAAAATGATGGAAAATAAATATGGGTCAATAAAAAATGGTATTATTTGTGATGTATTTAATATGGATTATAATAATATAATTCCACAAAAGAAATTTATAAAAAACAAATTTAGATATAAAACATGTTCGAATCATTATATAATGTGGTATTTATCATATAATGAAAATGAATTATCTGATGATGTAATAAATATGGATATATATTGTAATATATATCAATTACTCCTACATAATAAATTTGATTTTGCATGGTATGTCAACCCGAAAATGTCTATACCAGAAATATTTCATGTACAGGTATTTTGGATTAATAAAATTTGATTATATATGATCAAATTTTATCTAAATATACACAAACATATACCTAAAACAAATAATATATGATGTATATATATGTATAAAAAATATATATATATATTACCTTATATTTTTCATATTATTTATGGATTTTATAACCTAAAATTAGCAAAATTAAATAATACCAAAATGAAGAAACCATTAAAAGATTTAATTATGAATAATTCATATGATTTGAGTGATATTGAATATATAATTAATCCTCTATTTCTTATATTTTTAATTCCTTATATAAATTCATCGAATTATATTTATATTGTAGATTATTTAAAATTATTTTCATTAATTGTTGGTTTAAGAATTATAACAACAACTGTAACAGAGGTCCCTAGTTCTAATATAAAATGTTCTGTAGGTGAAAAAGGTGTTTTCAAATATTTTTTGGGACATTGTTATGATAAGATATTTAGTGGGCATACAGCTGCCAGTTTATTACTTGTATTGTTTGCATATGATAAAAATATGATAACATTAAATAAATATATAATTTTACAGATTTTACAAATTATATATGCATATTTATTAATATTAACTCATTCTCATTACAGTGTTGATATTATACTATCATATGTTATTGTATTACCTATTTTTTTTTTATTAAAAGATAAATTAAATTAAAAGATAAATTAAATTTAAATATATAATATTAGATATATGGAAAATAATAATTGTATATCAAAATGTTATAATACAAATACTTATGGTATTAATCCAATATTCTTAAATACAAAAAAAGATAAAAAACCATTCTGTTTTGATAATATTTTAAATAGGGAATCAATATCTAATTGTGAAAATAATTTACAAAATACAAATAACGAAGAATATCTACTCCCTCGACTTAATTTTAATGAAAGTATCGTTTTAAATTTAGTTTATGATATCAATAATTGGACAACATGTTTAGATTATTGTATTAAATATAAAAATATAATTAATAAAAATACTTTAAAAAGAATAATCGAATATTC
>Ga0209662_1000996_pt1 | contig 13592 bp, 7 predicted proteins | sample SaaInlV_150m_DNA_4_FD_184662 | JGI IMG/M metagenome (GOLD analysis project Ga0209662, IMG submission 184662) | Marine microbial communities from expanding oxygen minimum zones in the Saanich Inlet - SI072_LV_150m_DNA (SPAdes) (version 2) | ecosystem: Environmental > Aquatic > Marine > Intertidal...
AATAAATTTGATCCCTGGTAAGACTTTTCCTTCTAATAATTCTAAAGATGCACCCCCTCCTGTACTAACGTGATTCATTTTATTTTCAAGATTAAATTTTTCGCAGCAACTGGTGGTATCACCTCCACCGATAATAGTAACGGCATCTAAATCTGATATATATTCCATAATTTGTTTACTACCTAATTGGAAATTATCAAATTCGAATACTCCTAAAGGGCCATTCCATATAATTAAGTTACTATTTGATAAAACATTTTTGAAGGATGCAATAGTTAAATGGCCAATATCTAATCCCATGTATCCTTCTGGAATACCTTTTGGAGTATATGCATATAATAAATCACCATCATTTGAAAATTTATTATTACAATTAAAATCGACTGGTAAAATAATACATGTATTATTTTTATCTGCGAGGGATATAATTTCAGGAATTAATTTAAAACCATCCTCATCAAATAAGGAATTACCAATATTTATATTACTATATTTTAAAAATGTGAAAGCCATTCCTCCACCAATAATGATATTATCCACTTTGGGAATTAGATTTTTAATTAATTGTATTTTATCCGATATTTTACTTCCTCCTAAAATAAGTGTTTTAACTCCTTGAACTGATAAAGAATTACTTAAATAATCTAATTCTTTCTGAACTAAAAAACCTAAATATTTTTCTGGTGTTTGAATACCAATAATGGAAGAGTGTGCTCTATGACAGCAGCCAAATGCGTCATTAACAAAAACATCTCCTAGATTGGTTAATTTATATCTAAATTCGATAGTAGTGTCAATATTTTTAGTTTCTTCTTTATAAAATCGTATATTTTCAATAATGGTAATTTTATTAGAATCAATATTATCTAGAGGTGATAATGTAATAGTTTGTTTTAATATTTTTTGTAAATATTCACGAACAGGTTCAAGTGATAGTTTAATATCATATTTTTTTGGGCGTCCTAGGTGTGATATAATGATGAGTTGTTTTGGTTTTTGTTTTAAGATAAAATTAATTGTATCAAGAGATGCATCAATTCTATTAGTAGAAGTAATAATTCCTTCTGATAGAGGCACATTATAGTCAGTTCTCAGTATAACTTTTTTATTATAAAGGTCAGCGTATTCTAAAAACATAGTATTAGTATTAAGATTATTATAAAAAGATAGGTTAAAAAAATTGATATTCCTATGTATAATTGTAATAAATTTATTTAAATAAAACAATATATATATAACTAATGGATAATTGGGAATATAACTGTAAAAATAAAAAGAGAAAGATTGATAATAAAGATAGTGAATTTAGACAGAATGGTGAATTAAAAGATGAAAATGTAAATTCAATTGATAATCATATTTATTTTTATAGTTCAGTTACAACAAAGTCAATGTTTGATCTAAATAAAGAAATTAGAAATGTTGCACAGAAAATGCGAGAGATTGGTAATAGATATGATATACCACCGCCTCCTATTAAATTACATATCAATAGTAATGGTGGTAGTATTTTTGCAGCAATGTCATGTATTGACACTATAATTACATCACCAGTTGAAGTTCATTCGATAGTCGAAGGTGCAGCAGCAAGTGCAGCAACATTAATATCTGTAGTATGTAAGAAGCGTTATATAAAGCCCCATTCATTCATGTTAATTCATCAATTAAGTACAGTATTTTGGGGGAAGATGCACGAGTTTGATGATGAAATGAAAAATTTAGATAATTTAATGAAATTAATAAAAAATATATATAAGGAACATACAAATGTTAAGGATGAAAAAATAGATGGGATACTGAAACATGATATATGGTGGGATGCGAAGAAGTGTAAGAAATTCAATTTAGTAGATGACATACTTTAATATAAATTTTTTTATTTATCAATTTTGATGAATAAAAATTGATAAATAATAATATTTAAAAAAATAGTATATTATATATATAAATGGCTGAAATAATTAATAAGATTTTATTAAATATTACCAAAATGTTAACAGAAAGAGGGGTTTTATTAGATAAAAATGTTGAGAATAACTATAAAAAGTTAGTTAATCAAAAAAACGAGGAGCGTATATTTAGTATAAAATCAGATACAACGTCAGATGTATATCATATTTATATAATATATGGTAAATTAACAACAATAAAAAAGATTCAAGGATTGGATACATTTTTAGCATCATCGAAGGGACAACATAGAATATTTGTAGGGGATATGATAAGTCAAAAAGCATTTAAGCAATTTTTAGAGTTAAAGAAGTCAGAGGTATTTTTTGAATACGAGTTATTAATGAACATAGTGGAGCATGAGTTACAACCCAAATTCGAGTTGTTAACAGTTGAGGAGAAAGCGAAGAAATTTGATGAATATGATATAGATAAAAAGAATATGTCAAAAATGTTTAGTACAGATCCGATAGCGAGATATTATTCAGCAAAGGGTGGTGATATATTTAGAATTATACGTCCAAGTCCTTTTACTGGTAATGGTTTTCATTATAGAATAGTTATAGATACGCCAATAAGTCATATATTTTCTTGTTAAATTTTAATATATAATGTTTAAATTTATTATATTTATTTCTTATTAAATATAACAATGATATCAAAATTAAGATATATTATATTTATAATAATTTTTGCTATAGCAGTATATTATTATATTTATAATCGAACAGCTGGATGTAAAAATAAGGATGCGATAAATTATAATCCAGAAGCGGATATAGGTGATGAAATGAAATGTATATATGATACACTTGGGTGTATGGATAAAAATGCAGGTAATTATAATAAATTTGCAACATTAAGTTGTACAGAGGACTGTTTAGGTTGTGAAGAAAAAGGAACATGTGATTTATGTAATAATCATCGTGATTGTAAAGACGAGTGTCCAGAATGTATATGTAAACCAAAAGTCAAAGGATGTAATAGAACATGGGCATTAAATTATGATCCGAATGCTACAGATGACAATGGATCTTGTGTTAGTACAGATGATTTTCTAAAAAAAATAAGTATTATATCAGGTGGGGATTGTAAAAGATGTAGTGGACGGGCCAGTGTTAAATTAGGTGATAAATATCCTATATTGGGTGGTAATCAGGGTATAAATTTATTAGTAATTGAGCGTGATAATAAGTTAAATGTAAAATATAGTAGGAGTTTCATGACAGGTAATTACGAGTTAGAAAATAAGAAATTTGTAGATTTCATGAGAAAGTTTGTTCATTATAAAGATATAGTAATAATAACAATTAGAGGGGATGCAGTAGGAAGAAAGAGAACATTGAATTCGAATAAGGATCCAGTATTTATAGATTCAATATTATCGGAGGATTCTAAAATGATTTTACAACAATTGGGTGCTAAAAGTCCATCATTAGCAAGAGATGGTAGTTATATTTTAATAGGAACATATTTAAATGATATATATTATGAGACGTATAGTTCGAATGCAGATTCTTTTTTTCCTTATTTTAATTTAACAAATTATGGTTGTGTAAATTTTAATAATCCAAAGTATGAAAAAATAGAATTAGATCTAAATAAGTTAAAATTATTACAAGCAACAGGTGATATAAATGAATCAATAACAACAGATCCAAAAACGAATAAGGACCAATTAGTAGATATGAATAGAGTAGATAATATAAATAGGTGTGCATTAGAAGTAATTCAAATGGGATATAAAATATTTTCTGTATCAAAAACGAAGTGTTATGTATATAAAGTTAAAGATGAATTTAAGAATGAATTAGATGAAATTGACTATTTTAAAAGAAAAAAATTTATTGAATATACAGAAGATAATAAATATTTTAGATTATCAAATAATATATGCAGATTAAATACACAATTATTACCATATGGTAATGAAAATGAAGAAAGTCTTTATTTAATAGATGAAGTATACTATTCTGGTTTATTTTCAATGATGTATGGTGGTCAAATGGTAGAAACATATAATTTAAGTGAGCAAAAGGGGATGAAGCGTGAATTAGGTATAGGAACACATCAAGCATGGGGTACAATACCAAAAGCGGTAGATTCAAAACAGGATATAATATATATTCCAATAAATTCGATGAAGATTCCACATGATTTTCAGGTAACATTATATAGAAATGTATATGCTGATGAGGATATAACGAAATTTATAAAATATAGTTTAAAATTTGAAGATGATTATAAAAATATATCCAAATTGGATTTATCCTGTTGTGAGGGAGTAAAAATATCTACAAAAAATACGGAAACTAATAAAAATATAAGAGAATTGAGATACAGAATATGGAAAAATATAATAAAAAATTTAGAAGTTAAAAGAGCAGAATCAACTGCCAAAATCTATATTTATGATGAGAATGTAGAGAGTACAAATAAGAGGCCTGAAATAAATGAAAAGTATGTTTTACAAAAGGATGGTATTTATGACTTAACAACATATGTAGAGATAGATAGATTAAAACAGTTTAATGGACATGGTAAAATAGGTTATATAGAATTTTTAAATTTTAATGGTAAGAAGTTACGTAAAATAGAATTTAGTACATGGGAGCATTTTTGGAATTTATATATGATTGATATATTAAAACCATGGGATTTTTATTATAAAAATAATGACGGGAACTATCCAATAGAAGGAGTATATACGATTTTTGTTGTAGACCCAAATAAAAAAATATTAAGAAAAACATGTACATTATTTGGATATAAAGATGGTGATAAAGAGGTTAAAAATGGTATGACTCATAGAAAATGTAATAATATACCAAAATATGGTGATTGTGAAAATAATGATGCAAAAACAGATCCATTTACAAATGATATTAAATATTTAGTAGTATCAAAACAAAATTTTGGTGTAACAATTTATGCAGAACCCGAATTTCAAGGAACATCTATAACATTGGGTTATGGTAAATATAATTTACCAGATGATCTATGTATGATGATAAGATCAATGAAAGTAGAATTTAAGTATGCTGTAGTTAGATTATATCTAGACTTTAATTTTAAGAATGAATATATAAGATTAAATCACAATAGTACTTCAGAATTTGGTTCTAAATTTTCTTATACTGATATTAATACTTTGATACCAGTTAATAGAAAAATTAGAAGTATATCAATAGAAAAGTTGGATTATTATACAAATATTAGTAATAATCCATATCCGGAAGAATATGATATTAATAAAAAATATGATGAATATCAGTATCCATTTAAGTATAAATTATCAAATGATATAATCAATAATTTAGATTATTGTTATGATTATTTTAAGGATGATATTGTATTAGATTCAAATGATAAATTTGTAAGAACTGTAAGTGAACTTTATGAATATAGTAAATTAAAGAATATTACAGGAAGAACTAATCCAATTGTTATAAATAGTGGAGGAGGAATAACATATTTGAGGAGTGCATTAGGAAACAATTTTAATAAATTAAAAACAGGTGTGAAAATACTAAAAACATATAATAATAATAATAATTTTATAAGAAAGTTCATAATTTTTAATGGTAGTATAATGGAATATCAAAGTGATACTGTTAAATTTGTATCATTAGATACATTAAATTTTGATAAATCAGAAAGAGTAGTTAAATTATGTGAAACTGATAATGAAGAAAATGTTAAATTTAATAATCATAATAACGTCTTTAATGAAATTAATAATGCAATAAGACAATTAGGTAAATTTTTAGCAATTAAGAATGGTGATAAATTTATACGTATTAATTATGATGAACTAGATTTAAATAGTATTATAAATAAAAAGATAAATTTAATTTTATATGATGCTAATAAAAAAGAGGATGATAGAGAGTTGGTATTAAAAGAGAATATAGCAAATACTAAAAGTACAGAAGATTATAATTTATATATAATAAGAAAACCGGTACCGAGTGACCAAGTACCTGAAGTGTGTGTATGTGATTTATCAGATGATGAATATAATTCCAATAATTTTTTATATGGAGAATTAAATAGATATAATTTTAGTAATATAATTGCATCGGTTTCGTTAGCACCAAAGATGGATACATTAAAAGAAGTTGGTTTAGTTGAAAATAATAACTATGAGTTATTAAATAATAATAACAATAAAGTTTATAATTCTCCAGCAATAGTACAGGTATTAGATAATAATTTTAATATTAATAAGACGATATATTTTAATTGTCATAAATATGTGATTGATAATCATATAAATATTTTAAATAAAGTAGAGAAAGTAGATAGTGGTAATAATATAAATATAAGTAAACATGAAAAACGAGCAGATATTTTGATGAGAAATATAGTAGATTATAATGATAATTTTCAAGATAATTTTAAGCAAAAATTTAATTTAAGACAAGAACTTAATTCTGCGTTAGAGTCAAATATTCAAAATAATTTAAATTTAATAAATAATCAAATAAAGGATACTGGTTTGTTAGAGACATATGATATAAATTTAAAATTAATAAGAAAACGTATAATTGATAAAGGAAAAGTGGAATCATTTGGTGATGTTAATAATATATCTAATGCTGAATTCCAATCTGATGAAAAAATATTAGTATTATATGATAAAAATAGAAAACGAATTGTGAAATTACCAATTATAACTAAAGCAGATGTAAATTCAATAAATTCAGCTTTAAAAGGTTTAATGTTTAATAACAATTGTTTTATTAAGTTTTATAATATAAATAATAAATTAATAAGAGTAGGTTTATGTAGAGAAAATAAATTTATATTTAAAAATAATGATGAGTATCTATCTACTGAATATAAAAAATATGTAGGAAAGTTTAATGAATTTAATTGGTTAAATGCAAATTTAGAATATTCAGTTAATTTAGATGAGTTATTTATGTCAATAGAATTAGAAAACGGAACAGAAATATTATATTCAAATATTAATGTTGGTAATACATATACAAATATAGATGATTTATTAAAATCATTTGGATATACAAAAGCAATAAGTGATTATAATTTTAGATTTTTCCTAAAAACTAAATTATATTCAGTTATTAAATTTTATGATTATGATAATAAAGTAACAAAAAAGTTAAAGTTTTCATTTCAACCAATAATAGATACATCATTTGGTTCTGCTCAGGAACGATTTCCAATATTATTATATGACAATCCAATACAATATATAGAAACATATAAGAATAATATCATATATAATTGTTATCAAAAAGATGATTTAATACTATCCATTTATATTCCGAATGGGATGAAAGGAATATATTCGTATAAAGTAGATGGTAAAGTGGTTTATGTTAATAAGGTATTATCGGATGATGGAAAAACCGTTAAATTATATGATGAGAGTAATAATTTAATAATGGATTCGGATGATATAAATACTCATAATTATTTATTAGGAATAAAATTGGATAAATATAATGGTAAATTTAAATTAGAATATTATCCGAAAATAAATAAAATAATAATTAGGTTGTTAGATAAAACAAGAAATGTAGATAAAATAGAAACAGTAGATTATGATGAAATAAAAGATATAGAGGTGAAAGATCAATTAGGAAATTTAATAAGAAAAGTAAGGAATAAAAATATGTATATTTTTGAGAACAATGTTCATAGTTTAAAAATAGTAAACCCTGATAAGACATATTCAGTAAAATATACAGAAAGTAGTGGTAATTTTTAGTTATGTAAATATTATTTAATAAAATAATATTTATATATATGACAAATAAAGTTATACCAATAGTATTTGAAAATGGATTAAAGTATTTACATATTCCAACAAAAACAGATATGATATCAGTCGGATTTGTCGTTAAAGCTGGTTCACGTGATGAAACATTTAGTAATAACGGTATATCTCATTTTTTGGAACATATGATGTTTAAAGGTACCAAAAAAAGAAATACTACTAAATTATTATCCGAACTTGATAAACTAGGTTCATCATATAATGCAATGACAACGTATGATTATACATCGTATGAATTACATGGTAATAAACAAGACACATTTAAATTAATTGATATATTTATTGATTTATATCTTGGAGCTAATTTATATCAAAAAGATTTAGAAAAAGAAAGAGGTGTAATAATGGAGGAATATAATATGGTAACAAATGATATAGATGATTATATTCAAGATACATTAATGGGTGAGATATTTGGTGGGTCCCCATTAAGTTTTCCTATAATAGGAACCAAAAAAAATATAAAAAGTTTTAAGAGGAAAGATCTAGTAAATTATAGAAATAAATTTTATTGTCCAGGAAATACAACATTTATAACGATTGGTAATTTGGATAGTAAAAAAATGAGTAATTATTTATATAATCAGGTAAAAAAAGAATGTAATAGTGATATATCTAGATTACATATTATTCCAATACAAGAGCAACCTCGATTAAATCTGACTAATATCGATGGTAATGGTCAGGTACATATATCATTAGGGTTTCATCATAATGGATATTTACATAAGGAAGAATATAATTTAGAATCTAAAATTATAGCAACATCATTAGCATCTGGATCATCGTCTAAATTATTTAATGTATTAAGAACAAAGTGTGGATTAGCGTATAATTGTTCAAGTTATAATATGGAATTAGAAGATACAAGTGTATTTTTAATTAAAAGTGCAGTAGATGAGAAACGATGTGATTTAGCAATAGAGAAAATATTAAAAGTGTTATATAATATAGTAAAGAAAGGAATAGATAATGATGAATTAAAACGGTGCAAAAAATCAATTATTAATAAGGATAAATTAAATCAAACACATATGGACTTACTATATCATTATATTGATAATGTAATAAAAGAAGATTATATACCAACGCCAGAAGAAGAACAATTAAAGATTTTAAATACCACATCTAAAAATATTAGTAAAGCTTGTAAACATATTTTTAGAAATAATAATTTGAATTTGGTACTGGCTGGGAAAATGTCAGATAAAGCAAAGGAAAGGATAGAAGATCTGTTAAATAATTGGTATTATTTAGTTAATAAATTATAAATTATATTATATAAGATATAAATGGATTATATTATAGTTACATGTCCACATTGCAATGATTATATTGAAATATTAAAAAAACATTTTAATTGTAAAATATTTAGACATGGTATGTTTAAAAATAACGGGGTACAAATACCACCACATTTAGAAAAAACAAAATGTGATGAACTATTGGCCAATAATGAAATATATGGTTGTGGAAAACCATTTATGTTAACAGAAGAAACAGGTCAAGATGGTCAAATAAGTTACATTGCAGTTAAATGTGATTATATCTAAATTTTTTTCCAATTTGAATAGAAAAAATTGAAAAAAAATAATACTATTGATAGAATATTGTTTTATTACTTTATCGATAGGCACATGTTATAGTAATATCTGCACTTTATGGTATAGATATCATGAGTTCCAGTACAAAAAAGCTTACTCGTATGGAAAAAGCATATGCTAGAAATACTAGGTTTAATAGGAAGGAAAAAAAAGATCGCGAGAGGGGCATGGTTCTCAAGAAAGAAGACTTTCCTCCCATTAATGGGGAGGAAGATGTTTGGCCACGGAATTGTAATAGTATTCAGGTTGTTTGGCCTAAACCTATCGACAACAGCGTCACTGAACTTGTTGAAGAAATTCTTGAAGAAGTTCACGCAATACTTGTCGCAAGAAAGAAACCAGATAATAGAAAAAGTATCCCAGCTGAACTATTGGTAGATGTACAGCAGAGCTATGCTGATGGTGGTAGACCGACGATTGCTGAGGCAATTGAATATAAAAAATTACATCCGAATAAGTCTGATCAACGTTTACCTGGAAGAGTATATGTGCACAAAGCGAGGAGGCAATGTCATGGGATTCTGTTAGAAAGTATTGGAAGTGTATCAGAGATTTTAATAGAATCTATGAAATTATCAGCGGATGATAAGATTACAGTGCAATGTTTAAAGGATCGCGGTGATAAGAAGGAGTGCACGCATCATTTAAATCTTGATCCTTTCATTCAAACACTTTTATGGCATAGCATGGAAGAATCCGACGAAGAATATCGTAATGATTGTTCTTCTCTGAAAAATCGTCTAGAGGGCGCAGCAATGTCATTACGTTTAGAGGATTGTCGTAAAAATCGTCATGCTAGAGGTTTCGCAAGAATTGGAATATGTCCTCGTATTGGGTGTCTGATGGGAGAAGGATTTGTAATTGATCCCAGTTATATTACTGAATCTAGCATTATTAGTTGTCCTTTAGAAAGTTGTATCACAAACGATGAACCAACTTGGTGGTGTTCCATGTGTGATACATCCCATTTTTCAGGTACTCTTTGTCCTCCAGATGACCCTAGGGTAAAAATGACACTAGAGCAATTAGAACAACATCAGAGAGCGGTTGACAATGGGGAAGAGCAATGGTGTAGATGCGGTACACCGTATGCAAAGGATGATGGATGTCCTTCAGTAAGATGCGATATCGAATCGTGTAAATTCCATTTTTGTTTTGCATGTGGTGGAGAGTTAACTGATAATTATATGGATCATATAATAAACAAGCCCGATGATAATGGAATAGGCAAATGGGTATGTTGTAAAACAGTTGTCAAGAAAGCTCTTAATAATGAAGACAGTATGCGAGAATTCATTAGAGCTACAATGTCTAACCTCAGTAGAGCTACAATGTCATGTGACAACCTCCGTAGAGCTATTACTGAAGTGATGCAAGATGATAATATACAAATTACTGAAGAACAACGTGGTTGGATCAATTCAGTATTGGCATGTAATACTTAGTGCTTTTAAACTTCTTATATAAAGATAAATTTATTTTTATATAAGAAGTTTAAAATTATTGAAAAATCTATTTATTATATAAAGATAACTTATTATTTATATAAGAAATGCCAAAACCTATATTAGTAATAGTAGAATCCCCTGGTAAAATTAAAAAGATTAATTCAATTTTAGGGAAAGATTATTTAGTGAAAGCTTCTGTTGGTCATGTTCGTGATTTAGAATCTTCTGAATTATCAATTGATGTTGATAATGGATTTGCACCTACTTATGTGATAAGTAAAGATAAAAAGAAGGTAGTTTCTGATTTGAAGAGTACAGTTAAATTATGTAGTGAAGTAATCTTAGCGGCAGATGAAGATAGGGAAGGTGAAGCAATTGCAGCAAGTTTAGCAGATGTTCTTAAGCTAAAAGATCCAAAGCGGATTGTATTTAATGAGATTACCAAAACTGCTTTAATGAATGCGTTAAAGAATCCAAGGAAGATAGATTATAATCTTGTTAGGGCACAGGAGACTAGAAGATTTCTGGATAGAATTGTTGGATATAAGTTATCTCCAGTATTATGGAGTAATATTGCAATGAAATTATCAGCAGGTAGAGTACAGTCAGTTGTTGTTAAAGTAATTATTGATAAAGAAACAGAAATAGGTAATTTAAATCAGGAATCATATTTTAAAATAAATGGGAAATTTCATTCAGTGGTTAATAATAAATTATCAGCAGTATTATATGAATTAGATAAGAATAAAACAACTGATAAATCAATTAAAGGTACTTTATTGAAATTAAAAGAAGTTAATGATGTTGAGAAACTGTTAAAAGTACTTGATAAATCAAAATATAGTGTTAAATTAATAGAGGATAAAACAAGTAAAAGAAATCCATCTCCTCCTTTTATAACATCATCATTGCAACAGGAGGCAAGTAAGAAATTTTGTTTTAATATTAAGAGTACAATGAGTATTGCTCAAAAATTATATGAAAATGGTCATATTACATATATGAGGACAGATTCGACAAGTTTGTCAGAGGAGGCATTAAAAGCCAGTGAGGATTATATAGTCAAAAATTACGGGAAGAAGTATCATAATAAGAAAAATTATGTATCAAAGAGTAAAAATGCCCAAGAGGCACATGAAGCAATTAGGCCAACATATATAGAAAAACCTACAGTAGATGGTACACCCGAAGAGAAAAAATTATATTCTCTTATTTGGAAAAGAACAGTTGCGAGTCAGATGGCAGCAGCGGAGATTAGTATAAATAATATTTATATTGATGTTGTTCATAAAAAGAAAATACCGTATTATTTTCTTGCAACAAATGAAACTATTACATTTGAAGGATTTTTGAAAGTGTATAATATAAAAAGTGAGGAGGATGAAGATGAATTACAATCATCTAATACAAATTTTAAAAAAGATGATAAATTAGATTATGATGAAATTGAAAGTAAAGAAGAATATCCCAAGAGTATAGGTAGATATAATGAGGCTAGTTTAGTAAAAAAATTAGAGGATTTAGGAATTGGTAGGCCGTCCACATATGCTAATATAATAACAAAAATACAAGAAAGGAAATACGTAGACAAAGTAGATTTAGAAGGAGAGGAAAAAGAAATAAGTATTGCATCAATGATACCAGAAGATGGTATTAAGTGGAGTAAAAGCAAGACTGTATTAGGGAAAGAGAAACAGAAGTTGATTCCGACATCAATAGGGAAGGTAGTAACAGAATTTTTATGTGAGCATTTTGATAATATTATGGATTATAAATTTACTGCAAAGTTGGAGGATAATTTGGATAAGATAGTAGATGGAAAAGAAAAATGGGATAGTGTTTTACAGAAATTTTGGAATGAGTTTAATCCGAAAGTTACAAATTTAATTACAGATACGTCTTCTAATAAATTAAATAGTGGTAAATTATTAGGTTCTCATCCTGTGACAAAATTAGAGATATATACAGCAGTAGCAAGATATGGGCCAGTTGTAAAAATGGTAGATGGTAAGGAAACAAAATATGCGCCAATAAAGAAACCTCAGACTGTAGATAATATTACATTAGAGCAAGCAGTTGAATTATTTGAATATCCCAAGAATTTAGGGAAATATAATAATAAGGATGTTTTATTACAGAAGGGTCAGTATGGATTTTATGTAAAATATAATAATAAGAATTGCGCATGTACAATAGATAAAGATGATATTACATTAACGGATGTTATAAATATCATTGAAGCAAAAAGTAAGGATATTATTAAAGAAGTAGATATAAAGGGAAAAAATTATCAAATAAGAACTGGTGAATTTGGTCATTATATTTCATATAAAGTAGGTAAAAAGATGAAGTTTACATCAATATCAGAGGATCAAGATTTTAAAAATATTACAGATGATGAAATATTAAAAATGGTTACAGCCAAGTCTAAGGCAGGCCCAGCCTTGGTAAATGTAAAAAAAATTAAAAGTAAAGTAATTTAATATCTTTTCCAATTATAGATGAGTTTAAAGCGACGCTATGGATGTTTATATATACCTTGTGAATTACCGGATATGTTATATTTTGAATTATCTTTATACAATAAAGATTTAAATAATATAGTTTTACAAATAAATAAAGAATTTGATTTAGAATTTAAAATAGATAAATCTATTATAGATGATAATCATGGTATTTTATTATTAAATAATACTAAAAGTAAAAATATAAATATAACAAAAAGGGATATAAATGCAAATTTATTATTTATTACTCATTCCGCGAATTTAGATGAATATG
>Ga0209662_1001007_pt1 | contig 13547 bp, 14 predicted proteins | sample SaaInlV_150m_DNA_4_FD_184662 | JGI IMG/M metagenome (GOLD analysis project Ga0209662, IMG submission 184662) | Marine microbial communities from expanding oxygen minimum zones in the Saanich Inlet - SI072_LV_150m_DNA (SPAdes) (version 2) | ecosystem: Environmental > Aquatic > Marine > Intertidal...
TAACAGTCATCGCATATCGTGATATGTTTACATCCATGCCATGTATCTCCTTGTAAAAGGTTATGTCTATAAATAGTCACTATTAAATACCATTATTATTACAGCTTTTATTTACATTGTTAAAAACACCTTAAACACTTATTGTTATGATATTATAACAATGAAATTACCAGGCAACTATACCACGACACTACCCCGTCCAAATAAAGTAGATGACTTGAAATATGGCGAAGAGTCCACTTTCGGAAGAGTTGCCTGGCGCTCTGGAATGGACCGCGATAAGCGCATTAAACACGATGGCTTCGTATTGAAGTATCGAGCCTTTACAAATAGTCTATTAAAAGATATAGATCCCAATGAAGCTTTTCATAAGTCTAATTGGCCTCATTGGGTAAAACAATTGCCCGGTCCATTAAAGGATAAGTCATTTAGTGATAGTGAAACAGTATTAAAATACTGGTTAGATGCTCTGTTTCACAATGACCAACATATACTAGTAAAGCAGTGGAGTGAAAAATATGGTAGGAATTACGTGGTCCCTACCCCTCATTTTGGATGGGGTAAAACACCAAGTTTAAGTTATTTCCTTATTGTATGTAACCCATGTGATCACCAACGTCTGGCATTCAACCATGTAAAAAAAGCACCTATATATGATGGATTGAACTATGGTCAATCCTTTTTAGGTCATTATGATGTTAAAGAGTGGCGGCAACAGCGAAATCACTTAATGCAACCAATGTTACCTTTATCTATATTTAGTACAATGTTTCCAGCAATAGAGGAATGTGTATCGGATTTAATGAATAGAATCGGGAAAGGGGATGAATCTACGTTATTTTATGGTTCTGGTAAACCTAAGAAGGCATTTAATATACACGAGCTTATTTTAGATACTACGTTTAAGATTTTAATGCGAACCTTAATTGGAGAAGAAGATAATTTTGTTAATGAAAATTCACAGTCTATTCGGTGGGCACTTCAAAGACCTGATTTTGCCGATTATGAGGCAACCGGTATAATCAAACAATGGTGTCGTTCGCTATTGTCCCGGGCTCAGGCTAATAAAGATAATATTGGACCATTAATGAGAGAATTAATCGAGATTCCAGCGTTATATAAAACAACTGAGCCAGGGCATAAAGGTGCTATTAAACAAACTCATGATAATTTGGCTATTATTTCTTTGGCGGGACACGATACGACCGGTTCAACTATTACCTTTTGTCTGATGGAACTATGCGCGCACCCGGAATGGCAAGACAGGTGTCGGGTTGAGATTGAACAAGTATTTGATCAGATCGCCTTAGAAAAACGGGGTATAAACTATGCGGATTTTCATAAGTTTGAAAATTTAACTAAATGTATTAATGAAACATTGCGTATTTGGCCAGCGGTTCCTTACGGATCACAGAGAGAGTTTGAACATGATGACTATATTACTGATATTAAGGGTGAAAAAGTCACCATACCCAAGGGTACAATGTTCATGATACCCAACTATTGTCAAGGGAGATCTACGCAATTATGGGGACCTGATGCGAATACATGGTGTCCAAGTAAGTGGTCTGGTTTTGCCGATGATTGTAGTATAAACTTTAAAAACAGTAATCCACAATTTTCAGCTCGCAACCCAGAGTCGCCACGATTCCATCCATTTACGAGAGGACCGCGCGATTGTTTCGGCAAAAACTTTGCCCAGGCAGAAATAAGGATGGTTTTATCTCACCTATTATATAATTACGAATTTTCTCTTGCTGAACCAAGTAAGTCACAGTACTTACAAAATGCGGAACAAATCGCGTGGCAAATGGCGGGTATCCTAAAGCCAGTAGATGGGTTATGGATGCACATTACTAAGAAATCGGTTAAGGCCAGGTTATAAATGAAATAACAGGGAACGTATGGCGCAAAAAAATGAAAATAGTAGTAACGCGGGGGTAGTATGATTATTTTTTACATATGATTGCGTGACAATCATCACATATCGTGATATGTTTACATCCATGCCATGTATCTCCTTCTTTAAAGAAATGGTGACAACCGTCGCAGAACAATATTATTCCGGATAACAGGATGCTTCCATCTATAGCCAACATATCCACTGGAGATTGTGTAACCGCGTCACGCATCAGAATAGATTCGGTAGTCATATATTGTGCAGACCCATCCTGGACGAATGAGAATTCTGTATCGCCACTCTTGTACTCTCTCCCACGAGTGCCTAAATCATTAACCAGCGGCGGATTGATAACGACCATGGGTGCTGTGATTTGCGTATTATTGTTACTTTGGTTATGTAGTTGTTCAGAAATCGCATTACGTACTCGCGCAAAATCATCACAGGTGGAGGAGTTTTCACTCATAGTCGTAATAAACTTGGGGAGCGCTTTATGTATCTCGGTTAGAGAAAGCTTACTAATTCCCTCCAATTCAGCAGTAGCATCAGGTGATAGACCAATTATCTCACCAAGTTTCGTTGGTCCTCTGGACGACGTAGTAATCAGACCTGTTCCGGTGGGACATTGTTGTGGACACGTCGTGTCAATCACACAATTGATAGTGTTTTTATTGTCAACTTGTAGCATTTTTAATGAAAAAATATTTCATTAATAATCAAATTTATAAAATTGTAAACAGGTAATATAGCACCACAAAAGTATATTAGATATTATTTATACGAAAACAATTATTTGCGTATATTATATACAACATGGTTAGAATATGTTCTACGTGTGGATATGTATCAACCGCACCAATGACATATACCTTTAAACATCCTGTTACAGGCACGTGGTCACATTATTGTTCAGATCATATAAATAATATAGATAAGAACTTAATACATCTACCTTTTCCAGACCAGTTACACAGTTCTAATACAGATACTTATAGTGGCAGATGTAAAGTATGTGTAGAACTAAACCATGAATTTTGTTTGGGATATTGGCCTACAATTAGAGACACAGAATAATAATTATTGGCAACACATTAATTGGTTTCAAACTGTAGTTTTGTGGACTCAATATAAGCAATTCCGGTAGACACGTGGTCGTTGATATTTAATACTGGAAATGGATTACCGTGAATAGACGTTGATAAATTGGGTTGGTTTGCCCCGGATAATAGGGCGGGTTCTAAATCCGTGATAGTATCTCCCAGGTTTGTAATAAAAGTATTAATAGACCTGTTTGAATTATAGAACCACAATAGTGACATATTTAGTGCTGTTGGATTCGTTAATATATTTAAATTCCAACCTAGGCCGAACATCTTTTCTACTAATGTATGTATAGGTATTGTTATAGATTTAAATGCAATTGTAGATAGACACGGTTCTCCAATAATAACTATATCTTCGAATTGTCTTAATTTGGAGATTAACGTATTTTTAAGGTCGACCAATGCGACGGCGTATCTGATGTAGCTACTCTGGCCATTATATAATAAATTCGCCCAAGTTGTAGCAATTATACTACCAGGAACATCTCCAATAAGAGTTGGCGATGCGTGTATGCCGCCAGCCCATTTATCTGTAATAAAGTACTGGTATTTTCTTAAAGAAGGTTGTCTATATATGATTGCGGATGATAATATAGTGCCCGTATTGGTATTATGGTGTGGTATATTAATAGTTATACTACTTACTCCATTTAATTTAAAATCTGATTGTGATATAACTATACCGTTCGTTGTTAAAAACTGTAGATAGAACCCATCTACATTGTAATCAATATGTAGGTCAATATCATTTCCTACTGCTATATCCGACAATTCCATAATATCATCTATAATACCATAACAATATGATGGCGCTGAACCAATAATACATATTGTATTATTACTGATAGCCTCGATTACTTTGCTTGTCATAATTTTTCCAGTATATGGATCATTTTTAATGATAATCAACTTAATATTAAATAGTGTCGCCGCCGTGTGAAACGAGATATGTGCTGTTTCAGATATGATCATTTCGGGTGATGTGATATTTTTATAATGGAGAGCTTTCTGCGAATATGCGTAACATGCCAATATATTACTTTCATTATGCGAATGGGTCATATTACCACAGCTGTTTTCGGGGGCATTAAGTAGTTGCTTTATAATGTTTATAATTTCTAATTCCATAACAACAGTATCTGGGAACATAAGAGGATGTTTCATTGAACTATACATGCTGGTGTTATAAATATGACCAATAAGTGCTATATAGGTTATATCATCAGTAGTATTTATGATGGAATGTTTGGGGCGCGTGTCTACGTATTTAGCGTGGGTATTAATAATATTTTCAGACGACATTCCTTCTTTGGGTAGTTTAACAATGATACTATCTGGTATATTGTTAAAGGTAATATTCATATAATCCGTAATAGCACCAATTCGGGTATTTTTAAAGTAGTTACTAATAGGATTATTAGTAAGATACTTATATAGCTTTCCACCAAGATATATAGAACTTTTACCAGATAATGATATAATAGTTGCTATACCAATAGCACAAAGAACATCATATACAAAAAAACTATTATGATTATATTTATGGAGAGGATATGTAATAGATGAGTCATTTTTGCGGATTGATACAGGTTCATTGTATGGGCTTATAGTAGATGTAGACGCATAACCACCCTTAGTCTTAGCAACCGGTGTTATATATAGGTTATTACATATATAATTTTCCATAAATGTATCCATTATTGTATAGTTGTAAAAGTTTTTTTACTCACAAACGTAAAAAAATTTTAAAGTAGTATTTATAACCTGTGGTAGTATTTATAACCTGTGGTAGTATTTATAACCTGCGGTAGTATTTATAACCTGTGGTAGTATTAAATTAGCGATTAAGTAGAGCTGTAAGAAGGTCCTTGATATCACTGATCTCCGCCTCAATCTTTGTAGTTGATGCGGAACTACTGGCGTGCATCTTCTCCAGTCCCGCTACACGGGCGGTCAGGTCCGCGGTGCGGCCCACCAGACCACGTGGAGATGTAGCAGGGGTTACTACTGGAGTTGTTGTATGTGCCATCGCGAGAGACTTCTCTCCACCACAAGGAATATCTGGAACCCTGGAGTAGTCCACACTGCTCGAGTGGATATCCCCACCGGGATGTGCCTGCGCGAAGGCTACATTGTGATGAACCGGTGGCTTACACTGACTGGCCCCCCGACCAGGCGTGATGGTGTTCGGCCAAGGAGAGGTGGTATGAGCAGAATGAGAAGTCTGTCGATGAAACGACGTAGTTGCTGGACCAGCGGACGGGTCGGGGCAGTAGGCGGCGGACCCCCCAGCATACTCAAACCAATCCTGACCACCACTTACCGTATCATTGGGCTTAACGTATGTAGGTGGCATAATAGACTTCTCTGCCGCAGACCGCGGACCACCTGTCTTGCGCCACGGCTTCATAATGTATACGAGATCGCGGACAGCGTCGTAATCAGAGTGGTCTAGGACTGTCCGGAGAGTGTCCCAACTAGTAGTAGTTGACCCATTTGCGCCCGGTGCCGCCAGCGTGCCCTCTGTCAGGAAAATACGGAGTGTGTTCGTCGAGAAGCCCGACACCTCCGTAAACCCGTACTGGTCCGCACCACATGGACTACCGCTTGTGCCACCGCGGACATTCCATAGAATCATGGTGAAATCATCGCCAGCAGCAGTCTTGCGAAGGGCGTCCTTTACGTCGCGCATAAGCGTAGTGACCGACCCCGTGTGGCGAAAAGGCAGTGAACCAAGTGGACCGGGCGTGGGGAGATGGGCACCAGACGACTGATTGGCCGCATCCCACTGCATGTCACTAATACACATGATGTTAGGCATCTTTACACCGGCCGAAATTGCCCGGACAGCAATAAGGTCAAGTGCCTTTACAAAGTCGGTGTTCATACCCCAATCCATTGCTCGGACGACACGGACCTTCTCCCGCCACGTGAGCTGGCGCCCAGCCTGTGAAGAATCGAACGGACCAAGAACGGAATATACCGACGACGAGCCGGACCGATAGCTGCTCGAATAACAAGACGCATAAGCCTTGTTAGCCTCATACTCCTTCTCACTAGAAGGATAAACAAGCTTTACCCACTTAGGATTGCTATGAAATGTCATCACAATGTTTGTCCAAGCAGGTGAAGCAATGCCGGGCGCACTTGCCACAAGAGCTAGAGCAACCGCCACAGACATGGGATCGCCCGACATGGACCCCGATACATCTGCGATGGTAACTGTGTTACCAAGAGACGTATTGTTCTCGGCAGCCGTCTCCTTAATAGAATTTACATGCGCATCGAACATGGACTCGTATAGGATAATGTCCTCCTGTGAGATCCCAGTCTCACTCAGCTTATCGGCGATCTCGTGAATAAACAGAGACTTACCCTTAGCTGTAACGGTGCCGGTCTTGAGATCGCCCAGATAATCTGTGTAATTCTGGCTACATGTGACCCGATCGCTGGATGAACTACGCGGCGCACCAGCCTTATCTACATTCTGCCACGCCTTTGTGCGCTTGGCCATACAGCGACCAGGCATGCTCTTAAACTCAATCGCACTAAAGTTACCAGAAGCCATGAATACCTCTGCCGTCTTAATCGCACGATTGCCACCAGACAGAACAGCTCGGTAGCTCTTCATGGCCTTCTTGAAGTCGGCGCCAAACTGGTTCGGATACATACACTTCACGATAGCCTTTGACATCTTTGTAGTCTTATCAAGAGACTTTCCCTCGCGCGGAGCCCACTTAATAGCCAGACTAATCTTGGTATGTGCGTCACCACCGTGACCACCATCCCGCGAAATGATACCACCGTCCTCGATAAGCTGAATCGCGTATGTCTCGGCGATGCTATTCTTTAGAGCAGTAGCAGCACCAGCAGTCAGAGAGTGTGCGTCAGGGCTACAATGCGCCATCTCATACAGAGAGTTTAGGTCATCCCATGAGCCATACTGGGGGATAAGATGAAGCAGTCGTGTCAGCTGCGTGGGCATTGCGCGATACAGGCGCATGAATAGCCAGTATGACAGGGTCTTCTCACCCTTACCATAATTGCCACGAATATCGCGAAGATTGAAAAACATTAGAATTAGATCGAGCAGAATCTTATTACGTGTATCTGGCGACTCACTAGTGGATGCCGAGATTACCGAATCACATAGGCGCATAATCTGCCCGTGGTCACAGCCAATAGACAGACCGGCGTGATGGGCCTTTACACCCTTACGGACAGGAGTCTTTGCGGAAGTTCCACGAGTAAGCTTATTGTTAAGGGCGACCATCGCGCCTACATAATCCGGGGTACCAGTCACCGTACACATACCATAATCAGAAAGCTGGGTCGCCCCGTTCTCACCCTGCTCATAGGAGTTGGCCTCTAGCTGACTGTCCTGCTCAGCAGTAAAAAGCGGGTTCGTGGAAGTAGATGTCATATTGATTAACAGTTGAATATATTTCTAAGTAAATAACAGACAGACTTATCAAATTTTTTTAAGATGTTCCCGGCGCCCGACTATTTAAAGAACCGGGTAGTAATAGTATAGGGCTACTATTATATAGATACCCATCAATTCTACCAAGTGTATTCCAATTGTACTCAATTTACTGCAATATTAGTGATATATTACACGTATACATAATTAGTTACGATTTTAATAAAGCTTTAATAAGTTCTATATCTGCGCTATCCTTCGGTCTATTCATAGTTTTCTTCCATTTTAATAGAGTCGCTAAATTAAAAAACGGATGTCCATTTCTATCTACATCTAATGAATGGGTTTTTATTAAATGACCTAATGAAAATTTACTATTAGGAAAACCAGCCCTTGAATCTTTCATAAAAGCTTCTATAGAAAAATCATTTTCAGCAGCTCCATTGAGGGTATTATATTCATCCGTTAAATCAAAATACCATCTTATCTGACCATTATAAAACTCGATTCCTCCAAATCCACGTTCAACTGCCCTTTCAAGTTTCATAAATTCGCTCGTGTCTATATTTATATCAAGATCATTTATCAATCTATGTTCTCTTATAGCAAACGAACCTAAAATAAAATACTTATCTTGGTCAATTTTACAAACATCTACAAAAATATATTTTAGAATACTCGATAATTTTTCATATTTATTCAAGCTTTTAGCACCCATTGTTCTATTAATTCGCGCAGACATATATAATAATAAAATAAATTAAAACGATATTTTATTATTTTTATAGAGGTTATATGTAATAAACAATATAGCATGCATGCCCCCTCTATTAAAAATGACAAAGGTCATGGTCATAAATATTAAAACACTCTATCCAAATTTCTTTTTAATTTATCCAACTCATTAAATAGTTCATCTGATTTATTTATTAGCGATGATACGTTCAATAATTGACTATGTCCCTTTGCCATTAAACCCTTTATATTAAAACATTGATTACATCTACGAGAGTATCGGAATTTACGACCCTCCGATGTATTAAATTTACTATTACAATAATGTTTACTCCCACCGAACTTACTTGAATTAAGTTGTGCAAAAAGAGTTGGATTATTGAGTATATTTGTTAAGCGAGATATGAACCCCATTATATCAATGCGATATGAAAACATCGATGATATACACTTACTATAATATGTATTAGTGTATACATGCTTTAGACTCATACATTCTCCCATCTTGGTTTTAATTGACCTTAGTCCGCCATATATTTCGTTAATTTCTCGTTTAAGGACATTATTCGCATCTGAAAAACCCTTTGAACATTTGCCCATTTTATCAACTATTAAAAACAGAATTTGCGCGATAACGATAAGCATTTTAACTGATTTTGTTAACAGTCCAAATCCGTCGTCTACTACATTAAATATAGATCCGAATACTCCACCAATTGCTTTTATTTTTTTGGTCACACCCTTAAGTTTACCACCGAGTTTTTTAACACTGTTCGCTATTTTTTTAACACCAGATGAAGCCGATTTAACCCCTTTCTTCGTTGTTGAATAAACCTTTTTAGCTCCACTACCAACTTTACGTATAGTTCTCTTGGTTGCTTTCCATGGATTCCACCCCCAAAAATGCTCTATATCATCATTACCTACTTGCCGCAGATATATACAATATATAGACAACATGAATATGATTATAGTAATTATAATAAAAAGTTTATTCATATAATATATTACCGGATATTATTTTAAAAGCCCACTTATAGTATGGATACTTCGTATCGGTCCCCACCCGGTATAGTTTCATTAGAAGAGATTATAGAAAAATATCGTGGAATAGAACAGTCAATTAGTCTATTATGTATAATTAGTGCATACACCCCAAAGGAGATTGAATTAGTGCCTATAGGTAAAACCAAAGAAAAATATTACAATATAGAAAATATACATAAATTTGATTAAATAATAACACATGGTGGTAAGTTATATATGTATACTACAATGCCTGCTAAAAAACATCCACAATCGCGCCATGGTTTACAATTTATTAGACCCAGTGATAAGACTATTGGAGGAACTGTTGAAGACACGGTTGAGCCAGTTAATAGCCCGGAGAGCGCCACCACAATCCCTGAATATGGTCAACCTGTTAGTATATTTAATCAACATTCCCCCAATGATATATCGTTTAAATATGATATGCTTTGTCTTTTAGCAGTATGGGTATTATTTAGTTGGTTTATATCAACTATTGGGGTAATAAAGATTTAATTTTGATAAATAGACGTAATATCGAATAATAATATTATGTGAAATATACTATTGATTATAAATGTATAGATACGCGGCCACCAAGCTATATTGTTAAAATTTGATATTAACATCACTTATGAATGCGTGATATTACTATTTTTTATGAACCCTGAATATGTATGCGACGATTATGCGTCAAACTGTATGGAAGATGCTAAGGCAATTTTAGATAAATACGGTGTTGCTATTATAACTGGTGTTTTAGATAGCACATCATGTAGTAAGTTGGAAGACGATATGTGGAATATGCTTGAACAGTTGTCAATTAAATTTAAAGCGCCTTCTAAACCTATTACCCGGACAGACCCTTCCAGTTGGAAAGAAATATCTAGATTTTACCCAATCCATAATATGCTTATACAGCAGCACGTTGGTCACTCGGTTCCAGTATGGAATGTAAGACAGCATCCAAATGTAGTAGGCAGTTTTGCCAAATTATGGGACGTGAATTCAACAGATTTACTGACGTCTTTTGACGGCATATCATTCCATATGCCACCGGAAACAACTAAGCGGGGTTGGTTTAAAAATAACTGGTTACATTGTGACCAGTCTTTTACACGAAATGATAGGGATTGTGTACAAGGCTGGGTTACGGCGAGGGATATTAATGATGGTGATGGGACACTGACCTTTTTAGAAGGCAGTCATAAATACCACAAAACTGTCGCCGACCACTTTAGTTTAACTGATAAAAAAGACTGGTTAAAATTAGATCCCTCTATTGTCGACTATTATACGAATGACTTGAAATGTGCACAGAAATGCATTAAATGCCCTAAGGGTAGTTTAGTTTTATGGGATAGTCGCACAATTCACAGTGGGCGCGAGGCATCCAAAACACGTTTAGTTCCAAATATACGCTGTGTGATATATGTTTGTATGACTCCCCGTCAAAATGCCACAGCCGCCTGCTTGCGTAAAAGAATTAAAGCGTATGAAGAATCTAGAATGACTACCCATTGTCCACATAACCCTAAACTTTTTGGAAAACATCCACGGACATATGGTGGCGAATTGTATGAAATGGGGGAGATTGACGCACATGAAATAACTGACGTGGGTCGGCGACTAATTGGTTACGATTAAAATTTGATAAATGTAATCGGAATTTTAAATGTTAAAAATGTGTTTTTTTAGTAACTTTCATATCACCCAAACCATGAATACCACTTGGCTATATTCCACAGTGGGACTATTGATTGTATATATCATGCGGGTTGATTTGTCGGTAAGTTGGCCAGCTATTGTTCTGATTATGTTAGGAATCGCTCAAAATAACTGGGCTCATTTGATATATCAAGAAGATGAACTGTTTGATGTGGATTTTTCCGACGAAGATGATGTGGAAGATGTCCGCAACGGTCATACCGTTCAGTATATCAGTCAGATTATTAGCCTAGTTATAGCAGTTGTGTGTTTAAAGTTAGCAAAGTACATAGCATTAATCGTAATGGGGTAAGGGCGATTATAAGTATAAAATTTGATATTTTAAATTATGTGTTATTAAGAGTAATTTTATTTTATAGAATGAGTTCTATTAAACAAGAAGTCGCCGCAATTCTAATGGACTATACCGAACATATGACAGAAGATGCATATATGGCCATTTTGAATGAACTATCTAAAATTCCAGATCACCGTGATCCAAAGACAGCAGTTGAACTACAGAAAGAACTTGATACGGCTACTAAACAACTGTATTCGGTAGAAGAACAGGAGGAATTGCTGCGCGACGAATTAGCGCGGGCTGAAAATTACATTAATTATACAAATAGGGCTATAGTTTCGATAATGAGCAACCCACCTGTATACGAAGACGACGAGGTCATCTTATTTAATAAGTGTCCAAATATGGACAGTGTTGATATCGCAACTGATATGCGAGATATAATGCGCCAATTGCCATGGCATGAACGGCATGTGACCACCGATAGTGTTTATGATGCGACGAGGGATGGTGTAGCGAGGAATGATGGGGTGGGTGATCAGGAATACGGAACAACAGTGTGGTCTTATACGACTCCTTATGGAGACGACGCATTGGTTGTCCGCAGTCGAGACGCCGAGGTGGGGTGGTTAGTAATTCCTGCCACCGACGAAACTACTCGCGACAACAGCCCTGTCATCGAGCGGTGGAAAATTGCTTGTTGGGATTGTATTTGGGCCATGGGACAGGAGCCCGATGAAAGCGAACTTATAGCGGATTCTATTGGGACTCTTGATGATGTGACGATATGTTACTATAACGGTACCATCGATGGAACTTTCGCAGAAAAGAGCGTGGGCGATTATGAATTAGCCACCAGCGATATTGATGATGAAAACAATATTCTGGGCTGGGATATAGAATCTATGATATATAATATGAAAGATTATAATTATTCGATTAACAATTATTTTGGATATATATTACTAACGGAGTCGAATGACTTTTATAAAAGACATTTTCCAGTTACACCGAATAGCATTGCTCGCGAAAAGAGATATGAAAATAGTAGGAATATGATTACCTTGCGACATCAACAGCCTTCTCGTCCGAATCGGGTGCGCCGCCGTCTAATAATGCTATAACTTCTTCCCTCCATTCACACATAGCCAATTCCTTTATAGCCGCCAGCTCTGCCAATAATTCTTTTTTTTCATCCCAATGCGCCTTACATGCCGATTGTATTTTATAGTTTCCACTGGAATATAAACAAGTTGATACATAATCAAGTGACCATTTGGGATGTGGATGTAAGGTTTTAGTAAATGAATCTCCAATGCTGACAATTCCTGGTGTTAATATTTTACAAAACCAACCCGCCAATCCATGAGTTAAACAATATCGCTTCAGTCCTTTTAGTCCATAAGGTGAATTGTGAGCTTTATCTAGTTTATAACACGGTTTTCGTGGACTTGTAACCTGTATAGTTAGATTTGAATTTGCTGAATTGATTTGAAAAATATCACCAATACATATTTCGGAGACAGTCATACCAGATACAACTATATTTTCACCGAAGGTCCCTGGGATTTTTTTAACTAATTTAGGGATAGTTTTAGATAATATATTGTAGTTTTCCAAAGACTGTAACAGAATGGCTCTCTCATTTGCCTGTTCGCCATAACATCCGATAGACGTGTCTAATTTATGCCAGTCATAGCTGTCATACAAGCCATTGTACGAACAATTCACACTTGTAACAGGCCGTCTACTGAATGTATTATTTTTTTTATCATTTGTAATATCATTTTTAGATGGGTTTACATATATGCTATTAATAGTTATCATATTTTACGTTCTATTATACGTACTATTAGAGGCTTTATGTGGAGATACTCGCAGATTATTTGAATTTAATATGGTTCATATCGATAAGAATATAATTAGTATATTCGGTCGCAATAGAGTGTAATGTATTTGCACATATTATAGATTTTCGCAACATCATCTGATTATCATGGCGTTCATGGTAGGCATGATAATTTTGTCTAATTATTAATTCACGAATATCATTTATTAAATAACTTTTTCCATTTCCACCAGATCCATATAAATAAATACACTTTCCTGTCGACATTGCGTCTATTAATAATTGTTTAGCTTGTGGGGGAGTATTTGCTTGTTTACACCCTTGAAGATTTAAAACGCCGTTTTTTCAATATATTTATTCATAATATATATATATATATATACTGAATGCCCTCACATAAAAGCGAAGATTATAAGATTACTGCCGTTAAATACTTTTTGGAAAATAAAAGTTCCTATGTAAATACCTGTAAAATATTCAAATGTAGTGAAAGAAGTTTG
>Ga0209662_1001011_pt1 | contig 13516 bp, 8 predicted proteins | sample SaaInlV_150m_DNA_4_FD_184662 | JGI IMG/M metagenome (GOLD analysis project Ga0209662, IMG submission 184662) | Marine microbial communities from expanding oxygen minimum zones in the Saanich Inlet - SI072_LV_150m_DNA (SPAdes) (version 2) | ecosystem: Environmental > Aquatic > Marine > Intertidal...
TTAATTCTATCTCTTTTTGATCATCTATTTGTGACCCAATATCATTAAATGCAACCTCCTTTTGATCATATGTTTGTGACCCAATATCATTTAATTCTATCTTCTCTTGATCATCTGTTTGTAATAATAGTTCTGTTATTAATTTCTGCAATGACTCTATCTCTTTTTTTAATATTTCTGGTGATTTTTTTAATATTTCTGGTGATTTTTTTGTTTTAAATAAAGATTTTAATATACTATCCGATTTTATATTTTGTTTATTTGCTATAATAATTATATTACTTGCAGTATATGAATCAAATAAACTAGTATTAAATGTATTAGATCTAATATCAATACTATCATCTTTTTGGGCTTTTAAAAAAATATGTTCTATTTTTAATGCTTCTAATAAAAATTCTATTATTAGAAGATGATACTTCATTAAATAATATAATTTTTTAGGCCATTCCTCAAATGTATTTAAATCTGAATCTTTCATCCAATAAAATTTATTTTTATTTAAAATCATTTCATCCTTTTTATTTTTAATCTTTAATTTATATTTATCTGTTATTGAATTTATATTCTTAATTGAAAAAAATATATCATATTCTAAGTCATTATGTAAATTTATTATTTTACAATGACTTTTTATATCTTTTGAAAGTTTATTTAATCTTATATCTTTGGATTTATTATAATATATAAAAATATTATCTATTATTCCATTATAAAATTTAAAATCATCTGATAATTCATCCTTCAATCTAATTTTCATTTTATACCCATTTATTGCTTTTAAATGAGTATCTATCTCTTTATATGTATCATCTATCTTAATTGCTTCTTCTTTAATTTCATCTAATAATTTACTAATTATAATTTCTACCATATTATTCCATAATATAAAAAATATATTATGGACTAAATTACCAATGAATTTTATCCATATTATTCTTAATTAGTTGTTCATTCACTTTAATAAATATATTACTATTAAAAAAACCTCTACTGGCACTCAATGGCGACGGATGCACACCTGATATAATATGATGTTTGTTTTCATCTATAAACCTTGCTTTTGATTTTGCATTATTACCTAAAAGTAAAAATATAACATTATCTGTATTATCTGAAATATATTCAATTACATTATTAGTTATAGTCTCCCATTTTTTTTGATGACTATTACTTTTACCACTTTTTACAGTTAATGCTGTATTTAATAATAGAATGTTCTCATCTTTTACCCATCTAATTAAATTACCATTATCTGGAATTTCATATTCTGGGATTTCATTCTTTAATTCTTTAAAAATGTTATTTAATGACGGAGGTATTTTTATTTTATTTGGTACAGAAAATGAAAGCCCTGTCGCTTGTGGTGTGTCGACATCGTCTATTATTACAGATTTAATATATGGATCCTGTCCTAAAAGGACTATTTTTGTTTCATTTAAATCAAAATATTTAAATGTTTCTAATATATTTTCTTTATTTGGATATATCTTTTCACAATCACAATAATTTCTTACTAAAAAATCTAAAATTTCACTTTTATTAAACTGATCTTTCCACATTTTTTTCCATTGAGGTTTTACATTTTTTAATATAACTTTTTGTAATTCCTTTTTATCGGATTCCATTACTATATTTTACATTTATATTAAAATTTGATTTTTTATTATTAAATTTAGATCTCAAATTCCATGCATATTTAAAGATTATTACATAAATTCGGATATAATTCATATTTATGTAATAATCTTTAAATATATAATATGGTATTTTAAATCTTCAAGGATGTAAACGTAAATTAGTTAGTACTAATTAATGGAATTATATCAGTTTCTTTTTACATTTACATTTTTACAATTTTTTTCTATTAAGATCTTACTTATTACTTCATTTATTGTTTTAATGAGTAATCATTTATATAAAAAATATATTGTAAATTATGAAATAAAAGGACAACATAAAATGCTTACTAAAATATGTAAATATCCAGTAAATATTTATAATAATTTATCCTCTGATAATTATAATAACACGCCTTCTTTATTTATCAGAGGATATTATAATAAAGCAAATTATTACTATCTAATAGTATTTGATGAAATAATACATATGGGTTCAGATATCGTAATAGGACTAGTAAGTGAATTAATTAGACCAATAAAGAAAAATCAAATAAATGAAAAAGAAATAAATAAAAATGACATGATTAATAATTTATTTAATTCAATGATTAAAATCATACCAAATATCCAAGACTCTAAAGATGGACATACCGTGTCCAAAAAGCTGGAACACGACTGCAGTGATACGAATGCGTGTGATATGGTACAGAAAATTTCTTCTCTAGAATTAGGTTCTAAAAGACAATCTTTAGAAAATAAAAATTTATTAAATATGATAAAAAAAGAAAACAAAATAGGTGTTCCAGATCTGATTAATACTAAACGTATAGATGAAAGTGATACAGAATCAGATGAAGATAATTATTTTAATTTATTAGATAATATGGATTTTGATAATATGGATGAGGATAAACTGTATGACTTAAATGCTAAATTAGTTTCTGTTAAAAATTCATTAATTAATGGAATTAATGGAATAAATGGACCGCTTGAAAAATAAGTTCTAAATATAATATATTATAATATTATAATATATTATATTATGTCAACAATAACTTTAAAAGATTTAAAACTATTAGCCGATAAATATAAAATAATAGAAAGTGGATCAAAGTCTAAATTGGCAGATAGATTATGTAGTTTACGCAGTGAATATCTTTCAAATACAGAAAGGAATAAAATATTACCATTTTGTTCAAATAATAAAAATAAGAGTATATTAAAAACTTTAATCAAAAACAAGTATCGAAAAAAAATGCCTAAAACATGAACATATTTATAGAGATGAAAGTAAGAAAGATAAGATAGTCAAAGAATTAAATAAAATAATGATGGAAAATATATGATTCTCTTTAATGACTAATATTTAACCCATTAATTTAATAAAAATTGATATTTTATTAAATTATTTAAATAGATATTATATATATATATAAGATGGAAATTAATCAAGATGATATATTACCCCTTCAAGACTTGTATTTTAATGAAAAATATGCATTATATCAGATGCAATATAATCATTTTAATCAATGTCTAGAAGAAACTATACCTAGGGTATTAAAAGAGAATCCTAATAAATTTTATGAAAGTATTGTTGGTAACAAAATATATTCATACAGATTTATTTTTGATGACATTTCAATTAAACCGCCAGTTATTCCAGGTAAAGATGAATATATGTTCCCGGAAGATGCAAGAAAAAATAATTATACATATTCTGCTAGAGTGGAAGCAACAATTAAACAAATTCAAGAAATTACAGATATAAATACAAATGAAAAGACAGTTAGAATTATTGGTGATATTGAAAAAGAACATCCAATTGCTTCAATTCCCATAATGGTTAGAAGTACATATTGTAATATTAATATAAGAAAGGATGTGAAAAACACAGAGTGCGAGTTTGATCCAGGTTGTTATTTCATTGTAAAGGGAAATGAAAAAGTTATTATTGCTAGAGAAAGAATGTGTGATAATAAAATGTTGGTTTTTTCAAAAAAGGATAGTAATTTTACGACAGGATTTCAAACATATGCAACTGTTAATTCTAAAAGACCAGATTATACCGAAATGATACAAACATTAAATGTTAAAATGAAAAAAGATGGTAGTATTTTTATTGAAACACCACACTTTAATGATATTCCATTGGTTATTATGTTACGAGCATTGGGAATTGTATCTGATAAAGATATAATTGATTATATTACAAATGATCCAAATGATATACAAATGTCTAATATTTTAAGAAAGTCATTAAGTGAAAATATAATGAATGGTGTAAAAGAAAGTGGTAATGATTTACAAATAAAAGAACAAGAACATGCAATTACTGCACTATTAACAAAAATTAAACGATTTAAAAAACTTTCTGATACCAATGAGGAAACTAAGGAACTTCAAAAAAGAATGTTCATTTACAAGACATTACAAGAAGATGTTCTACCTCATTTAGGCGATAATTTGATGAATAAAGGAATATATGTAGCTCAAATGGTTAGAAATATGTTAAATGTTTATTTAGGTCGAACTAAACCTGACGATAGAGATAGTTATGTTAATAAAAGAATTGACATGCCTGGAACTTTAATTGCTCAATTATTTAAACAATTTTATAAAAAAATGTTAAATGATATACATAAATTTTTTGAAAAAAAATATAATGCAGACGATGATAACCCTATTAGTGTTATTAATCAAATTAAACCTAGTACAATTGAAATTGGTTTAATAAATGGATTATCTACTGGAGTATGGGGTATTCAAAAAGCAAGAAAGGGTGTATCACAGGCATTACAAAGATATTCATTTTTACAGACAATATCTTATTTTAGAAGAATTGTAACTCCTTCTGTTGATTCTACTACACAAAAAGTTGTTAGTATTCGTCATGCAAGAAGTAATCAATATGGATTTTTGGATACAGTTGAAACTCCTGAAGGTAGTAATATTGGATTACAAAAACATTTATCATTATTAGCTGATGTAACATTAAGTAGTAAATCACAAGATATTATTATTGAAGATTTACTTGAAAATAAAATTATTGATATTAAAGATATACATCCATATGAGTTTACAAAGCATATTAAAATATATCTAAATGGTAACTGGTTAGGTTTTACTGATAAACCTGCAGAAGTTGTAAATTTCTTAAGAGATAAAAGATCTAAAAACTATATTAATCATCACACATCAATTATATATAATATTTATAACAAAGAAATTAAGATATATTCAGATGGTGGTCGTATGATACGACCATTATTAAATGTATCTGATAATAAGTTAAATTTATCACATGACATGATTAATGAAATTGATTTAACTGGAACTATCAAGAATAAAATCAGTAGATGGAGTCAATTTATATTAAAATATCCTAATATTATTGATTACATTGATGTTGAAGAATCTGAACATATTATGATTGCAATGAGAGTAAGAGATTTATCTACACATAATAAATTAATGAATCATGTTATTAAAAATCCTAATTCCGCAGGTGATAAAATTAATAGATACAATGATACAGTATATCTTAAACATACTCATTGTGAATTCCATCCCTGTATGATGCTCGGAACTTCATCAGCCTGTATTCCATTCGCTGATCATAATCAAGCTCCACGTAATATCTATAATTACTCACAATCTAAACAAGGTAAAGGAATTTATGCTACAAATGAACGATTTAGAATGGATATCACTTATAGATTGGCAAATCCAAGTTATCCACTTATACAAACAAGACCTATGAAATATCTTAAAACATTGGATATGTCTAATGGAGAAAATGTTGTTGTTGCTATCGCATGCTATTCTGGATATAATCAAGAAGATAGTCTTATCTTTAATCAATCCGCATTAGATAGAGGATTATTCAGATCATATGTATATAAAAAATATACTGATGAAATTAAGAAAAATCCATCTACTTCACAAGATGATAAATTTGCTAAACCTGACCCAACTAAGGTATCAGGTATTCGAAAAGCAAATTATGAAAAACTTAATAATTTGGGATACGTACCTGCAGAAACAAGAATTGTAAACAATGACGTTATTATTGGAAAAATTAGTCCAATTGATCCAGGTACTGATAATCAAGCTAAAGTTTATAAAGATAACTCTCAAGTTTATAAAGCTAATGTTGACGCACATATTGAAAAAGTATATACTGGTATCTATAACACTGACGGTTACGAAATGTATGCCGTTAGTGTACGATCTGAAAGAGAGCCAAATATTGGAGATAAATTCGCTTGCTATTCCAAAGATCATGAAGTTTTAACAGACAAAGGCTGGTTATCATTTGATAATTTAACATATGATCATAAAGTTGCTACTTTAGTAGATGGAGATACATTGCATTATGAAAAACCTACTGAAATTATGTCATATGATTTCAATGGTAAGTTATATAGTGTAAAATCTAATCAAGTAGATCTTGCAGTTACACCAAATCATAGAATGTATGTAGGTAATAGTCATAGAAGTAACTTCCAAATAATGAAAGCGGAAGATATTTATGGAAAAACCAAAACATATAAAAAAAATATAGTTAATGGACTCAGAAATAATGATACCACTTTTGAATTACCAGCTTGTGATGATTTAGAACCATTAAATTTAAATATGAATGCATGGCTTGAATTTTTTGGAATATGGATGGCAGAAGGTTGTATGGTTAGAGAATGGGGTATTTGTTTTTCAACTCACAAACAAAGAGTAAAAGATAAATTAGAAGAAGTTTGTAAAATATTAGATTTTGAGATTAGAAAACATAAAGATAAAAAAAATGATAATATTAGAAATGCATGGTGTTTTAATGATAAAAGATTAGTAAATTATTTTAAACCACTTAGTATTGGTGCAGTTAATAAATCTTTACCAGATTGGTGTTTTACTCTTGATATGGAACATACACAATTATTAATTAATGGTATGTTATTGGGTGATGGACATACTATGAGTAATGGTACTAAAAGATATGACACTTCCTCCACAAAATTAGCAGATGATTTTCAAATATTATGTTTACATGCAGGATGGTCTTGTAATATTGCAATAAAATATAAAGCTGGTCATGAATCTTATTGTGTTCCTAGAGATGAAACATTTAAATCAACAACTGATGCATATAGAATGACAATAATCACAAATCAAAATACACCTATTGTAAATAAAAACATTAAAGATGGTAAACAGCAGGATTCATGGATAGAATATAATGATAAGGTTTCTTGTTGTTCTGTTAAATCTGGAATTATTTATGTTAGAAATAAGAATTCCAAGATACCTGTTTGGTCTGGCAATAGCCGCCATGGTCAAAAAGGTACAGCAGGTATCGTGTTACCAGCTGCTGACATGCCATTTACTAAAGAGGGTATTCAACCAGATTTAATTATGAATCCAAATGCTGTACCTAGTCGAATGACTGTCGGTCAACTACTAGAATGTGTACTCGGTAAGGTATCCGCATTACGAGGACACTTCTCAGAAGCAACTGCATTTAATGAATATGACATCAAAGAAGCAAGTGACATTCTTAAATCATACGGATTTAATGAACACGGCTTTGAAGATCTATACTGTGGTATGACAGGAAAGAAAATTAGAAGTCAAATATTCATTGGACCAACCTATTACATGAGATTGAAACATCTCGTACAAGATAAAATACACGGTCGTGCACGCGGCCCTAGACAAGTCCTAACTAGGCAACCTCCTGAAGGAAGAGCACGAGATGGAGGTCTTCGATTTGGCGAAATGGAGAGAGATTGTGCTGAGGGTAATATGCTCTTAACTTTGTCAAATGGATTAAGTATGAAGATCAAGAATATGGAAAATAATAAAATTGACGTTTTAGGTTTCGACGAAAACAAAAACGGTTTAGTGAAATCCAAACAAATAGACTTCATGAACAAAGGAACACGTCCATGTGTTGAACTAACAATGGAAGATGGCCGTAAGACAATCTGCACTGAAGACCATCCATTGCTTACAGAAAATAATGAATGGATTAAAGCAAAAGACTTAAATATTAATGAAGATCGTCTTAAAGTAGGAATCACCTGTCCTGAACTAGATATTGAAAAAGAAATTAAAGAATGTAATAACTGGTCATTGGATATAGGTGACTTTACATTAAAAACAGATAATAAAGATAATTATTTAAAAACACTTGCATTCGCTCGTATTATTGGTTTGTTAATAACTGACGGTCATATACATAAAGATAATCGTGGATGTGTCTATTTAGGTCATAAATTAGATGTGGAACAATTTTTAGGAGATCTTAATATGTTTTATAATGATGTAAATTATTCAACAAATGATCATTGTTATACTGTAAATATTCCATATGAATTTATGACAAATATTATTAAATTACAAGGACTAGTTATTGGTAAGAAAGTAGAACAAGATGCAACATTACCAGAATTTATATTTGAATGTCCCAAGCCTATTTTAAGAGAATTCTTAGGAGCAATGTTTGGCGGAGATGGTCATACTTGTTTCTTAGGATTACATAGAGGTAAAAGAGATATATTATCTTCAGTTGGATTTTCACATTCTAGAACTAAAAATAAAGTAGATTCATTAAATACAGTAATGGAACATATTAAAACATTATTATCCAAATTTGATATTAACGATGTTACTATTCAAAAACCGAAAGAAATTAGTAATAGTAAAAATAAAACACAAGCCTTCGAAAACCAGTCATTGGTAAATAATAATAAAGTATATGAAATTGTATTACATATTGGATTAGACAATTTAATTAAATTTTCAAAAACTATCAGTTTCAGATATTGTTGTCATAAATCACAAAGATTAGAAGCTGGAGTTTCATATAAGAGATTAAAAACAGAAGTAATTAGACAACATAATACTATTGTTAATCGAGTTGATGAAATAACTAATTACAAATATTCTAAAGAAAATAATATTCAAATAAATGTAAATGAAGCGATTATTCAAGCAGTAAAAGAACTTAAAGATAATGAAGCTTTATTACATGATTATGCTATACCTACTACAAGTGATATCAGAGATCATCTAATTAGAGGTACAAAATTCGGTAGTTTTAGATCAGGTTCTTTTCCAATAGCTGAAGAATTTATGAAGAATATTGGAGCATTAGATTGGTTTTTAAATGAAGATAATACAGCATACGGAGTACAAAAAGAAAAAGACTGTTTACCAACAATGAATATGAAGGTAATTGGAATAAAACCAATAGGGGATAAACCAGTATATGATATTTCAGTTGATAAAACACACTCCTTTTTGGCAGAAGGTGTTGTTGCTCATAACTGCATGATAGCTCATGGAATGGGGCAGTTTTTAAAAGAACGTCTTGTAGATACTTCTGATCAATACTATGTACACGTATGTAGTAATTGTGGAATGTTCGCAAGAAAGAAACCAGATAAAGATATCTATTTGTGTCAAGTATGTAATATTCGTAATGAATCATATACTACACACAAAATAGAAATCCCTTATGCATTCAAATTGTTAATTCAAGAATTGGTATCAATTAATATTCTACCACGTATTAAGGTAGAAACTGATATCTATAATGAACAACCAAGTATGCATACTTAATTTATTAAACATTAAATAATAATTATTAATTAATGTTTATTTACATTACAACAACCCATAATGTCAATGCCCATCTATATACTCCAGTGTCTCACTCCAGTGTATCCAATAGGGACAACCGCATGGACAACGAATAAAACCATGTTGCCACATCTTGTCTTCCTCTTCCTCTCTTTCTGCTTCTTCTTCTAATTCTATCAACCTCTGTGGCCAATCTGAAATATAATTTGGTGGTATGTCAGGTATGGGATTCATAAACTTTCGAAATATCACCCAGATAAAATCTGGCTGTAAACAACCATACCTTCTCCTAATATTGTTGTCATACCTTTCTCCAAGAGAGTTCTGTTCTCTCCTTAAATACAGTGAATGTACAAGTTTACGATTCTCTTTAATAGCTTCCTTTTTTTTAAATAATAGCTCTAGACCCTCCATATGACATATACATTCGTCATAACTATTATTCTTGAAGAGATTATGCATCTCCTCAGAGAGGAAGGCAGTAGCACAATTCCCACACTTCTCATAATTACAATTCTTACACCCGCTACATAAATATCTAGCTTCTTTACAAATATTACATCCCATCTTCTTCGCCCAGAAATTTAAATCACCTAGACCACCACTGTTATCAATAGTAACGGGACCACTGGCAGCTGCTGCTGCATCATCTTTAGCACTGAGGTTAGAACTCAGTGCTTGAACTTGTTGACCTCTTGGCCATATATTGTCGGCACCACTGGCAGCTGCTGCTGCATCATCTTTAGCACTGAGGTTAGAACTCAGTGCTTGAACTTGTTGACCTCTTGGCCATATATTGTCGGCACCACTGGCAGCTGCTGCTGCATCATCTTTGGCACTGAGGTTAGAACTCAGTGCTTGAACTTGTTGACATCTTTGCCATATATTGTCGGCATTGTAAGTAGCTTCCTCCATTTTCGTAGGGCGGTGTGTGGAAACATTAAAATAATTAACTAATGGACTATTAAAGAAATTTATTTTTCAATTTTTTTAATCTAAATAATTATTATTAATTAATGTTTATTTTTTTTAATAAACGTATTGTATGATGTGCTATTGACGCAAAACCTATAGCATATAGAGATGTATACAAATAATCTGGAATTATCTTATCTGAAAGTTTCATATAACCTATACCAATAAATAACGGCGCAAATAATATTAAATGAATATACAACCATGTATATCCGTTATTATTTATTATTTTATATACAGATAATCCAACTAATATAAAACCCATTATAAGTAATAAATAATAAAAATATATTATATCAGACTTACTTAACCCCAAATATATTAAAAAAGGCCCGTTTAATAAAATATGCACTAAATGAATAAACATATGCGAATTCATCATATATATTTTATACAGATAATAAATATCAACAAAAATAATAATTCAACTATTATATTCTTAAAATGTAACATATAAAATATATCATCAATCTTACCTAATAACTTTACCCATAATTTGGACTCATGTCTATATACTTTACATATACCTTTATTATATTTCTCTAATATTAAATTTGACGTTATCTTACCACTCTCTACTGAACCCTCCATACTCCATATATTTATACTCGTTCTACAATGACCACCAGAAATAAACATATTATTAAATTTAGTACTCTGTAATGGCCTATACTCCTCATTTATAAAGTTATTTACCCACTTGCTATTCTTCGATTTTAAATATTTACCATCCTTGTACCAATCACTATATATTTCCCTAAATATTATATCCTCTCTTTTTACATCCGAATCTTTTAATATACTCATAAATTCACTAGATTCAAAAAATTGATGCACTATCTCATCCTTTAATTTATCTAATGATAATGATAATGCACTACTATTCGTTAATGAACCACTATTATATGGTAATATTATTGTACCACTTAATAATGTTTTTATTTTACCACCCATCCCTAAATCTACACCCTTATCCCAATTATCCTCCTGCGGATAAAATGTTATATTATATGGACTATCAATCAATACATAACCACTATTTAATTTATTAAATTTTATCTTTTTACCGAATCCTAATCTAAAACTTATCTGGTTATTTATTATATTCAATTTATCATACTTTATTGACATATCCATTAAATTACTCACTTTCAAAATAGTATTTAAATTAAATGGATTTATTGCTATCACATAATCATCTGCACTTATAACAATATTTTTATTATTAGTTCTAATTACACAATCACTTATTATATTATCTTTATGATTAATTTTAATTAACTCACTACTAAAATTAAATTTTACACCCTTACTTTTCAAATAATCAATCCATGGATTTATCCACGCCTCACTCGTTGGCATACTCATTACCTGCCAATCCTTCTCTTTCTCATACAATATATACTCTATAAATGTAGCATAATGACCCAACGACATCGTATTCTTATCAAAACCATAACCTGGACCTGCTAAAAAATCTGCTATAAAATGATACCCCTCCTTTGACAAATTCTTTTTTATTAACGGATCTAATCTTACTTTAAAATAATCACTTTTTCTCCTATTTGAACATATTACCTTCCCAAATATAAATAATAAATATAAATAATCTCTACTACTTAACCCTGGTTCACCCCTTTTACCCTTATCATTATATAAAAATTCAAAGTTTAACCTATTTTTATTCAAGTTATCATATACTGACTTTTCACCATAACCTTCTACCAAATTACCTATTTTATAACTTCTTAACTTTTTCAATATACTACTATTATTCATATGCCAATCTACACCATTCTCATCCCATATATCCTTTAGATCTTTACCACCTGCTTTCAAAATTATATTCCCACCTGGATGTTCCTTTACAAATTCGGTTATATCAAATACTTCATTTTCATATACTGTCCATAAATCATCTAATGTATTATGCAATTTTATATCATCCATTGTATATTCATTAAAACCTTCCTTTACAAACACATCACTAGTATTTAATGATATTTCTTTTATTGTCTGAAATAAATTATAATAAAATGGTGCATAACCTCTCCATGAATGTTCAGTTGGTACATTATCCTTATTTCTAATACTTTTTGCCATTCCACCACCTAATATATCCTTTTCATAAATTTCTACACTAAAACCTTTTTTTACTAACTCATGAGCAACTGTTAATCCTGATATTCCTGCTCCAAATACTATCACTTTCATAATATATATATATAATATGTTTTAAACTATCTCTTCAGTTTTAATTAATGACCTGTTATTAAATAACATCAATCTCTTTAGTTTTAATTAATGACCTGTTATTAAATAACATTAATCGAATTTCCTCTTTTATTTTATTAATTACTTTGTTATTCTCTTTTTTTTCTAAATATCTCTCAAACTTCTTCATAATTGACGGATATTTTTCACCTCTCTCTATCCAAATTTCTATTCTTTCTTCAATTAATCCTTGTTTATCATCTATCATATCAACAATTATTTCATCTCTATTTTTGGTATCCCATTTAGTGCCATCATAAACCATTATATATCCATTTTTTAAATTAGATATATAAACATTATGATTTTCTGGTTTTTCGGGATCTAAATGAATCATCTTTATTAAATGCGGTACACACATATTACTATGATTCAAACATTTTAATATATCCTTATCTGTTAATTTACTCATATCAGTATTCTTATACGCAAGAACCTTTATATTATTCTGAATATTTTGAGTTATTGTACTATTATTTATCCCAGCCTTCTTTATTAACTCATCTATTTGCTTATCTTTTTTCTCTATTACCTTTTTGAAATCATTAATTTGACTGTTTAATATAGTCACTAATTTATTCATAGATTCCTTCGCTTCATCATCTTTCTTTTTATCTTTACACGTTTTAAAGTGTCTATTTAAACTATCTAATCTTGAATATTTTTTTTCACAAAATATACATTCAAAATCATTACATTTTGTGGTATTTTGTGGTATTTCGATCGGTGAAAATGCGTATTTGGTGGTATTTTGTGGTATTTTAGTGGTTTTTAAATAATCTTCATATGTTAATCCATCTAATATGTATTCTTTATATACATCTAAATTAATATTATTTAATATGGATTTACATGTATTTTTACGTCCAATGTGGCGTACTATATTTGATTTATTATTATTGGTATATCCACAACGATAACATTCATAATTAACCATTATATATACAATTATATACATTTTTAAATCAATTTATTTACCTAAAAATTACCTAAATTTACCT
>Ga0209662_1001012_pt1 | contig 13516 bp, 8 predicted proteins | sample SaaInlV_150m_DNA_4_FD_184662 | JGI IMG/M metagenome (GOLD analysis project Ga0209662, IMG submission 184662) | Marine microbial communities from expanding oxygen minimum zones in the Saanich Inlet - SI072_LV_150m_DNA (SPAdes) (version 2) | ecosystem: Environmental > Aquatic > Marine > Intertidal...
TTTATAATGACCAAATGGGACATTATAACCATTTGGCCCTTCTCGATACATTCCCCTAAAACATGTCTTATTAATAACCATAAATAGTGCGGCACAATCAATGCTATGTATATTATCAATGTTATTATACTGTTTTCTAAGCCAATAATAATAACTTTCTTGTGAAGTAAGTGCTTCTTGTAGTGTAGTAGGGTTTCTATTAACTATAGATCCTTTGATTGAATCATATTGAGACATATATACAGATATTTTACTATACAGTTCATCTTTATGTTGCTGTATCTGTTTATACACATTTATTAGCTGTCCATTAATGTCGTATGCGTAAATTTTTTTATTAATAACAATCTTATTTTGTCTTTGAAGCGATAATAATGCCAATAAAACACTCCCGCCCCCTAAAAATATTTCATGATAATTGTCTATCACATTTGGAACTTTCGCTATGATAGCATTAATTATTTGAGTTTTGCCCCCGACCCATTTTAAGAATGGTTTTTGCAGTTTGAATTCAGACATTTTTTATATAAAAATAACTTTTTTTTATTGTCAAATTTTACGTAATACAAGTATATAATTCAGTAGTTTCGGATTATTATAGAACTCCAACACTATTAGTAGATTAAAATATAAATATAGAGTCAATATCGAAAGATGCTTTTATAGTGAACTTCATGATATAGTGATTCAGTTTACTCGTAGATAACATCTTAACCCCTATGATATCGCTGGTAATCTCATCGCATATACGATTCATTATAGCACAATATTCAAAATATTTATCAGATATAACTCCAATGACAGTCCCATCATCATGTAATCCTATAAAATATACAGATTGCCCACCTCCCTCTATTAATCTAAACTTCATCTGTGTAGCATATTTTTTTATTTTTATATCGGTCATATGCGACAGTTCTTGTTTATATTCAATAGGGCCAGTGGCATCCTCGCCTTTATATTTTTTTATAAAAAACGGGCTTACAGTTCTATTAGGTATGTCATATGACATATCGCACATGTATATCACTCGTGGTAGAACTTTAAGTATTTAATAAATTTGATAACAATAAATAAATTTTATTGTTATCAATAAAATGACATCTGTAATTAGACTAAAGAAAGAATGCGACGACATCCGCACCAACCCTCCATGTAACTGTAGTGCGTCCCCAAATGATAATAATATGTATCATTGGTCTGCTATGATTTATGGGCCAAGCGATACTCCATATGAGGGTGGAATATTTAAATTAAATATTATATACCCACAAACGTATCCGTTTAAGCCTCCTAAAATTAATTTTGTTACAAAAGTATACCACCCCAATATAGACACAAGTGGTAATATATGTCTTGATATTTTAAAGGATAAATGGAGCCCGGCGCTTACCATTAGTAAGATTTTGCTATCGATATGTTCACTAATGGATGAGCCTAATCCGGATGATCCATTAATGCCCGAAATAGCGAAGGAATATACCAATAATAATACGCTGTTTAATATCAATGCTCGTTCCTGGACTAAAATATACGCCCAGTAGACTTAAAACCTGCCTAATTTGCCTTTGGGATATTTTCTATGATTTTTTTTAGTAGCGTTATACTTGACTTGTTTAGTAGTGTCTCTCTCTATATTTTTAACATGACTTGAATATTTCACTTCATTCATATCTAAAAAATCTAATTTATCAGACAATAAACTAATATCCTCTTTAGTATAATCATTGTTCCATATTTTTATAATACAGAAGTTTTTCTTAGGAGAAATTGATATACCATTTACCTGTAACGATTCCATCGCACTTGAACATATACACTCGCCTATTGTAAAACTGCATAATTTAAACCAAACGTCTTGTGCTGTAGCCTTATCAATTTTAAACGACCAATATCCACCGTCTTTATTATTAACGTCTTCCCATTGGGGGTATATTACTTTACCATTACTTAATTTTCTCATTAAGAAAAACATACCCTCGATTACCGATGGTAAACATTTGTCCCAACTATTTTTTAAAACCAAATAATCTTCCAATGATAGAAGTTCTAGTATATCTTTATAGCTATCTTTATCCCAGGATTTATCCGATGGATTATGGTACCATACAACCCATTTGGAGTTTAGACTATGTTGTTCTTGTGCAGTTTCGTCGCACTCCTCTTGTCGTTGTGGCACATCCATTTATAAAAAATATAATGAAGAATCCTTTAAGTAAGTATTTAATCAAGAGGCGTTTAATCAAGAGGCGTTTAATAAATCATATTCGTCCCCGTTACACAGCATATACATTACTTTGACTATATCGTATTCATTAAATATTATTCTAAGATATATTGAAAGGTTGGAACTTGTTAACTCGCAATCAGTATCTTTATAAAAATTACCCAGAGGACCTGCCAACATCTTTATACAATCAATATAATCTATTTCAGTATTATCCCGAAGTATCAACTCTGAACTAATAATATCGTTGGGGGTATTTGTCAACATAGATATAGCCTTATTGGACTGTTGTGTATCTATATACGATACTGTATATGGAACACCTTTAAATGTGCGTGGGTCTGATAAAATTATATATTGATTATTTCGAAATGTATATGTATATACGATTAATTTATCAGTGGATTTGTCTGTTAATGTTTTACTACTTATAGTAGTAAATTTGTTTACAGTATATGGATTGTGAATATACAAATCATTTAGTTTTAAATAATAAGCATTTGCTACACCCGCGTATTTGATGCGATTTGACCACAAAAACCCACACCCTAAACATACAATACCCCATTTCAATAAATACATATATAATACTATGTATATTTTTTTAAATGTTTTTACACCTTTGAATATTTAAAATGATTATTAAAATTTTTAAATATGTAAAAATATTTAAGGGTATTAATTGTTAAAAGATATTCCTGGTATTCCTGGTATTCTATGTTTAATTATAAAATAGCTTATATTTTAGACGTTCAATTGTTATGAATATATCACCAATTCATATTCATGCCTATTGATATAGTAACCAGGTTCGTCAAACATTTTAGTTTTGCCTTTTAAATCACATGAGGTATAAAATTTGATATCATTATTTAATTAAAGACTTAATTACATATAAAGTTACATGTCTATTTGCTTCGAAGAATTAGATGAACAAGAACTAAATATCATCTTACGTGATTTAGCTGTTCATGAAAATCTTGACGTTAAAGAGTTATTCGGCTTACATAAGCTGGATGAAAAGAACAAGAAGAACAAGAAGAATTCGAAGAAACACGCTATCATATCCACTAATAATAAACGTATCGAATCTGTTCAAATCGGTAGAGATTCCGAGAGATTACAATATTTCGATGAATTGTCCTCTATAGATACATCCACCCTCGATGAAATAAAACATTTTAAAACCAAACATGGTAAGGATCGTATGAAAATGAAATTACTTAGTATTGCGTTTAGCAATTCGCTGAAAGGTCATATGATAAATCTCTATTTACAGTTGTTATCGGACGAGTATGCTAATAAACGTGAAATACGATTAATGAAAAAGGTTACAAAAGAAATGCATAAAATGGACTATAAGAGGCTCCAATTTGAACATTTATCCAATGAGTTATCACCTCTAGATTTTTATAACGAACATGTTAAAAAACTGGACGATTGGCAAATCAATGTGCTTAAAAATATTGATAAGGGTAAATCTACATTGGTATGTGCTCCAACATCTTGTGGAAAAACTTGGTTGTCTATTTATCCGGGAATTACTGGAAAAAAAGTGCTATTCGTAGTTCCAACGCAGGCACTTGTATACCAAGTGTCGTCGTTATTTGTTAAATTTGGAGCAAAGGTATTTATGATATCGTCGGATTTTACATACGGTGCCATAACAGACAATGTAGTAGTAGGCACACCCAAGGATATTGAAGATAAGCTTCCTATTATAGGTAAAAACTTTGATATTGTTATATACGACGAAATTCATAATTTATCCAGCCCGGTCTTTGGCAATTATTATGAACGGTTAGTAAAAATATTTAAAGACACTCAGTTTTTGGCACTGTCGGCCACAATTGGCAGTCCTGAAAAACTTACGAAATGGTTCGAGAAAATTGTAACCACAAAGGTATCGCTGATAACATATTCTACCCGGTTTTTAAATTTACAAAGGCACCTTTTTATGAAAGATCATTTACAAAAAATTCACCCCATAGCGTGTCTTGAAACAGAAGATATATCTGGTAAGTTTTTACTAAATAATTTACCAATGACCCCCGTCGATTGTGTTGGTCTATACGACGCGTTATATAAAAAGTTTGGTAAAGAAGTTGAAGACTTATCTGTCGCGAATGTTTACAAGGAGGACAATAAAAGATTATCATTGGATGACGCGCGCAATTATGAGACAATTCTTAAAAAGAAACTGATATCATTAAATGAAAGTAATCCACACGAAATATCTGATTTGCTGGTGGACTATAGTATATCTGATACAGCCATGTCACCAAACATTAATTTATACAGTCTTTTTAAAGAGATTAAAAATAACCAATTGACACCATGTATTGTATTTCAACAGAATACATCTTACTGTAAAGAGATTTTTACAACATTGGTAGGTTATTTAGAGAAACTCGAGGTATTAAATTACCCCTATCACTATGATAATTTAGAATATGCCGAAGAATGCTTCCGTGAATCTTTGGTAAATCGGGATAAATATAAAAAAACGATTAAATTCGATAATGATTTTGTAGGAAATAAAGCTACCGCAATAGAAGAGTTGTTAGATAAAAAATGGGAAGCATTGACAACCGAGTTCGCGCAGAAGTGGAAAAAAAACTACGACAAACAATGTAATACTATAAATAAAAATACATTGACCGCTCATAAAATTAAAGTAATACAACTGCGTAATTTAAAAAAAGAGTATGATAAATATAGTAGCAATATATCACTGAAGCATGTTGATATTTTCCAAAAACACCCGGATTTCTGTTTAAATACATCAAGTCCCATGACTGCTAATAAAATTAGAGATATTAGAAACACGATTCGCCGAAAGTTAAAAATATCAGTGGCATATACTAATGTATTTATGCAAGGATTAAAGCGTGGTATAGGTATATACACTACCGATATGCCACCCGTTTATAATATGATTGTTCAGCAACTTGCGCAGTCGGGAACTCTTGGATACGTTGTTGCGGATGTAAGTTTGGCACTGGGTATTAATATGCCTTTCCGGTCATCCTGTATTTTAGGATATAAAGACTCTACTGATTTTGAAATAGATAATTATCTACAAATGATTGGTAGAAGTGGCCGTCGCGGAATGGACTGTGAGGGACATATTATTTACGCAAATGTCCATTGGAAAAATCTAATGAAAGGCGAGCTTGGTGAAATTGAAAATACATATAAAAATGTAGACAACTATAGTATAATTAATACGTTAAATACTGATTTTAAGGATGTATCTCACAATGTGTATGCTAATATTCTTGATAGAAATCCACGTGATATAAGTATTAATACGCATATCTATGATTCTGAGACAAAAAATATTCTATTGTGGAAACTGCGCGAATACAATAACCGTACCACCCACTTTATTAATACATTGGCTACAATGGAAATGAATTTTCGCGAAGAGGTAACCGACCTAACTCGTCGTAGAATGGTAGGATACTTACTTACTATATTTATGGACGATTATACACACGACATCGGTGATACTGATAAAGAGACTGATTTGCGCAAATACATGACTAATATATTAAAGTTACACAAGCTACCTTATGGCGATTATGCTTCGTTAAAACAATTAAAGACGGTTCTGTTTATAATCAAGGATATTCATAATGTTTTAGTAGGCGATGCTGGCAGATATTATAAATTTAGTTGTATACATTTAAGCGATCTGTTTATATTATACAAAAATGTAATATTACAATCTAATATACTTAATTAATTATAATCCAAGATTTCGGGTATTATATATATTAATATAACATCAATGCGTAAATTTTTTATCATAGGAGTAGTATCATTAATAACACTAACAATATATATATTATATAGAGACGATAAAGTGGGGCTTAAAACTGTCGGAGGAAGTCGGGGGGAAACTGGTCTGTAAATAAAAATTTAATCTTAATAATTCAAGTTAATCTTAATAATTCAAGTTAATCTTAATAATTCAAGTTATTAAGATTAGTTACATATACATATGTTCGTAAGCGGTACTCTTAGAAGTCTTATCTAGGAAGAAGTTAAGGTCGGATCCAGTCACATTATATGGAAGTTTGAAATTTGCTATTTCGTAATTAACAATATCTTTAACGTTTATCGATGTTTCTTGTGGCGATATCGCATCTTTATTAATACAAGTTTCTTCCACAGATGCGGTTCTATCTAATTCTTCGCCCTGAACAACAGCAGAGGCCTTTTCAGTGATAATCACCTCTTCAACCAATTGGGTTAGAAGTCCAGTTATAGCGGCACTTACATTGTCCCCATCCGAACATTCCGATAGAGAAATGTCCACCTTTTCTGGAATAAGATACCTCATAACATTTAATTTAGCGATAATCGTTTCTACATTACGTTTTAGGTTCCGCACACCCTTCTCATTATTACAGTGGGTATCAATCAGTGTATGTATGGCAGCGTCTTCGAATGTAATATCAGAAGGTTGTAAACTAAATTCTTTTAGTAAAGATGGGATTAGATAATCTTGTGCGATCTTAGTTTTATCGGGTTTATCAAATCCAGATGTTTTGATACGATGCATTCTGTCCAGTAAAATCGGGTTGATATTGGATTCATCGTTATAAGAGAAGATAAGTGTGGCCCGCGACAGATCAAAATCAATTCCCGAAAAGTATTTATCGTGGAATTCTTTATTTTGAGACGAGTCCGTTAGATGGCATAGTAAATTAGAAATTTCTTCACCCTTCGGAGTATCACTTAATTTATCCAACTCATCAAAGAATATTACCGGATTCATACAATCAGCTTCTCCTAAAATTTCTACGATACGTCCACATTTCGAACCCTCGTATGTTATTTCATGTCCGAGTAAATAGCTACTGTCCTGCATTCCGCCTAACGTAATAAATCCAAATGGCCGACCCATTGCCTTACACACGCCTTCTTTTATTAAAGTGGTTTTACCATTACCCATTGGGCCTTGGATAGCAAAACAATTACCAATAGTAGAGGGATTTGATATTTCCCGAGCAATAGCACTTATGATCTGGGTTTTAGCAACATCGTGCCCATATACGGCCGCGTCCATGATTTTTTTAGTATCGGACAAATATGCCTGGATTTCTGAAACAGGTGTTGTTTTGGTTACCCTATTTGGAACATATTTTCCAAATGGGATTTTATCTAATTGGTTTATCCAAGGAGATAATTTCTGGTATTCATTATCAGACGGGTCTAGTGTATAATAATGATCCATCTTGGATAATAGGTTTGATTTAGATCGGTCGGGCATATCCGAGTTCAATATTTTGAATCGCAGAGGAGTCTCTGTCTTAAGAATATCATATAAATTATTTTCTACGTTAATTATACTCTTTCGCTGATCGGGGTTCAAGTTACGCACATAATTGCGCTCGTCCTCGGTATAATGTATATCTTTATGAAGACCTTCGAACGGTTCCTCATCCCAATCTGACATGTCGCCTGAATTTATTTCAGTTAGGTTGTTATTAGCAATATCAACCAGCATATTTAAAAGTTGTTTTTCGGGTGGCACATCTTTAGTTTCGTCTTCACTATCATCATTACTCTCATCAACACTCTCCTGATCACTGTCGGGAATATTATGTATAATAAGTTTGGGCGAAGTGTCGCTTTTAGAACATGATATCGTGCGAGTTCGTTTGGGCAATGTTTCGGGTATATTCGCAGAACATTTATTTGTAGCGGCATTTGTAGCGGCATTTGTAATATGACCAGAATTGTGATTATTATGTAAATTATTACCATCCATGAATTGACTTGCGGCTATATTAAGCTGAGTTTTACATTTATCACAATTTATATGATATTCTATGTTTAGTTGTGTTACTTCTGCCATATGTTTGATAACTTTTGCCGATATAGCAAGTTGATTATCGCAATTATCACAGTTTTTGTAATACATTTGCCGCCCTGTTTTAGATGAGCGCGTGTTATAGGAAGTTTCCCTGGTGTCCATTTTATAATGATAACAAACTTAAATAATTTATGTCAAATTTTATTTACCGATTTAAGTAAAGTTTCAATAAATTTGATAATTATTACTTAAAAAAATAAATTAATATAATATAACAAATATGTCTATGTTTCAAGAACTAGAGTATAACAGTGATATACAGAAGGTTGGTGGTGTTCAATTTTCGATATTGTCTCCCGCCGAAATTCGGCGGAGGTCCGTAGCGGAAATATATACAAACGAAACATATGACGGGGATATACCAAAAGTAGGTGGACTATTTGACCCCCGAATGGGAGTATTAGACCACGGTAAAAAATGCCCTACAGATGAACTAGATAACCGCCATTGTCCAGGATACTTTGGGCACATTGAATTAGCCAAACCTGTATTTCATATACATTTTCTTAAATATACCTTAAAAACGCTACAATCGGTATGTTGTAGATGTTCTAAATTATTAATGTCACCAGAACATCCCGAAATTGCGAAATTAGCGAATTCGCGCAAAGGTGTGAGTAGGTTTCTGGCAGTATCGGCGCTATGCTCTAAGGTGAAACGGTGTGGGCAACATAATAATGATGGTTGTGGAGCAATTCATCCAAATATTATCAGACGAGAACCAACTTCGATTGGAAAATTAACCGCCGTATGGCGAGCAACTTCTTCCGACGAAGCCGTACAGGTATTATATGAGGCAGAAGACGTCGAGAGGATATTTCGCCGGATATCCGACGCCGATGTCGAATTATTAGGATTTAACAAGGATATGTGTAGACCAGAGTGGCTTATATGTAGTTGTTTACCCGTTCCCCCTCCTGCAGTGAGACCATCAGTTCGTGCTGATAACAATACGCGGATGGAAGATGATATTACTCATAAATTGTGTGATATTTTAAAGACTAACAAAACTTTAAAATATAAATTAAACCAGGCATCTGCTAATAAAAAGGCAATTGACGAGTGGTATCAGCTATTACAGTATCATGTTGCTACTTTAATTAATAATAATCTCCCAGGAATCCCACCCGCACAGCAAAGAAGTGGGCGCCCACTTAAAGCAATTGCCGATCGTCTAAAGTCCAAGGAAGGTAGAGTAAGAGGTAATCTCATGGGAAAGCGTGTAGATAAATCCGCTCGTAGTGTAATTACACCAGACCCGCGTCTTAAACTAAATCAATTGGGAGTCCCCATTGATATATGTAAGAATCTCACATATGCTGAGAAGGTGAATATATATAACAAGGAGAGTTTGCTAAAACTTGTGCGCAATGGATATCATAAATATCCCGGCGCTAAATCAATAAAACGCAAAGCGGATGGTAAAATAATCTCATTAAGCGTCATTGATACCGCTAATATTGATATATTTGAAGGCGATATTATTAATAGACACCTAATTAAAGGCGATATCGTGTTATTTAACCGCCAACCGTCCTTACATAAAATGAGTATGATGCAGCACGAAGTAGTCCCACTGCCGTATAAAACATTTCGTCTAAATGTTTCAGTTACAACCCCGTATAATGCTGATTTTGATGGCGATGAGATGAACATGCATGTTCCACAATCGGAGCAAAGTCGTATTGAAATCGCAGAACTTGCGTCGGTTCCATCGCAAATTATTACACCGGCGCAGCACAAGCCAATTATTAGTTTAGTTCAAGATACCTGTGTGGGGTCGTATTTATTTACCAGATATGATAACTACCTTACGCGCGACGAGATAATGGATATTATGGTTGATATTCCACAGTTTAATGGAGAATTACCAGACCCGGTCATTATTAAAGGCGCAGTTGAATCGGATTTACCTGAATATTTCCCCAGATATAAGTATGAATGTAATCCTATTAAAACAGATTTGTGGACGGGACGCCAGGTATTTTCACTGGTAATCCCCAACATCAACCTGGTTAAACCCAATAAGAGTTATGATACAGATGAAAATTATATGAATATGGTAACTATAAAACAAGGTATTGTTACCAGTGGAGTTTTTGATAAAAACATTCTGGGGGCATCCGAGCAGGGACTGATTCATATTATATTTAATCAATACGGCTTTGAGCGGACCCAGCAATTTTTGGACGATATTCAAAATATAACAACCAATTGGATGCTTAAATCAGGTTTCAGTGTGGGAATTGGCGATTTGGTTCCCGATCCCGGTTCTACTAAAAAAATGGCAGATATAGTAAACGAGAAAAAGAGAGATGTCGTCGAGAAAATATCACATGTTCATAAAGGTATTTTAGATAATACCAGCGGTAAAACTGTTGCCGAAGAATTCGAAATGCAAGTTTTATCTACCTTAAATAAAGTTACGACGGACACTGGTAAAGTTGCATTAAAACATCTCGATTCGTCCAATAGAATGATGAATATGGTTATATCTGGGTCGAAGGGGTCTGATATTAATATGGGACAAATGATTGCGTGCGTTGGGCAGCAAGCGGTGGATGGTAAAAGAATTCCATATGGATTTACTGACAGGACCTTGCCGCATTTTCATAAATATGACGACGGTGCGGCGGCAAGAGGTTTTGTAGAGAGTAGTTTTATGAATGGACTTAATCCTACTGAATTTTACTTTCACGCAATGGGTGGACGTGAAGGTTTAATTGATACGGCTGTTAAAACATCGGAAACGGGTTATATTCAGCGTAAACTAATTAAAGGTATGGAAGACGCCCGTATCGCAGCAGACCACACTGTCCGCAATGCAAGTGGTGTAATATTACAGTTTATATATGGTGAAGACGGTTTTGATGGCGCAAAAATAGAAAGTCAAAAGTTACTATCTATGGGTAAAAGTGATAAAGAGTTATATGATACGTACTATTTAGATGTCGACTCTGATTTAGATGCGATATATTTACCAGAACTTGTGGATGAAATTCGCGCCAATAAACAACATATACATGGTAAGATGCAATTATACTTACAACAGATTATAGCGGATCGGAATTATTATTTCACACACGTATTCAAGGGGGATACCACTAAAAAAATATACGCACCTGTTAACTTCAAACGGCTTTTGGAGAATGCGTGTAATAGTTTTGAGAATACGGGTAAGTCTGACCTACACCCGTTATACGTATTGGATACTTTTTCCAAATTAGAAAATGAACTTGTTATTACTACATATTACAAAAGTAATGAGGTAATAATTATGCTAATGCGACTGTTTTTAAGTCCTACAATTCTGGCATCTAAACATAAACTGTCCAAATTAGCATTTGACTGGATTATTTCATCGGTTACTGAACTATTCTATAGTTCTATTGCTCACGCAGGCGACCTTGTTGGAACTATTGCGGCACAGTCTATTGGAGAACCAAGCACTCAGATGACCCTTAACACCTTTCACTTTGCTGGTGTTGCGTCTAAAGCAAATGTTAATCAGGGTGTTCCTCGTTTTAAAGAACTTCTAAGTGTTTCTAAAAACCTCAAAGCGCCAATGAATACCGTTATATTGAAGGAGCCGCATTGTTTTAATAAAGAAGTTTCGCAGAGGATTTTGAATGAATTATCCCTGACTACGATAAAGCAGTTAACCGCATCTACTGAGATATATTTTGATAAATCGAGTAATTGTCGTTATAAATCATCTATTGCTAATGACGACGATGTATTACAGATGTATGCGGCCTTTTCCGAGTTAGAGACACATAGCGATGATATGAATATTAGTCCATGGGTATTGCGATTTACCCTTGATAAAATGAAAATGATGGATAAAAATATTAGAATGACGGATATATATTTCGCGATTATATCTAAATTTAATCAAGATAAGCAAGACATTAATTGTGTATTTTCGGATGATAATGCCGCGAATCTAATTATGCGCATTCAGTTAATCGATACAAAATGTGATAAGATATCTGGCGAATGCGACGACGATTGTACCGACGAGGAAGATGTAATATGTGTTTTAAAATCACTTGAAAAGACGATACTAAATGAAATTACTTTAACTGGTATCAAAAATATAAAGGGAGCCTCAATGTATCCCGAACATAATAATTATGAGTTCAACACTGATTCCAATGAATATGTTAAAAAAACTAAATGGATTATAAATACGGACGGGACTAATTTAGAAGATATGTTAATACGTCCCGATATTAACCCATATAAGACTATATCAAATGATATATATGAAGTATATTATACACTTGGTTTAGAAGCGGCGCGACAGGTTTTAGCAAAAGAAATATCCGATGTATTCGATTTTGCTGGATCATATGTTAACTCACGCCATATTAACTTGCTTGTGGATATTATTACCAACAGAGGTTTCCTTATGTCAATTGACCGCCATGGTATCAATAAAAGCGATCGTGGGCCGCTCGCCAAATGTTCATTTGAAGAGACTCCCGATATCATCGCCCGTGCGGCAATATTTGGCGAGTTAGACAAGGTAACCTCGGTATCGTCGAATATTATGTTGGGACAAGAAGTTCCCATAGGAACGGGGGCGACTGAAGTATTGTTCGATGAAGAGAAATATTTTAATAGTATAATTAAACAAGTAAAAGAACCAGCAACTGACGAATTAGAAGTAATGGGGGATGCCGAAAGATTCCAAACAGCATATTGTGATAATTTGTTCTAAACTATAAAGTAACCGACAATGTGACATATAAAGTAATTATAAACAAATTTATAATTATCTTACTAATTGATTAATTATCTTACTAATTGATTAATTATCTTACCAATTGATTAATTATATGGTCGAACGCCTCCTTAAATAAAACATGTTTTTCTTTATAAGATATGCTTATATGTAGACTATTATTGTTGAACAAAACGTTAATAAATATAGGCACGTCTAAATTAGAATTTGTAGTGTATATTTTTGAGGTACTATCAATACAATTTTCAATAACTGTATCTATATTAATAAATATATAGGGTAACTCGGTATGCGAATTTTCAACATTATCGCTAATATGTCGCATTACTGACCATAAAAATGTCTTACATAATTCCGCTTTAGTGCCACGCTCTAAAAATGTCAGTATGTTTTTAGAAGACATGTCCTGCTTTATAGGGACTATATTTATCTTTGAATTTGTTCGTAAAATACAGTAGCTATTAAACATGTTTATACTCAATGTTTTGATAAAAACCGATTGTAAATAATCTATATTTGAAGTAAACAGACTATTTTTATTATCAAACAGTAAGTGAACCTCTTTTGAACTAAAGACGTAGTTCGCGTGTTTATATGGCTCGAAACACTTCGGATTCAGATGATAAATTGTTTTTGGAATATGGAATAA
>Ga0209662_1001018_pt1 | contig 13465 bp, 10 predicted proteins | sample SaaInlV_150m_DNA_4_FD_184662 | JGI IMG/M metagenome (GOLD analysis project Ga0209662, IMG submission 184662) | Marine microbial communities from expanding oxygen minimum zones in the Saanich Inlet - SI072_LV_150m_DNA (SPAdes) (version 2) | ecosystem: Environmental > Aquatic > Marine > Intertidal...
GTGATTGCCGTCACGAGAAAATGTAATACATTCGGTGGTTACGTTTGGGTTGCCTCCGGTGCCTCCGGTGCCTCCGGTGCCTCCGGTGCCTTTGGTGCATTTGACACCTCCGATGCCGGCTTCAGTGCGGGCTTCGGTCGTTTCGGTGGCGGCTTCGGTCGTTTCGGTCGTTCTGATGCCATCGTTGGATTTATTTAACGATGATCCTGGTGGGGAAAGGTGATTGCCGTCACAAGAAAATGTAATACATTCGGTGGTTACGTTTGGGTTGCCTCCGGTGCTTTCGTTGCATTTGACACCTCCGATGCCGGCTTCGGTGCGGGCTTCGGTCGTTTTGGTGTATTTGAGACCTACGATGCAGGTGCCTTCGGTGCGGGTGCAGGTTGTCCGGTGCATTTTGAAGTGGTTGAATTTTAAAGTGAGTGGTTTTTAGGCATGTAATTTTTAAGAAAGAAAAACTATACTAATATACAAATTTTAGATAAAGAGATATAAATAAAAAAGCTAATTTCTTTGCTCAAAAGGTAAAGAAGAAAAAAGAGAAGGCTAAATTATGGTCAAAGGTGACCGATGCATACGGACAAGTTACCCATTCGAATCCCGATATGGGTTCTGTGGGAGACTTGGAAGCCGAATTCATGATTGCTAGTCATTTTGTTTTTTTTGCCCATTGGTCTCCTCAAAGCATATGGTCTCAAAGCATATGGTCTCAAAGCATATGGTCTCAAAGCATATGGTCTCAAAGCATATGGTCTCAAAGCATATGGTCTTTACTGGAAGCGAATTCACAATTTAGTCTTTTTTGCTTTTTGTTTGCTTTTTTTTGCTCTGCATTCAAGAAATTGTTTTTGCTAAAGATGCATCTCAACTTAATCTTACAAAAGTAAAACATTATTATATGTATACATTTGAAGTATTTATCCCCCCTGGTTTCTCTAACAAAATCTGCTACATACGGGACCCTGTATACGATATTCGATATTCTTGAAAATTCTTACAATATTTCGTTTCTACAACATCCAACTAGGGAGAAATTACGACAGGAGATGAAGACCCTATATGAAGAAACGTATTGGTGCCCTCCTAGGTTCCTAGGGGTTCTGAGGGATAACACTCTTAAAAACTTAATCTGAAAATTTTTCAGATTTTGTCCCGAGCTTCACCTGATCCTAAAATGAATTAAACCTATTTAAACATTCCGCAAACAAACAATGGATTGATTCACAACAACCCACACACTCTAACTAACAGCGGACCCCGGGTTACTTCCTCCCTTGGTGCAAACATTGGAAAACTGAACCTACCTGTTAGTTAGAACCAATGGTTCTCTCACAATAAAGAAATATTTGGGATTTCGCGATCAACTGCCAAGAGAATCGATCGAAATTTTTGGACGACTGAGACTAAGATAGGTATCTGGGCAGAAAAATAAGAGTATTTAAGCCAAAAATCGCGAACCTCAGAACCGGGGGTTCATCTCCCGTCGAAATTACTCCCTACATCCAACCCCCATTCCAACACCAATCATTTTTTTCACAATGTCCTGCAATTGCCATTCATTCCTCACATGTCACAACGGAGGACAGTGTATTGTTGATAAACACGAAGAGTGTGTTTGTTTCGCATCGTTGATTCAATACAACGATTCTGACAACAAAATCCCCCGGGCGCGTTTAAACCAATTGTGGAACAAAATATTCCGCAGGTATAAGCAAGGCAGGGACTACGCTGTTTACAATGTATGGAAAGATTTCTTCCAAGATAAGGACCGTCCCATGCATGAGGCAAAACTACAACTTCTTTTTGACCAGTACAAATAACCAGCTCGGAATCATTTCCTTCTAACCAGGTCAAATCGTTGCATGTACATTTAACAAGAAATAAACAATAGTATGTACCACGATTGTAATTAAAAACAATATGATTTGATAAAATTATTTTATACCTTTAAGAGGTACTGCTGTATTCCTATTCCAAACAAGAATCCAAACAAGAATCCAAACAAGAATAGATTTGATCTAGATGATCAATGTACATTTGCCACATCCCCATTCACCATTGTTGAAACCACAAATCCATTGTTGTTCGTTTTTTCTTGGGTCCGAGTTGCTTTCTAATCGTACAACAATTGTATCAGCCGTACTGTTCACCACAATCACCCACTCCAAGGTTGCGCCGTCGCGCAATACACATCTGTAACCTTCACGTGGGGGCAACATGAGTGACAAAGGTAAACCATGTTCATTGTTGAAAGTATTTGTCATGTTCCGTATTGCGGATGACAAAGATTTATTGCAGTTGTTTGGACCATTACTCATGCCTTTTTTAATCGATTCAATTGTGTTACGCATTGCTTTCCGCACTTCAAAATTTTGTTCTGTAGGATTCATTTTACGTTTGTTGTCAACTGTCTCCGGTGTCTCCGGTACATGTGGTGTATATTGTTTTCTTGATTTTCCAGAACCATAAATGTTTGCACCAGCCGGAACAGGAGAAACAGGGACAATCGGGACAACCGGGTCATTCGGGACAACCGGGTCATTCGGGTACGAATCCGGGTACGAATCCGGGTACGAATCCGGGTACGAATCCGGAGACAGGACGGGAATGTCAACTTGGTAGAAGGTATCGTCATTGTTGTAAAATGGTGACGCCGGTACGATCAATATGTCCGTGGGTTCAACAACGTCGTTCACGTCGTTTACGTCGTTTACTTCGTTCACTTCGTTCGTGGACATTGGGTTCATTTCTGACACGGGATGGTCCGGGGGGTGAATAATGGACGCCATCATGGACAATTGATCGATTGTATTATGTACTTCAATCGGTATTTTTTTTGGCACCGCTGATTCATGACCCCCATGTACTGCATGGTCAATGTGGTCCACAGAATCCACCTCAAACATTGAATCGTAGTCATCATGCAAATGTTCGTAATCCATATTTAAGAATGATTGTGTCAGGTATGGTTTCCAACAGGGTGACATCAAATCATTGCAAACTGAATCTAAGATCTCGTTATCGACAAATTTTTTCTCCAATCCAAACAGACCACCCAATTTACACTGTGTGTGCATCATGTCAATTTCAGGGTGCAGTACTAAATGGGGGCATGGTCCGTGATTTGCGTTCGAGGTGCCGTGTTGTGTGTCATGCGAGGTGCTCATAATGTAGTAGAATTTGTCGTTAAATTTATTAGGATTTTTGGAAATTTAATTAGGATTTTTGGAAATTTAACGACCACTGGTACGGTGTCCTGGAAATTTAAAGAATAGCATTTAATCCTAGTATATACTATGTAGGCAATGTTTCAATTGTGTATTAAATACTTTCAGCATGTCCTACTTTTGTTTCAATGTCTCTGTGTTTATGTACAATTTCTATTGGAATAACGTCCCTTCTGAATTTAGCAAGATTTTCAAAACTTCTTGGGTGTTCGTATTGCCGTACTGCGTTGCTTGTCACCAAAGTGACTAACAGTTCGACGATATATATTACTGGAAGAACACTGTTGTTACCCGTGTCAAACGACGAGGCATACCACAGCATGAACACTGCACTGCAAAGGAACCCATTGATAAACCACATGGATTTTCGGCTATGGAGACGTCTACCAAGGAACAGGCATACGTTAAAACATATGAAACCATAGGCATTGTATACAACAAAGTTAATAAGTTGACCAGGTACAAGATCAACGATCGATTTTATGGATTCGACTGTTAATACACTGATTGCTACAGCCATACAGAAAAATCTGAAACCATTTGGTGACCATGCGGACAAACCGTTCATTTTAATGATACATTTTTTACTTTTATAAGCTACTTACATATTGTACCAATCACCATCATGAACAAACAAAATATTGGTAGAACCATGAACAAAATAGTTAAAATTTTAAAGGGCAACCACGATACTGTACGACATACACAATATACGGACGATTCTTTCATCTTTTCCTCCACCAGATGTCTGTTTTCCTGTTTGTAGACAAACATGGTATCATATATATCTATTGCGTCTTCCAAATGTAGACCAAAGTAAATCCGTTCAAATTCATTGTCAAGTGACATTACGAACTCAAGTGCCAAACAGTTGAACAACATGTCTGGAATACTGTCGGTGACCATCACTATTAGCAGGTTTGAGATGTATACAAATAACGAAAAGGAAAATTCCTGGAACGAATCAAGAAGAACTACAACGGAGGCTGCCGGGATCATCTTGCGTTTGTTGGTTCTGTCAACAACATCGTCCCATAGAAAAAAGGAATTGACAAAATACAGTAGGGATACTGCAAACATCAGCATTTTTGATTCGACAGGTGCATCCTGTGGACAAGCACCGTTGATGTACAGACGATATTGGTGGATAACAATCGATATGAACATCATCCATTGAGAAATGAAAACTAATATCGGCAGGGCACATGCAGTAGTAAATACTTTGGAACAGTATATGTTTTCATCGTGCTGTTTGTTACGATTCCAAGCATATGCAAACATACTAAACATACCAAACTTGGCATCATTAATTACACACTCCCGTTTGTCGTCGTCCGAGACATAGACGGTATCTACTGACGCTACGGACTCCGTGTCGTCAACTGCAACTTTATTGGATTCACTCAAATCGGTTCGCAAAGAATTCAACAACAACTTAAAAATACTTTTCATATTGTACACACATAATTCGAAAACATTTGTCGTCATGAAATCATAAAAAACGATGGTGTATATAATACTTTTATATTTCCATAAATGTGGTGCTCATTGGTGTTTACGACATTGATATTGGCACAGGTCTTGACACACTTAATCACGTTCAGGCATGACCCAACAGTTTGTACATCTTTGGTAGCAAGTGCCAAGGGTTGGAGCAACAATGTTGGAAATGCCATGCTTGCCGAAGCACAGAGTGAAGCATCGAAGAGTGCGTACGTTGCATCATTCGGTTTGCTGTACAACACGAGAGGGGGTGGGTGTTATATTTATTTGTACGATGTCAAGTATGTGCTTGGAGTGCTGACCGGTGTGTGGTGTGTGTGGAAATACAAGACATCACAAAGCATAGAAGAAGCGGAAGAAGCGGAACACGTGGATGACGTGGACGACGTAGACAATGGTCCACCACAGTACATATTAAAGACACCAACTGTAACACCGGATACTACACCAACAAGTTCACCTAAAAAAATACATACACAACTTCGTCAAAGGTTATCAACCAATGGGTATGAAAATGAATTAGTTTAATTTACGTTTTTTTACTCTATTTAATTCATCCTCATCAGAATCCTCCGTATCTGAAGCGGTGTTTGTGTACCGTGAAGGTGGTCTGTGTACACTGGTATCTCTTCTCACTGGTACAGTGTATTGGTCAAGAGGTAGTTTACCAAATGCAATGTCAATCATTCTGTCTTTATCAAATACTATTGAATTTTCAACAATAGATATCCAATTGTTTTTTGTTGCCATATCCATCTCATCCGGTGTCAGGGGGAAATCCTTCAATGGCGTTGTGCCGTGGCACATTAACCTCATAAGTCTTTCCAACAATTCCATGATACTGTGGTGAGGGTTGTGTACGGGTGGTGGCAGTACAGATTTAATCGCAGCAATGTCTTCCAGATACACACATTTTTTAATTCCCACCAAATGAGATAACTTTGGATCTTTGAAGTATTGATGTACGTCGGTCATGCGCAATGGTCCAACGATACTGGCACTCTCGTCGTTGCTGTCAAGTGTCACAAACACACACCAGTCGTCGTTCGACGTGTCCAAACACGGATCGGAGTGTCCGTACCCGGCGCCACCGGCTTGAAACACCCACGAAGCACCGTACCTGGCAGCACTTTGTGAGTTCTGTGTCTTGACATGCACGTGTTGCTTGATCTTGCCCTGACCACAGAACAGATCCGCTTCGAATGATTTCTGCTTGCTACTGTAAATTTCAAAATCCGGTTCGTTGCAAACAAAACCAATAGTCCGTAAATACTTGGCTGTGAGTATTTCACCCATCTTGCCGTCAGTAATCTGCTTCACAATTCTTGAAGAGTTTGATTGGTTACGTCGTTTGTAGTGGGCACGGCTTGTTGCAATCTGTTGTTGTGCAAAATCGGCACATTTTTTGTATTGAAGGGACCAGTTCTCAATTGTAAAACCAGACATTTTTGGGACGGGGAATGAATGATGGGGTTGAACATTTACATATCGTCATAAAACAAATAAATGATGCTATCTAGTTCAGGCTGTACATTGTTTATCGTTGCCACACTGGTTATCTAGGTCAACACAGATCTGTTTCATATTGCCGTCACAGCAGCCAGCCGTTTGCCACTCGTTGCGATGTCTACTACAAGATCTACATTCTATTTGTCCTTTTTCGGTGTTGAAGCCCGCTTCCTCAGCACAGGATACACACAACGAATGTTCATTTGCCTGTCTTACGTCCTTCTCCCCGATTTGACACTCGGTGCAACCATCCCCGTCCGTCTCGTCGGTCCCCTTGCCCCCAAATCCAGGTATACACTTACAGAATCGCCCTCCATCAGCTTGTAAGGTGTTGTCAGGACAGTCGGTACAGGCACTGAAGTCAAAACCACTGAACTGGGTTGGACCACATGTCTTACAGGATTTTCCATCCACTCCAACACCAGGTGGACATATACCACAAGAAGTATCTTGGGTATAGACATGTGATTCTTCGTTGTGGTCGTAGACGGTTGTATTGTCGGTTGCGTACTGTTCACCGCAAGGTGCGGTGACCAGCTGATCGTTTTTCATCTGCACAGAACATTGGTGATTGATTAATGTTCCACCAATGTCAATTCGTGTGGTGACGTCCATCTGTTCCGGGTTTGGCAGATCTTTAAAACAACTTGTATCCAACCGTCTTCCGGAACTTCCGGGACTCAGCGAACAATCTGTCACATCACATGTCAAAGTGGTGTTTGGACCCAGTTTGAAACTTATTCTCTCTTCCCCCGAGAGCTTTTTGATTTCTAATTTGGCGGGGACACCGTCGTCAATGACAATTGTAATGGGATCAGTGTTGGTCAAATCCACGTTGAGCAACGTTACTTTGTCTTCTTTACCACCGACCAACCTCGTGATTCCCAGTGGTTTCATTAACTTGTCAATTGTCAACAACGTGACATCGTCTCCCGCCTCCGTAAAGTCCGGTTTGACTCCTTCGTCTACAAATAAAAATTTCTGCAACATTTTGAGCTCAGCCTCGGTGACGTTTGTACTAAATTTGTCGGTTTGTCCCTTACCGATGGTGTTTGAACATATTATCTGGTTATCGGTTGCATCCATATGGAAAAACCCGGTGTCACAATCCGTGCACTGCTCACCGTGTCCGTTGCAGGTCGGTATTACATTGCCATTCGTACAACTACAAACGTACACCTCGCAACACTGTGTGTCACTGCTGTCACACAGAGCACCGTTGCAATTTATGTCACCCGCTTTCAAAAGCCCTGTGAATGGGAGAGGTTGAGTTGGGCACAGGTCAGAAGTCGAACATTTGGCTTTGGGTTCACAACATGTTTCTAGGTCAGTGTCCACGGTACAATTCGCTCCGGCACACCTTTTATCGTACACTACTCCAGTGTAGTCGTCGTGTACACAAATGCTAGCTTTGTCTGTGCACAACTGCCTCTGTTCGCAACAATTGTTGGTATCAATGGTGGCACTACAGGTGGTGTCGTCACACACGCTGTCGGTAATGATTTTCCTTGTGTAGATGTTTGTGCTGGCTGATGTACACACAGAGATCATCCCACTTTCTCCATCTTCACACTGTGCAAACTTACGCATTTCAACCACATTATACGTTGACCCTGCTTCACCGTAGGTAAACATTTTTAAGGTGCGATCCAGATCGTCGTCATTATCGGCACACACTACAACATTTGTTGTGTTGTCCGGGTCGCTGCTCCACGTGAGAAGTTCGTCAGTGTTGGTGTCAGCGTTCGTGTGGTACATTGGTTCAAGCTTACCATCCACGTTCACGTTGAGCACTAGATTGGTAATGGTCTCACCCACAGCTGAATGATATTCTGTGGTTTGGTAACACCCGGGATTTGGACCAGTACATGTTGACGTGACAAATGCAATGTTGGCAATTACTAATATTTTTAACATTTTACATACGAATGCTCTACTTATATAGTTTGTTTTTATTCAGTCATTTTCCAAAATTCTTTATCCATTTTTTTGAATTCCCCCTCTGGCATCATGCTCAATAATCCAATTTTTATATCGGAAACGTAGACGGTCAACGAGTATTTGCGGACGATTTGAAACCCAAACTTGATTCTTTTTTCCACACAGTGTTCAATTTTTTGCCATTCTTGTTCAATGTCTTTGGCTTGTACAACACTGTCTGTTTGCACTACCATTAATGGTACCCATGCAGTCGTTGCATTGTGTTCTTGTAAGCGCCTGTTAAAATTTTCTGTCGAACCTATGTACGTATGTTTGGTTTCAGACATCCGACATATCAAGTATATAAACATATTGTATTTATGGTAGAAGGACTTATACTCCAATGTCCAGTGACGATATTCATCAAATCAATGTAATACTGCAAAAGTTTACCGGCACCGCAAGGAAGAGGAAACGCCAGGTGTTTGTGGGAAACGTGGCAGTACAGTATGTCACCGCACTCCTCCAACCACACGTGGTGGCGGGCACCGACTGCGACATCCCTTTTGACATCATTACATCCACCGACAACGTCACAGTGTACAACGTCGAAGGCAACCCACCTGTGACTACATTGACCGTAACAAGGTCGTCAAATGCGATCACTGACTTCAGGATGGATTGACTTCAGGATTGACATGGTTGGTTGTTGGGGAATGGTGTGCAACTATCACCACAACCTGTGAAACCATCCTTGTCAGTTGTTTTTACACACTCGTTACAGTTGTCGCCGGTCCAAATACCAATTCCGGAAAAAATGAGTTCACTGTAGTAACACGATTGGCACTGTCCATTGCCCAATTTGGTATCGTTGCAGACTCCGTGATCACATGTACACTTTTTACACTCTTCGCCCCAGTACCCTGGTTCACATTCACCGTCGGACAGTCTCTTTGTACAAATATCAAGTGGCGCTTCGAAGTCGGTGTTACATTGACAAAATGGTTCTTCCGTTATGAAGTTGTACTGACAGTATCCTTTGACACATGGGTCACCAATGTCCACCACGTTTTCTGAACATGGCTTACATGTGGGACCGGCGTACCCGTTATTACATATACACCCTTTTCTTTCTCTTATTGGTCCACATACTCTGTTGTCTATGCAATGGAAACTATCACAGTCGTAATCGTCGTAGCATGGTATTGTGGACTCCGGTGGATTGGTGGATCTTTCTAGATTTGACGTATAGTTAATACTGGCAGGTTTGATACAATTTGGTTTTTCACATTGTCTACCATTGTGACCCTCCTTACACTTGTCACATATGACTGTACGATAAAATTGGACATCGTTTTTGCATTCGGACGTGTTTGGGTTTGCCCTGACCCACGGAGGTAAAAGTAACAAACTTTCGTTAGATATACACTCTGTTTTCCATCCAGCTTTGCACGTGTGATTGATTATACCAGTTTGAGTGTGGTCACATTTTCCATTGAACTTCTTGTACCCCTCGTAGCATTCGGTGCAGCTTCCCGACACCCCGTTGAACTTCCATCCGACTTTGCAACGTTCACACTTTTCTCCTTCTGCACCGAGTATGCAATTTTTGCACCCCGTTGTCTGATCGTATCGTTCGGGACACGTACATGATCCATCACCGTATACCGTATCACTGCAGGTACCATGTGCACAATTACATTCTTTGCATTCATTCATAAAACCTTGAGTGTCTGACCCATAATAATTCTTAGGACACGTACATACTGTCTCCTCTCGTGGATTGTTTACCATGTTGACAATACCACTGACAATTGCAACGAACGCTAAGGCAATATGCATTTTTTTCCGTTTATCTGAGATGTGTTTTCGTGTAAACAAGAATAATATAACATTCACACCCCCAAACAACAATAAAATGCTGCCAACAATGAACGCAAAGGGTATTTTACCAACTGTTACTGGAGCAACAGTAATCATTTGAGTCCCTATAGAAATTAAAGCAATACCAACAAACCCTAGTAGAATCACCACGTTTGTTTGATCATTGATACATTCACAAAATGTACCACGCATTTCAAGTGATAACTTGTACAATTTATAGTATAATATGATTCGTATTGGGTTGAAGAATTATTTGGTGTATTTAAACGGTATATTATTGTATTCAATATGTTGTACGCTTCCTTTAGAAGACCTGTTGGGATTTTTGCTGGATGTTTCAATCGCTTTGCAGCATCGGTGACCGGAGGTGATTTTTGTCATTCTGAATTTATTTTCCAATTGGATAACGAACAGTTGAGGACAATGATCAGGGGGACCCCTTACGAACATTCTGCATTGAAACATCAAAAGACCAATACGGTGTATGTTGCATGGTACACGATGTGGGGAGGGCAGGTGACCTATCGGATTTTAACAACATATGCGCCCGATTCATTTTGGCAACTGCCTGTTGATTTAGGTGTGTGCACAAATTGCACCCCGGAGCAGGAGACTGAAATTTTCCGTTGGTGTATTTCACAAGCAAGAAAGCCGTACGACCGTGCTGGTGCAATCGGTTGCATATTCCCACTGAGGGGCAAGCAGGACGAGTACAGTCAGTATTTTTGTTCGCAGTTCATGGCGTGTGCATTGAACCATATTGGTCTGTTGGTTGGTCCACATGGAAGTCCGAACCCAGGGGCAACCACTCCCAATAATCTGTACCTCATGTTAACCTGATGTTCACACACATACTCTGTAATTCTTGTATCAACAAGTGAAACCCGTACGGAATGGTTTTGGTATGTCCAACGCCACCACACGATTGACACACACCATCGTGCAGCGAGTGCGAGAGACCACAGCTGCACACTTCTATTTTGTAAGCATCGGACGCGTGCAACAACCTCTCGTTCAAGACATACGGTACACCATGCGCTACAAAACTATCCTTTTCCATTTCACCGACTCTAAGCCCTCCACCGGAAGCTCTTCCTTCATTGGGTTGCCGTGTGATCAGGTCCAAACGCCCTCGTGCTCTGGCATGCATCTTGTCGACACTGTTGTGTTTCAGTCTCTGGTAGAACGTCGGACCAATGAATATTGGTACTTTGTATCGCTGCCCAGTTCTTCCATCTACCATCACCTCCGTACCACCGGACGAAAACCCGATTGAGTGCAACAATTCCCCGACAGATTCTGCGGTGTCGCCGTTGAACGGTGAGCCGTCTTGTAGACCATTGAAGCAAGCGTATTTGCTTTTGACAGATTCTAGCATCTGCGCCATTGTCATGCGGGACGGTAGGGCGTGTGGGTTCAGAATTACGTCAGGCACAATACCAGACAGCGTAAACGGCATGTCTTCCTGGGGCACAATTAATCCAATTGTTCCCTTCTGTGCGCTTCGCGACGCAAACTTGTCACCGACTTCGGGCACGCGTTGTTTTCTGATCTTGACCTTTGTCCCAGGTGTACCATCTCTTTCTCTGTATCTCAGGACACTGTCCACCGTTCCAGCCGTCGGTGCAAACACTGAAACATCGGCGTCCTCCATCTTGTTGCCCACTCTGGACCGACGTATCTTGCCAATCAAACAGTCACCCGTTGCTACAACGTGGTTCAAGTCTGGCATACCACTGTCGGAGACCTCGTACGTCGCTCGGCGTTTAGGCACTGGTTTCCCGTACGATTCATCAGACCCCAGTGTGTCCTTGACTGTCTTGAACGTAGTTGTGCGACCAATACCACGGTCAATCGATCCTTGGTTCCAAATGGTACTGTCTTCCTGGTTGTACTCCGCTGGCATTATTGCCACAATACAGTTTTGACCCATTGGTAAATTGTAGTTGTACGCACGCTCCACACCAGTAGTCACCAAAGGCTTTTGACCATAGTGAATCACATTGCACGTTGTATCCCATCGGTCTCGATAATCAATGGTCGGTACGCTTTGTGCCTGCTTCATCATTGCTGCCTGGTATGTGTTGCGGGGGGCAGGATTACAATTGCTGTATGGTATAGTGGCAGCACACAAACCCATCAAAATTGTAGAATCCAGTTCAACATGGGTGCCTTCTGGACTGACAAGCAATGTGTTTTCTTCGTACGCATCCACGTACTCCATCAACCCCTGGTCCAACATCTCCTGGAAAGACTTGATTCGGCGAGGCAAAATTATCAGTGGGCGACAGATACGACCAGAGTTGCATCGGATGCAAATGTACTCAGAGTCAGCTACGGACACATCCTTCGCGATCTGACCAGAACGACGTGCCGCACGAATCACATTGACCACGGATTGGTCTCCGAACCCGATTGGACTTCCGTTCACAAACACAAGCTTGCCGTGACTGGTCAGGTGGTAGCGAAGCAATTGACAAACAATATCCGTTGGGTAAGCTATGGAAATGTACGCACCAACCGCCAACTGGGATTCCAAACCACACGACGCTCCCTCAGGGGTCTCTACATAACACAAACGCCCACGATGTGTACCATGAATGTAGCGAGGCAAACTCAACTTTTGTTCAGGCTTGATGCTTGAAGACACTCTGCGCATCTGACTCAGTGCTGTGTAAATAGTAGCTCGTTGCAACAATTGAGCCACACCAGTTCTGGCTCGCCCGTCAAACGCGTTTGTACGCCAATTCCCCGTACTCAGTGCGTACTGGATGCCATCCATCACCACAGTGCTTCTACCAATTGTTTTCAGTACGGTAGAGTCCCTGATATTACCACCCATCTTACGGTGTAAAAACATACTGATATCGTGCTTCATTTTACACAGCAAATTGTGTGTCAGAGAAAACAACAGGTCCTCACACATCTCTATGCGTTGGTAAAACAGTGAATCCTTGTCGTCCCAGTGGTGCGCAGTGATGTCATTCCGTAACTTACGAAGCATTAGAACGAGGTAGTCGCTCTTTGCTTTCGTGTGGGGCAGCAACATCTCCAACACACGCTGTTGCTTCGTACGTTGGTCCGCACCGGTGCAAAAAGTATTCACAACCTGGATTGCCGGTACACCAGTGTGTTCACAAATGCCAAAAAAATCACACTCCTCTTCAGTAAGATTCACAAAAGTAGGTGCAGGCAGTGCCGCAAACAATTCCGAAATGGACACTTCATTGCATACTTTGGGGAACAGTACCATTGCCGTACCATCGACAACGTACCGAATAGTCGTACTCATCACACCTGTCTCACCGCTTTCAGACTTGCAACACACCGCCCATTGGTCCACGTTGTTTGCCACACGGTGCAAAGTCATCATGGTGTTGTGCACATGTGCCTTTTGGTTTATGATGGTTTTCTCAGAACCA
>Ga0209662_1001026_pt1 | contig 13431 bp, 11 predicted proteins | sample SaaInlV_150m_DNA_4_FD_184662 | JGI IMG/M metagenome (GOLD analysis project Ga0209662, IMG submission 184662) | Marine microbial communities from expanding oxygen minimum zones in the Saanich Inlet - SI072_LV_150m_DNA (SPAdes) (version 2) | ecosystem: Environmental > Aquatic > Marine > Intertidal...
CAGCTGCCCAATAATCTCTTCTACAACACCGGCATCACCACTTATGTCTGGCTGCTCTCTAGCAACAAGATAGCCAAACGCAGAGGCAAGGTGCAGTTGATTGATGCATCACAGCTCTATCGCAAGCTGCGTAAGAATCTGGGGGACAAGAACTGTGAGTTTGCCCCTGAGCATATCCAGCAGATCGTTGATCTCCACGCCACAATGCCAGATGAGGGAATCTCCAAGCGGTTCGACAATGCCGACTTTGGCTACTACAAAGTGACGGTTGAGCGTCCGAGTCGCAAGGCCGCACAGTTCACCCCAGAGCGGGTCGCAACCCTGCGTTTTGCCCCGGCAATAGCGGAGTGGATGGAGTGGGCCTACCAGCGTTGGGGAGATGCGGTCTATGATGATCTGATAGCACACAAGCAGGTGATTGAAGAGTATCTTGACCAAGAAGAGGCCAACTTGAGCGCCAAAAACAAGAAGCGGCTGCTCGATCCGAAAGTGTGGAAGGCACAGCGCGAGCTGATGCAGAGTGCCGAGAGGTTGATGGGAGGTGTCGGTCAGGAGTTGCAGATGGACTTCAACTGTTTCCGTGTTCAGGTACAGGATGCACTCAAAGATCTGAATATCAAGCTCAGTGCCTCAGAGAAGAACCAGATCTTCAATGCGGTCAGTTGGAGGGATGACAAGGCCGAAAAGATCATCAAGAAGATTCACAAGCTTAAGGGAGACAAGCTGAAGAGGGTGCTGGCTGAGCACACCTTCGGTGACTTCCAGTGTAGTCAGACCATGCTTGCCGACTTCGGCTACTGGCCGACCGGAACCACCGATGAATATGTCGAGTATGAGACCGATTCGGATCTGCGTGATACTGAGAATATTCCGCTGAAAGAGGATGTCCATACCTATTTCCTGCGGGAGGTACGCCCCCACGTCGATGAGGCGTGGATCAATCTGGGGGTGACCAAGATTGGCTACGAGATAAGCTTCAACAAGTACTTCTACCAGCACAAGCCGTTGCGTTCACTGGAGGAAGTGACAAGTGATATTCTGGCACTGGAAGCGGATACGGAAGGGTGGCTTAAGAGGCTGGTAAGCTTTGGGGACGTGAGTTGATGGGGCTACAGCTTCAGAAATATTCAGGGTATCAGCAAACAGATCTTCCTTGGCTCGATGAGGTACCGGCACATTGGTGTTTGATACGAAAAAAATACCTATTTGAAGAGCGTGTTCAAAAAGGGTATCCAGATGAGCCACTTCTAGCGGCAACTCAGGCTCAAGGTGTGGTACGGAAGGCAGAGTACGAATCCAGAACAGTTGAAGCAACTAAGGATTTCCATCTGATGAAATTAGTCCGGGAGGGTGATTTTGTTATCAGCCTTCGCTCTTTTGAAGGTGGAATTGAGTATGCTCATCACCAAGGAATCATCAGCCCTGCTTATACAGTATTGATACCGAGGGATATATCTGAGGCTCGTTACTATCGCCATTTACTTAAGTCACGCCCATTCATTCAGGGGCTAAGACTGTTTGTCACCGGGATTCGTGAAGGCCAAAATATCGACTACACAAAACTAAGCAGAACCTTTCTGCCTTGTCCTCCAGTAGATGAATGTAATCGAATCGCCAACTTCCTCGACCAGAAAACCGCTGAAATCGATGAGGCCATTGCCAAGAAGCAGCGCCTGATTGAGCTGCTGAAAGAGCAAAAGACGATTTTGATTAATCGGGCTGTGACCAAGGGGCTAACCCCTGATGTGCCTATGCGGGATAGTGGGGTGGAGTGGGTTGGCGACATGCCAAAACATTGGGAAGTTAAGAAGCTCAAGTATTTTAGTGATGTGCAGAGTGGTATTACACTAGGAAAGCAGTATGGTGGAAAAAATCTTTCTAATTACCCTTATTTGCGTGTTGCCAATGTTCAAGCAGGTTTTTTTGATCTAAGTGAGATAGCAGTGCTAAGCGTGCCAACGAGAGTGGCTGAACAGTATTTTGTCAGAGCAGGAGATATATTGATAACCGAAGGTGGTGATATTGATAAGCTTGGAAGGGGAATGGTATGGGAAAACCAAGTTGGTAATTGTCTTCATCAAAATCATATCTTTGCTGTGCGTGTGCAACTGGAGTTAGTCTCTGAATACTTCATATCATTGGCATTAGGCTCAGACTATGGCCGTCGATACTTCACTCACACTGCAAATAAAACAACTAACTTGGCATCAACTAACAAAACAAAGCTTGGTAACTTTTCAGTTGCGATACCACCGCCTCAAGAACAGCAAGAGGTACTGAAATACTCGAATAACGTAAGTGAGGAATACGATGGTCTGATTCGTTCAATTTCTTCAGAGATTGAAAAATTGTTTGAGTTCAAAAAAATAGCAGTTTCAGAAACGGTTACTGGAAAAATAAAGCTATGACGCTGGAACGCTCCCACGACTATCTGCTATCCCTGCTGCGAGAGCTGGTCTCCCTGCCCAGCGAAACAGAGTGGGTCGAGTTCAAGCACAACAACGATGATCCCAAACAGATCGGAGAGTATATCTCGGGACTGGCCAACTCAGCGGCGCTACTGGGCAAGCAGTCGGCCTATCTGGTCTGGGGCATAGAAGATGAGCAGCACGAGGTGGTCGGTACAACCTTCAACCCCTCCTCTGCGCGCCATAAGCAGCAGGAACTGGAGAGCTGGCTGTTGCAGAAAACAGCACCGAAAATTGACTTCCACTTCTACGAATTTGATAGCGCACAAGCGTTGCCAGTGGTAATTCTAGAGATACAGGCTGCCAGCCACACTCCGGTACAGTTTGATGGCATCGAGTACATACGGGTTGGCTCCTACAAAAAGAGATTGCGTGAGTTTGCCGAGAAGGAGCGGGCACTCTGGCGGGTATTTGATCAGGTATCTTTTGAACGGCAACTGGCGGCAGAGAATGTCCCGGCAGAGCAGGTGTTGAAGCTGCTCGACTACCCAGCCTATTTCGATCAACTGGATCTACCTCTGCCGGAGGGGCGTAACGGCATTCTGCAGGCGTTACAGTCGGATCACTTGATCCAGCTCAGTGATAGCGGCCAGTGGCATATTACCAATCTGGGGGCCGTACTGTTTGCCAAAAAGCTGGAAGATTTTCGGCACTTGGCACGTAAAGCAGTTCGATTGATTCTCTACCGTGGCAACAGCCGTGTTGAAACCATTCGAGAGTTATCCAGCAACAGGGGCTATGCGGTGGGTTATGAAGAGCTGATTGAACACCTGAAAACCTGGTTGCCATCCAATGAGGTGATCGGACAGGCATTTCGTCAAGAGTTGCCGATGTACCCTGAAGTGGCACTGCGGGAGCTGGTGGCCAATGCGATGATCCATCAAGATTTCAGTTTGACGGGTACCGGCACCATGATTGAGCTGTTTGATACTCGACTGGAGATTACTAATCCGGGCACGCCCTTGGTGGATACGGCTCGGTTTATCGACTCCCCGCCAAAAAGCAGAAATGAGGTGCTTGCCTCCTTTCTGCGTAGAATCAACATCTGTGAAGAGCGGGGTAGTGGCATTGACAAGGTAGTCACTCAAACTGAGCTGTTTCAGCTTCCTGCACCACTGTTTGAGACCTTTGAGTATCACACCAAGGTCACGCTCTTTGCCCATCGTGCATTTAAGGATATGGATAGGGAGGAGCGGATTCGTGCCTGTTATCAGCATGCGGTGCTGAAGTATTTGAATCGTGAGGTGATGAATAATTCGACCTTGAGAGAGCGATTTGGTATTGCAGAACACAATAAGTCAGCCGTTTCAGTGGTGCTTAAAGAGGCTGTTCAGGCTGGAGTGATCAAACTCTATGACCCTTCAGTAGGGGCGCGTGGCCGACGTTATGTGCCTTACTGGACAGATTGATTTGGTTGATGGTTTGTTGATTGCCAGCATGGATAGTAGTGGTTGTTTATTGTTAAGTTATTGTGTTAAAAGTAATAATTTGGTTGATGGTTTGTTGATTAGGGAGTATGAATGGTAAGTCAGACTAATGAACAGGCGCTCGAAGCCCTGATCGAACAAGTACTTTGTGGCATCAGTCGTGAAGTGTTGAAGGAGGAGGGGGGTAGTGATGCGGTGGCGCTACAGCAGAGTGACCAGTATCGCACCGAGATCGGCCACGGCTACCAGTTGGGTTGGACCTCTGACTATGATCGTGAATTTTCTATCGATACCGCTAAGTTCTGGGGCTTTCTGAACAGCACGCAGGCGGATGAGTTGGCCAAGCTGAAAGATCAGCCAAACTGGGAGCGGTTGATACTGGAGCACCTGAATAAGCGCATCAAGAAGCATGGCCTTCTCAAAGTGTTGAAGAATGGCCTGTCGATCAATGATGCCCATCTTACGCTGCTCTACAGTGCGCCATACAATGAGATTAACCCAGAGGTTGCAGAGAATTTCGAGCGTAATGTTTTTTCGGTGACGCGCCAGCTTTACTACTCACAGACCAACCCCAATCTCTCCATTGATATGGGGCTGTTCATCAACGGTTTGGCGATTGCCACGCTGGAGCTGAAGAATGCCTGGACCGGGCAGACCACCTACCATGCGATCAAACAGTATCGCGAGGATCGTGATCCAAGCGAGCCGCTGTTGCAGTTTGGGCGCTGTCTGGTCCACTTTGCTGTGGATACTGATGAGGTCTACATGACCACCCGTCTGGCGGGTAAAAAAACAGTTTTTCTGCCGTTCAACAAGGGGCACAGCTATGGCAAGGGCAACCCACCCGGTGATGTCTCTACTGGTGGGCACCGCACCGCCTATCTGTGGCAGGAGGTGCTGACACGCCAGAGTCTGACCAACATCATTGAACACTTTGCCAAGCTGGTTGGAGAGAAGGGTAACGACCCACTGAATCGGCGTACCCTCTACTTCCCTCGTTACCACCAGTTGGAGGTGGTGCGGAAACTGCTGGCACACGCCAGAACGCAGGGGGTGGGGCACACCTATCTGATTCATCACTCGGCAGGGTCGGGCAAGTCGAACTCGATCACTTGGGCCGCCTACCAGTTGATAGAGTAGTACAAGTCGGGAGGTGAGCGCCCGATCTTCGACTCAGTGGTAGTGGTCACCGACCGCCGTGTGCTGGATAAGCAGCTGAAGAATAATATCAAGCTCTTCTCTGAGGTGAAGAATATTGTTGCCCATGCGGAGAGTTCACAAGGGCTCAAGGATGCGTTGCAGGGTGGAAAGAAAATCATCATCACCACCATCCAGAAGTTCCCCTTTATTGTGGACGGTATTGAAGACCTGTCGGATAAACAGTTTGCCGTCATCATTGATGAGGCCCACAGCTCGCAGTCTGGTTCTGCAGCAGACAACCTGAACAAGTCTTTAGGAGAGGGCAGTCTATACGATGATGGTGAAGATGAGGTGCAGGATCAGATTCTGGAGACGATGCGTCGCCGCAAGATGCGGGGTAATGCCTCATACTTTGCCTTTACTGCAACCCCGAAGAACGCAACGCTGGAACGCTTTGGCGAGCAGCAACCGGATGGCACCTTCAAGCCATTTCATCTCTACTCGATGAAGCAGGCGATTGAGGAGGGGTTCATTCTGGATGTGGTTGCTAACTACACCACTTATCAGAGCTATTACGAGATTGAGAAGTCAGTCCGGGATAACCCGCTATTTGATAGTGCTAAGGCGCAGAAGAAGCTACGTGCCTATGTGGAGGGGAACAGGGAGACGATTGACGTTAAGGCGGAGATTATGGTCAGCCATTTTCTGGATCAGGTGGTTGCTGCCAAGAAGCTTAAAGGCAAGGCGAAGGGGATGGTGGTGACGCGAAACATCCAAACGGCTATCCACTATTTTCAAAAGGTGCGTGAACTCTTGAATGAGCGCAAGGCGGGATTCAAGGCGGTGATTGCCTTCTCTGGAAAGAAGACGGTTGAGGGAATTGAATATACCGAAGAGAGTATCAATGGCTTTCCCAGTAAGGACATCGAGGATCAGTTTGATAGTGATGAGTGTCGTTTGTTGGTTGTTGCTAACAAATACCTAACTGGTTTTGATCAGCCAAAACTTTCCACCATGTATGTGGACAAAAAACTGCAAGGGGTTTTGGCAGTGCAGGCGCTGTCTCGCCTGAATCGCAGCAATCATGCGCTGGGTAAGCGCACGGAAGATATTTTTGTACTGGACTTCTTCAATGCGAGCAGTGAGATCAAGAAGGCGTTTGATCCTTTCTACACCGCTACAAGCCTGTCGTCCCCCACTGATGTCAATGTGCTGCATGAGCTGAAAGAGGCACTGGATGAGGTGGGCGTATATGAATGGAATGAGGTTGAGCAGTTCAATGAGCTGTTCTTCAAGAGTGCCCCTGCCGAACAACTGAGTCCGACGATTGATCTCTGTGCAGACCGTTTTATCCATGAGCTGGAACTGGATGATGATGCTAAGGTGGATTTTAAGATTAAGGCCAAGCAGTTCATCAAAATTTATGCGCAGGTTGCCTGTATCTTGCCATTCGACAATGTGGATTGGGAGAAGCTGCACTGGTTTCTCAAATTCCTCATTCCGAAATTGAAGATCGAAGACAGGGATAAAGATGCGCTGGATGAGCTGTTGGAGAGCGTTGATCTCTCTACCTATGGGCTGGAGCGCACCCGACTAAAAGAGAAAGTTGGACTGGATGACTCGGAAAGCGAGGTTGACCCACAAAACCCGAATCCACGCGGAGTGCCATCCGATGAGCCAGATAAAGACCCATTGGATGAAATTATCAAGACGTTCAATGAGCGCTGGTTCCAGGGGTGGGAGGCAACCCCGGAAGAGCAGCGGGTGAAGTTCATTAATGTCGCCCGTCATGTGATGGATGATCCCAATTATGAATCCCAAGTCGTCAACAATCCGGACAAGCAGAACAGCCGTTTGGCACTGGAAAATCTGATTCAGAATGCAGTGAGTAAGGAGCGCCGCAGGGAGCTTGATCTATACAAGAGCTATGCACAAGACCCTGAGTTCAAGCAGGCGTTTGATGCTTCGATTGCACGATTGTTGTCGCAGGATATGGGGGGGGTTCGAGAGGCGTTGATGAGAGGGGGAGAGAGCTGAGGTGAGTGCCCAGATCAACTATCCAACAGATTGTAAGATACCGGAGGTAATGGTTTGGGTAGATGTGGATAAATGAGCGGAATAAACAAGAGGTATAAAAGGAGTTGTTGTGCCAAATAGACAGAATCAGTTCAAAAAATTGTTGAAGTTGATCACCGATGAGCGGCTTAGAAAATCATCTGTAAAGCGAAATGCAGGTGATTTGTTGGGTGCCACTGAAAGTGATAAGGGAAGGGTGGTCAATTCTGCATCATTTAGGCGATTACAGCATAAGGCACAGGTGTTTCCTTTAGATCCAAATGCGGCTGTACGTACTAGATTGACTCATTCCATTGAAGTTTCCCAGATTGGAAGATTTTTGGCGCAAAAGGTGATAGAAAAATGCGGGGTGGAAAAGGTCAGCTATAAGCAGTTGGCAGCGTTTGCAAATGTTGTTGAAACGGCTTGTCTACTTCATGATATTGGGAACCCACCATTTGGACATCTTGGAGAGTCGGCCATAAAAGAGTGGGCATCATCCAAGAATAGTTTAAATTTATTGGGAGATTTTGAGAGTTTTGATGGTAATCCACAAGGGCTTCGTTTAATGAGCTTTCTTGCTGGTTATGATGAATTTGGTCTGAATCTGACAGATGCTTTATTGCTTTCAACTATCAAGTATCCATGGTCTGTGGAAACGCAGCCAATTGATAAGCAGAGGAAGAAAATTGGGATTTATACCCAAGACTACAAAAATTATAAAAGGTGTTGCAAGGCGGTTGGGTGGAGTAAGGGAAAAGTCTTTCCTGTTACAAGATTAATGGAAGCTGCGGATGATATAGCATACTCAATGAGTGATCTGGAGGATGGAATTGAAAAAGGGATTATATCGATTGATGATTTAGCTGAGCATTTTAAAGAGTTTGTCCCATCCAAGGATGAAGCTGAAGAGAGAGGTATATCTTCAAAGGAACGTTTCATTACCTTTAAGACTGAAATTATTCGTGAATCGGTAGATGAGGCGGCAGGCATCTTTGTTGATAACCTTAAAGAAGTGCTTGCAGGAGGAGGCGGTGATCTGATCTCTGATGAAAATAAAATGGGAGGAGTCGTCAAGAAAATTAAACGTTATGCTCGAAAATATATCTACTCTGATTCATCAGCTGAACATATAGAGTTGGCTGGAAGGAGCGTTATTAAAGGCCTTTTGAAGCACTTTGAACGGTTGCTGGATAGCCAAAAAATTTCTGCGGAACTGTTTGAGGCACTAATTGAAAGAGATATGGGTAGGGTTCATCAAGAGGCAGAGAATTTTGATTTTGAGGTACGGTTGCTAGGGTTGTTGCCAAAGAGTTACTGTGATCATTACAAAATGAATAAGCGAGGTCATGAATCCATTAGAAGGCACCATTTGATTGTAGATTTTATTGCTGGGATGACAGATAACTATGCTTTAGAAACATTCCAGATGCTGGAAGGGATTAGGGTGAACTGATATGGGGGAAGAGGAGCTGGCAAGACACCCTTTTATGTATTTGGTTGAGTTGTTTTCCAAGGAGGAAGCAATCTTTTATTTTAGCAAGTATATATATATTCCAGATGCATTGTCTGATGAACGACAGATTATCAAGGTACCATCTCATGAAATATCTGTAGATTGGGTGTTAGACCAATTCAGATCTTTGAATGAAGAGCAGGAGTTGGCTATTCATTCGACGGTAAAAATCAAGGGAAGAGTAATGCATATTCCTATGATTGACTTTTCTATTGAAGAGGGTATTGATGGTAATATTTTTCAGAGGATGAATAACTTTCTTCCGAAGAAGGTTCTGGAAAATATAGTGTTCTTCGATAGTGGTCGATCTTATCATGCCTATTCTGATCGTCTATTGAGGCCGAGTGAGTGGATAAATTTTATGGGTAGATTACTGTTGATTAATCTAAAAAACAGCAATGAAATTGTTGATTCCCGTTGGATTGGGCATCGCCTGTTGGGAGGGTATTCATCTTTAAGGTGGTCAAATAATACAGCCCAATATTTGTCTATTCCTACATCATATAGGTTATCAGCAAAGCATTTAGTGAGAGTATAGATCATATCGTTACCCAATTCTCCCGCCCAGCATAAAGTACTGGACACAAACTGCCTGACCTGATTCAATGCTCTCCAAATTTCACTGGAGAGCGACATGCCTACACGAAAACTACCCCGCCAAATCTGTAGCCGTCCCTTTGGGGAGGATCAGTTATCGGTTATACGCCAGATCATTGATGAGGCCGATTCTCTATCAATAACTCGAAGTGAGATTGCTCGTCGAGTCTGTAAAGCACTGGATTGGCGTAATATGCAAGGCGGCCTCAAGGAGATGGGAGCACGGGTTGCACTACTGAAGCTGCACAGAGGAGGGTGGGTCAAGCTTCCAGCTCCAACTCATAGCAACAGTAACGGTAGGGATACAAACCGTCTGGAGAACGCCCCTATTCCCCTGCCACCGGCTACAGAGATCCACTGCTCTCTTCAAGCGCTGGGAAAGGTACAGCTACAGGTGGTGGTAACCAGAGAAGAGTCTCTGCTATGGGATGGGATGGTCGATCGCTACCACTACCTGGGCCACACTCCGCTATCTGGCGCACAGATCCGCTATCTCATTTATTCTGAAAAGATAGGACTGGTAGGTGCCATCGGATTTGGGGCTGCCGCCTTCTCACTCAAGGCTCGTGACCAGTGGATTGGTTGGGGTCGAGAACAGTGCAATCGACGACGTGAACTGATCCTCAATAATCGTCGTTTTCTGATCCTGCCCTGGATACGGGTACCCAATCTGGCCAGCCACATCCTCTCCTTGGCATCCCGAAAGGTACAGCACGATTTTGAGGCACGCTACGGATATCGCCCCCTGCTGTTGGAGACCTTCGTTGATTGTGAACGCTTCAACGGAGGCTGCTATCGTGCAGCCAACTGGATTGATGTCGGTGTAACCAGCGGTAGAGGTCGCAACGACCGAACCAGACAGCGTGAACGCATACGTAATGGCCCACCCCTGCCGATCAAACAGATCTGGCTCTACCCACTGCACCGTAAGGTGCGGCAGCGACTCACCGCAGTAATAGAGCCACAACATCAGCAGAAGATTTCACAAGGAAATCCACTGGAGGTAGCCGTATGAGTGAACTGAAGATGGGCCTCTCTGCGGAGCTGGATGGGATTGATTTGGGTGACGTCCGCCGCAACCGGCGTGCTTGCAAGGTGGTTGAGCAGCTTGGCAAACAGCCCCGCAACAGTATCCCCTCGGCAATCAACGGCTGGAGTGAGACCAAATCAGCCTACAACCTGCTGCAGCATCCACAAGTTACCCAACAGAAGATTCTGGAACCCCACTACCGCGCTACACTGAACCGCGCCAAACAGTACCCAGTCGTACTGGTGGCTGAGGATACCACTGAGCTGGACTACAGCGGAAAAAGCGATATTGAGGGGATGGGCACCCTCAACTACGAGACACGCTCCGGTCTCTATCTCCACTCAGCTCTGGCAATCACCCCAGAACGACTCTCACTCGGGCAGCTCAGTGCATGGAGCTGGACCCGACCTTTTAAGGATGCCGACAAGGAGTCGATTCGCTGGGAGGAGGGATATGAAAATGTCTGTGATGCTCAGCAGACCCTCAACGAAGAGACAACAGAAGAGGGAGAAGCGTCTACCCAGCTGGTCTATATGGCTGATCGAGAGGGGGATCTCTACGAGATCTTTGCCCGCAGAGCTGCACGAATGGAGCAAGGGAAAGATGCTGCACACTGGCTGATCCGCTCAAAACATGACCGCAAAACCATTGATAGCAATACAGAGGACGGAGATGTAGCCTCAAAGATCAGTCAACAGCTTGCCAAAGCACCTCGTTTGGGGGAGATTGAATTTGCACTCCCAAAAGGGCGTGACAACCGCAAAGCACGACAGGTCACACAGACTCTACGCGCCGTACCGATACAGCTCAAGCCGAAAAAAGCGCAAGGCACTGTCATTACAGTGACCGTCATCCAGGCAGAAGAGGAGCATCCACCAAAAGGAGAAAAGCCAATCTGCTGGATCCTGCTGACCAGTCTTGAAGTGACCACACTAGAACAGGCCAAAGAGAAGCTGGATTGGTACCTGGCCCGTTGGCAGATCGAGATATTCTTCAAGATCCTCAAGTCAGGCTGCAAGGTCGAAGAGCTGCAGCTGGAGCATGTGGAGCGGATAGAGAATGCGCTGGCTTTCTATCAGATTATCGCATGGCGGGTACTCTATCTCACGATGCTAGGCAGAGAATGTCCGGAACTACCCTGCAATCTGGTGTTTGAAGATGAAGAGTGGCAGGCAGTCTACATCGTAACCAAAAAAGAGTCGCCGCCCGATACACCTCCATCAATTGATGAGATGATACGCATGGTTGCTGGATATGGCGGCTTTCTTAACCGCAAGGGAGATGGCTACCCGGGGCCGCAGACCATCTGGATTGGGCTACAACGATGCCGCGACTTCGTGCAGGGGGTTGAGGCAATGAAGGAGATTGAGCGGAGAAAGGGGTAACGATATGGCTACAGCCCCATTAATAGCCCCAAGAACCTGATAACGGTCAATAAGTAACCCTTTAATGACATCTAAATTTTCTGGCGTATCGTCCACGGCCAGAATCTTGAAAATTTTTTCATCCATTTTATCTATCCACTGACGTTATCGTCTCTACAATTATTGTTTTTGCCTTCTCAAAATCATATTGCTCTAATGCAAATTCTAGCTGCTTACACCACGGAGGTTTTTTCACACCGTCAGTGAATAGAGTTTTTAACTCCACCATATAGTCCAAGGCAGCCATATCATAAGAGTCCACCAACTGTAATAGTGGCTGCAACTGCTCTGGAGTGATTGGATACTCTCTTTCGATCTTCTTATTTGGTGTTGCACCTTGTTGCCCCGATAGTGCCAAATCAATCTCATCTATGATGGTCCCTAAACTGGATTCGACAGTCACCAGCATGTGATCACATTGCTTACCCTCTTTTTCGCTCAATAACAGACTTTCCAATTCATCTAGCTGCTGCGGTAGCTCAACAGCAGCAATCGTCAATGCGGACTCTTGTAATGTGTTTAATAGATGTATCGCCTGATCAATCTCCTTTTTCTCTATCCTCTCACGGGCTTCCATCATGAGTGCAGGTTGAGTCTGACTAAAGTTTGATAACACCGCACGAGATACATCGTCACTCCCTCCCATCTGTCTATATCCTTTTGAGAAGCGAATCGTTTTCCATGGAAAATCGATCAGCTTCTCTGCCTTTGCCTCAAGCCATGCCCCATTGGAGTTAAGCTCAAATACTCCCTTTCGATCTCGTTTAACAACCCACTTATCGATTGTGCGATAGAGTATATCTGGATCAAACGGCTTTGCGATGTGGTCATCCATCCCTGCATCTTTCGCATCCATTTGATCTTGAATCAGTGCATTTGCGGTAACCGCAACCACTGGCAGATCTCTAAATCGCTCATCCGCACGAATTCTGCGAGTTGCCTCATATCCATCCATTTCAGGCATCTGTATATCCATCAAAACAATATCAAAGAGTAACTGTTTTTCATTCTGGTCGTATAACCGTTGTAGTGCCACCTCCCCATTCTCTGCCAATTCCACCTCAACACCTGCCATTTGTAACATTTCTATGGCCACCATCTGGTTTACATCATTATCCTCTACCAACAATACGCGAACCCCAGAGAGTTGCTGTCTAACGGTATCATCTGTATTAGTCGTTTTTACTGTTTCAAGCGATTGCTGAGTCACCTTTAACGGTAAAGAAAAGCTAAAGCAACTTCCCCGTCCCAGCTGACTATCCACCGTTATCTCTCCTCCCATTAGCTCCACCAACTGCCGACTAATGGCAAGCCCTAATCCAGTTCCACCATATTTTCTGGAAGTCGAACTGTCTGCCTGAGTAAATGGTTGAAAGAGCCGCTGCTGTTGTGAATCTGTCATTCCTACGCCTTGGTCCTCAACAGTAAATTTAAGATTAGCTACTGTCGATTGCACCTCATTTTGTAGAGTCACAGCCACAGTAATTACCCCCTGTTCCGTAAACTTGATCGCATTGTTAATCAGATTGACCAATACCTGACTCACTCTTCCAGGATCACCCACCAACTGATCTGGCACCTCTCTCTTCACGATAAACAGTAGCTGTACCCCTCTCTCCTCCATTTTTTCTAAAAAGAGATGATTTAGGTTATTCAATATCTTACTCAAACGGAAGGTAACTTCTCAATAAGTCCGTGCAGACAATTAAAGTCCAAAAAAGAACAAAAAGTACTTGACAGGCTTTTTCAGTAAATTCTATCAACATCAGACTCC
>Ga0209662_1001027_pt1 | contig 13420 bp, 14 predicted proteins | sample SaaInlV_150m_DNA_4_FD_184662 | JGI IMG/M metagenome (GOLD analysis project Ga0209662, IMG submission 184662) | Marine microbial communities from expanding oxygen minimum zones in the Saanich Inlet - SI072_LV_150m_DNA (SPAdes) (version 2) | ecosystem: Environmental > Aquatic > Marine > Intertidal...
GATATAGATAAAACCATCAGGGAGCAGTTTAACCTTCTAAGAATTGTTAATAATGATGACTATCCTGCATATTTCGAGTTAGAGGGTAATCGATATATTCTCAAAATTGAACTGGATAACTCGGGGAGGGGGGTAGAGTTGATTGATTTTGTTGATTTGACCTTAAAAGAGAGGTTAATGGTTCTTAATTGGAGAAATAGTGATAATATTAGAAAGTGGATGCATTCCCAAGATGTAATTTCTATAGAAGGCCATGTTAATTTTATAGGTAATTTATTATTTTCCAAAGATAGACAATATTTACTTGTGAAAAAAGAAAATAACTACCTAGGCGTGGTTTATTTTGCAAATATTGATTTTGATAAGAAATCCAGTTATTTTGGGTTGTACGCCAATCCATTTGAAAAAATGGCTGGCATAGGACGAGTGCTTAAAGAGATATGTTTAAAATATGTTTTTGATTTACTAAGCTTAAATAAAATAAAATTAGAAGTTTTTAATGATAATTTAAGAGCTATAAGTTTATATAAAAAATATCATTTCAAAGAGATGGCTGTGAAAAATATTAATGATAGAAAAGTAATTTGCATGGAAAAAATAAAAAATGGCTAATTTTATTGTTGCATCCACGGGTGAATGGAATTTAAAATATTTCGATCAATTTTCAAAAAAACAAAAAGGAATGTGGGATTTCGCCTCTACTCCGGCTGAACTTAATAAGTTATTAGAAGGTTTAAATCCTCGGTATATATTTTTCCCTCATTGGAGTTGGATAGTGGCAGAAGAGATTATTAAAAGCCATGAGTGTGTTTGTTTCCATATGACCGACTTGCCTTATGGAAGAGGGGGTTCACCTCTGCAAAATTTGATCATTCAAGGCTGTGAAAAAACAATGTTATCTGCTTTAAGAATGGAAAAAGGCGTGGACACTGGGCCAATATATTATAAAAAACCTTTGAACTTACATGGTTCAGCGTACGATATTTACAAAAGAGCTGGGAAATTATGCTGGGATATGATTAGTGATTTTATTAAAGATAATCCTAACCCAGTGGCGCAAGAAGGCACAATAACAAATTTTAAACGTAGGACGCCAGAACAAAGTCAGATTCCAGAAGGATTGTCATTAGAAGACATATATAATTATATTCGCATGTTAGACGCACCTGGATATCCCAAAGCCTTTTTGGAAATGAACGACTATAGGCTAGAATTTGAGAGTTCTGAATATATTGATGGCAGGTTAAGTGCAAAAGTTAGCTTTATAAAGAGAGAGGATAATGCCTGAGATTGTTATTAACGGAAGAAAAATTGGTGCTGGTTACCCACCTTATGTGATTGCTGAACTATCTGCAAATCATAATGGTAAGTTACAAAAGGCATTAGACACTATAACCAAAGCAAAATCTTGCGGTGCAGATGCTGTAAAGCTGCAAACTTACACTGCAGACACCATGACGATTGATTCAGACCATAAGGATTTTTATATTCAAGGAGGACTATGGGATGGTTATAAATTGTATGACCTATATAAAGAGGCAGAAACTCCATTTGAATGGCATAAAGCTATGTTTGATCATGCAAGAAAAATAGATATTACATGTTTTTCTACTCCATTTGATGAAACAGCAGTTGATTTGTTAGAAGATTTAAATACTCCTGCATACAAAGTTGCCTCGTTTGAAGCAACCGATCTGCCTTTGATTAAATATATCGCCTCAACTAAAAAGCCATTGATTATGTCAACCGGCATGGCAAATCTTGAAGAGATTGAAGAAATGGTTGAAACTGCTAGAGAGGCTGGTTGTGATGATTTGATTTTACTGCACTGTATTAGTAGTTATCCAGCACCAATAGATCAATCTAATTTACTAACTATTCCAGATATGAGGAAGAGGCTAGGTGTTCAGATAGGCCTTTCAGACCATACTGAAACTAATACTGCTTCAGTTGTGGCTTCTGCACTTGGCGCAACTTTAATTGAAAAACATTTTATTTTAGATAGAAATGAAAAAGGCCCTGATTCTGAATTCTCAATTAATCCAACTGAATTGATTTCATTATGCAAAGAAACTAAGGATGCTTGGTTATCCTTGGGGTGTACAGGATATGAAAGAAAGCCTGCTGAAGAGGCTAATATCAAATTTATAAGGTCTGTTTATTTTGTTAAAGATATGAAAGCTGGAGATATTATCACTAAGGAGCATGTCAGGAGAATCCGTCCAGGTTTTGGCTTGCCACCAAAATTTGAAAAAGAAATTATCGGAAAGCTTGCAAAAATAGATATTAAGTCTGGCACTGCAACAAGCTGGGAGTTAATTGATGAATAAAACCATACTGGTTATTGCTGCGCATTCTGATGATGAAGCTTTAGGCTGTTCAGGAGTAATCGCTAGGCATGTTGCTGAAGGGGATAAAGTTCATCTATTATTTATGACAGACGGTGTTTCTTCGAGATCTGGAAGTGGCGATGGTGAAAAGCGTTCGACCTCTGCGCAAGGCGCCTCCAAAATTCTGAAAGTAAGCTCTTTTACTAATCTTAATTTTCCAGATAATCAAATGGACTCTATTCCCTTGTTGGGCATTGTTAAAGAAGTCGAGAATAAAATTTCAGAACTTCAACCAGGAATTATTTATACGCATCATATCGGTGATTTGAATGTGGATCATCAAATAACTCATAAAGCTGTTGTAACTGCATGTAGGCCACAGCCAAGTTTTTGTGTTGAAGAAATTTATGCGTTTGAAGTTCTTTCTAGTACTGAATGGAACACGCCTGGTGTAGAGGTTTTTTCTCCCAATGTCTTTATAGATATAACGTATTATATTGATATAAAAAAACAAGTTCTTGAAGTTTATTCTGAAGAAATGCGTCAACCGCCACATAGTAGAAGTATTGATAATGCGCTTCGTTTAAATGCATTAAGAGGTAGCTCTATTGGAGTTGATTATGCAGAAGCATTTGTTGCAATAAGGGTTATTCTTTGAAAAAGTGAAAGACAAATGGCGGAATGAGTAGTCTTTCTTGTGAAATTGAGATAATGCAAAATAGTGCTGACACTATTGCAGTAGTATATATATTTTATTTTCCAAGGTTTATCTTTGACAATATAAAGGAGAAAATGGCAGCTGCCAATATACCTTTAGAATGTGAGGTGTATGAGTGTTAAGTTGTCTAATAAGTATGAATTTAAAGCCTTTGCTTGTTTATGTAAATAATTATTTCGGAACTGATCTGAGTTGGCATAATTTACATAATTTAGAAACTCATTTTGACTTAGATTTGATAACCTTCAATCCAAATATTGTTAATTACAAGGAAGCTGTTAGAACGTCTTTAAGAAAGTTTAATTCAGTTTATTGGCCCTATCAAGCTATTAAGACGGCATATCCGGTTAGGCTTGCCCTGGAGATGAAAATTCCACTTATTGTATGGGGTGGGTTACAAGCTACCGAACAAACAGGTAAGTTTTCGCATCATGATATGGTTGAAATGTCTGGATGGGGAAGAGTGCAACATGATTTGTTTTGTGTGGATGAAGAGGATTTCTTTGGTACTGGAGCTCAGATAAGTGATCGCAACCAATATCATTATATTTATCCATCAATAAAGCAAGCAAAAAAAGTAACAGGAATTTATTTAAGTAATTATATGAGATGGGATCCATGGAAGCAAAATAAAGATATGTTGAAATATGGGTTTTCTCCCGAAAATTCTATATATACATTTGACCAGTTTGAAAGGGCGGGCTCGAGTGTTTTTTATACAATACACGATGTGCTTAGATTTGAAAAACATGGATATAGAAAAGTTCGAGATCAATTGAGTAGAGAAATACGTCATAAACGAATAACAAGGCTGGATGCAGATATGCTATATAAAAATTTATCGGTCAAAAAAGTTGATATAGTGCCATTTTTTAAATGGCTTGGAGCTACAAAAACAGGGATAAAGTTGTTTACTAGTAAAAGATATAAAAATGCTCAACACTTGTTAGGAGAAAATAATAATAATGTTTTTGGTTCGGAGGCTTTATTTGAAGAGTCTTTTTTTTCGACAGGTTTAGATGTTCAATATGATTTTTTAAATTATTATAAAGGAATTTAGTATTTGCTTATGTCCAATATACTTTATATAACATATGACGGTTTACTTGAGCCATTGGGAATGTCTCAAGTATGGCAATATCAAAAAAAATTAGGCAAAGATCATAATGTCATTATTCTTAGTTATGAGAAGAGTGAGGATTTGATAAATATTCACGCACTAGAACTTGAGATTAAAAAATCCGACGTAGTATGGGTCAGGTTAAGCTACCACAAGTCTCCTAGCTTAATTGCGACCACATATGATATTTTTTATGGTTTTATTTCTGTATTAAGAATAATAAAAAAATATGATGTGGACTTTATACACTCAAGAAGTTATGTGGCAACGATTATTGCTTATTTGGTTAATAAAAAAACTGATTTAAATTATATATTTGATATGCGTGGCTTCTGGGCAGATGAAAAGGTTGATGGCGGTGTGTGGAAAAAAACATCGTTTCTATATAAATTTATAAAATATATCGAAAGAAAACTTTTATTTAATGCTGAACAAATTGTCACACTTACACATGCTGGAAAAAAAGACATTAAGTCTTTGAAGTGTACTAAAGATTCTATCGACAGAATAAGTGTTATTCCAACATGTGCTAACTTAGATATTTTTAGACCTTTTTTGTTAGAGGGATTAAATATAGAAGAAGATGTATTTGTGCTAGGGTATGTGGGATCGGTAGGAACTTTCTATATGTTTGATGAAGTATTAAAAAGTTTTAAGAAGCTGATTAAGGTGAAAAAGAACTCAAAGTTGATAATTATTAACAAAAATCAGCACGATTATATTAAGTCGTGCATACACAAGGAAAATATGAAAGACCTTGATATTGAGGTTAGGTCTGCAGATTATCAAGATATGACCAAAGAAATAAATGCCTTTGATGCTGGAATATTTTATATCAAACCTTCATTTTCCAAGAGGTCTAGCTCACCAACAAGGTTGGCTGAGTATTTAGGGTGCGGAAAGCCATGCATTACTAACTATGGTGTAGGCGATACTGAATATGTAATTTCAAGTGGGAATGTCGGCGTGATTTTAAAAGATTTTTCTGATGACAGTCATATTAGAGGTATTGAAGAATTATTAACACTAGTTAATGACCCTGAAGTGTCTACAAGATGTGTGAACATATCTAAAAAATACTATTCCTTGGATAAAGGTGTAAATGAATACAATAAGTTGTATTCTCGAATGATTGATAGCTAGTTTTAACAAAATAAGAGTTTATAATTAGATATTTTTACAAATTAAACAAATGATATTCAATGCCACATGTATAGAAGGCCTATATATAGTTACAAGGGATTTGATAAAAGATGGTAGAGGTGAGTTTTTCCGTATTTTTGATGCAAATATAAGTAACAAGATTGGATTTAAAGACCCAATTGTTCAGTCCAATTTTTCCAAGAACAATGATATCGGAACTATACGTGGTATGCATTATCAACACTCTGGTTTTGAAGAGGATAAATTGGTAACTTGCACAAAAGGAAAAATATTTGATGTTGCAATTGATATACGCCAAGACTCGCCAACATTTTTAGAATGGTTTGGTGTGGTGCTTGACGCAAAAAAACATACAAGCTTATTTATTCCTAAAGGTTTTGCTCACGGATATCAGACATTATGTAATAATTGTGAAATTTTTTATCTGCATACCAATTATTACACAAAAAATTGTGAAGGCAGTATTAATCCATTTGATTCAAAAATTTCTATTGAGTGGCCACTAGAATGTCAAGAAATATCAGAGAAGGATAGAAGTACAGTAATGATTAATGATAAATTTTGTGGAGTGCCAGTTAAATGAAATGCAGACATTGTAATTCAGAATTAGAAGTGCCATTGATAGATTTAGGCGTTACAGCCCCATCGAACTCGTATTTAGAGAACAAACAATTAATTAAAGACGAGAAGGAATACCCTTTGAAAGTATTAGTTTGTAGTAAATGTTGGCTAGTTCAAACAGAAGATTTTGTTGGGGCCGAGCAAATGTTTTCTCACGATTATGCATATTTTAGCTCATTCTCATCTACTTGGCTTAATCATGCTAAACAGTATGTTGAAATGATTTCAGAAAAGCTCCAATTAAGTAATGAAAGCTGTGTGGTAGAAATTGCAGCAAATGATGGCTATTTATTGCAGTATATGAGGCAGAAAAAAATACCTTGCTATGGTATTGATCCAACTTATGGTACAGCATCTTTTGCAAGAAAAAAAGGCATAGAGATGATTGTGGATTTCTTCACCCCAAAGCTTGCTTATGATTTATTTAACAAAAATAGACAGGCCGATTTAATGATTGCAAATAATGTTTTGGCACATGTTCCCGATATTAATGGGTTTGTAGAGTCTTTTTCAATTTTATTAAAGCCAAGTGGCGTTATTACTTTCGAATTTCCTCATTTGCTAAACTTGATAGAGAAAAATCAATTTGATACAATTTATCATGAGCATTATTCCTATCTATCAGTAGTAGTAGTGCAGGCTATTCTTAAGAATTTTAACCTTGAGATTTTTAATATTGATGAGTTGCCAACACATGGTGGCAGTGTTAGAGTTTATGCCCAGAAAAATAGCTCTGGTAAATTTTTAATAGATCCTAGTGTTGATAAAATACTTAAAAAAGAAATAAAGGCAGGTGTTAAAACCACAAATTATTACAAGAGTTTACAAAAAAATGCAGATGAGATAAAAGAAAATTTCATTCTATTGTTGAATAAATTGCATGACCAGGGATATAAAGTTGCCGCATATGGGGCAGCTGCAAAAGGAAGTACATTAATTAATTTTTCTGGCGTTACATCAGAGCTAATTTCTTGTGTAGCAGATAAGAATACTTCCAAACAAGGTAAATTGTTACCAAGCAGTCATATACCTATAGTTAGCGAGGCTGACCTGATTAATTATAAGCCTGACTATGTCTTAATTCTTCCGTGGAATATTAAAGATGAAGTGATTGATCAATTATCATATGTCAGAGAGTGGGGTGGTAAATTTGTAACAATAATCCCTAGTATTGAGATTTCATGAGAATTGCTGTAACCGGTTCAACTGGATGTATTGGTTCTCATGTTGTCAATGATTTAATACAAGATGGACATGAAGTTGTTAGTATTGTGAGAAATATTGATAATTTTCATCTGATTAGCAATAAGCACACTGTTGTAAATATTGAGATAGGTAAGGAAGATGGGCATGTGTTTGAGTCTCTTGGAAGGCCGGATGTCTTGTTAGATTTAGCCTGGGAGAATCTTGATAATTATATGTCATTACTACACGTAGAGAAAACACTTGTAGAGCATTATAATTTTATTAAACAGTTGGTTGAGTCTGGACTTAAATCGGTAGTGGTGACAGGAACATGTTTTGAGTATGGATTGCAATATGGGGCTTTGTCTGAATCTATGCAAACAATGCCAACAAATCCATATGGATATGCAAAAGACTCCTTAAGAAAGCAGTTAGAATTGTTGCGCAGTGAAATTGGTTTTAATATGACGTGGCTACGATTATTCTATATTTACGGAAATGAAAAGTGCAAAGGGATATACTCACAGCTAATTGAATCTATTAAGAGAGGCGATGTTGGGTTTAATATGTCTAAAGGTGAGCAAATTAGGGATTATATTTCAATCAATGATTTGTCAAAATCAATTGCCAATATAACTGTACTAAATAGAAGTTATGGCGTTGTTAATATATGTGATGGGAATCCTATTTCGGTTAGAAGTATTGTTGAATCTTGGGTGAGTGAATACCATTCAGATATTGAATTAAATTTGGGATTTTACAAGTATCCAGAATATGAATCATTGTGTTTTTGGGGGGACAACTCAAAGATGAAGTCTATTTTAGAATGATGGGTATTGATTCAAATGCAATACATAATCAACCCTTGTTGTCTGCATTGAAGATTGGATATGTTCCATTAAATGCAGACCTTATTAGCGCCCCAGGAGATTACAGGAGGTTTGTAGGGTATGCAAATTTTAAAGGGTTTGGTTTTGAGATAGCTGATAGAAATAAAATTTATGACTTGGTGGTAGTATCCCAAGGGGCAGATATAACATATTGGAGAGATTATTCGCATGGCGTGATTGTGTATGATTTTGTTGACTCATACCTTTCGATTCCTTATACAAATATTAGGGGATTATTGAGAGGTATTCATAAGTTTATTACAAGAAAACATGTAAAGCTAGAATGGAACTATTGGAATACTTTAAAAAAAATGTGCTCTAGTTCTGACGCTGTTATTTGTTCCACCAAGTTTCAAAAAGATAAAATATTGCCATACTGCAACAATACACATGTTATTCTCGATATTCAAGATAGTGTTGTTAAGCGTGTAAAGGGTAGGTACGAAATTACAGATACATTTAAAATTGTATGGGAGGGGCTGCCATGTAATTTGTACCAACTAAAAGCTGTAGCCAAAAGTCTAAATAGACTTAGTAAAAAATATAATATTGAATTGCACATTATCACAGACCCATTAATTCCATCACCTATAGGAAGTTTTTTCGATATCAATACTAGCCTAAGAATTAATAAGATATTCCACAAGACAGTATTTCATGAGTGGAACAAGGATACAGTTGCCAAAATTATTTGTAGTTGTGATGTGGCAATAATACCTGTCGATACAAAATACGCCTTAACAAGTGGTAAGCCCGAAAATAAATTGTTATTATTATGGAGAATGGGAATTCCTGTTGTAGCCTCGGACACACCAGTATATTCCTTAATAATGAAAAAAGTTGGTTTAGATCTAATATGCAAAAATAACGATGACTGGTTTGAGAAAATACAAAGTCTAATTGCTAGTGGCAAATATAGAGAGCAAGTAGCAAAACTTGGAAGGAATTACGCTGAAAAATATTCAGATTCAAGTTTGTTGATTAGAGAGTGGGATACGTTATTCCAATCTCTAAATTTTAATACAGACTCTATCTAATTATTTATTCAGGACATTTTCATGCAAAAATTCAGATTTATTATTGTCGGGGTTTGGAACACTTTAATTGGGTATTCTATTTTCTATGTTATGTATTCATGGCTAGAAAATGTATTCGATGAACAGTATAAAGGTTATATGGTTTCCATTGCCCTATCTCAAATTTTATCTGTCGTGCAAGCGTTTTTTGCACATAAGTACGTAACCTTTAAATCAATAATGGTTGGTCGTCAAATGTTGCGTGAGTTTTTGAAATTTGTGCATGCCTATACTTTTACTTTTATTGCGACAATTGTAATGATGCCATTAGTAACTGAATTGCTTTATATTAAGCCAGAAATTTCAGCTTTGATTGTGATGCTAATTGTTGCAATAATGAGCTATACCTTAAACAGTAAATATGTATTTAACAAGTAATACTCCAATGCATTCAAGAGGCAATAAAAAAGAAATTTTCAAAGATATTGTAATAATATTAACATTATTTATTTTTGTTAGAATTGTAGTTTTTCTTTTATTTGATTTTAGTGATTTATTTGGTGGAGATAGTGGATATTATGCTGAAGTTGGCAATAATATAGTTAACAATTTTTCCCATGGGGAGTATTCCTCTTTGTCAAATTCAATTGATCCGACAGTATTCAGGCCGCCTTTGTACTCTGCTTTTGTGGGCATTATGACTTTAGTTGTAGATAGCCCTCTATCTGTATACATATATCAGTCGGTAGTGTATTTTATATTTGCCATTGTGTGCTACATAGTTTTAAGAAATGAGGATAAAAAAATTGCCTTTTTATCTGTCTTATTAATTGCGGCATCCCCATCCGATGCTTTATACAATGGCAGAATTCTTTCTGAGAATATTGTTACACCGCTACTTGTCATGAGTTCGATATTTTTCATTTTTCCAAAAAATAAAACAAGGTATTTTTTGTCAGGAATTTTAATTGGAGCTACGATTTTAGTGAGAGATGTGTACATATTATTGCCATTATTGTTTATTATAGTAGGCCTACTCAATGGTGTTACAAGTAAGGCTCTATTTCCTTATGTATTGGGATTTCTGCTAGTTGTATCTCCGTGGATAGTGCGAAATATCAACCTTGATGAAAATAGCGGGGCGTTTGTTAGTAAGGGCATCATGTGGTCTAATATATGGTCCGGATCTTGGATTGAAGACCATAATGATGTTATTGGTAAAAACAATATTCCAAAAAAAGCGTTAGACACTCTCCATGTCACAATTTCAGAAGGTGAGTTCCTTGAAATTTGGGCAAATAGAGCCAATAATGAAAATTTTTTCAAAGATGCTTCGGTTCACTATATCTTAAATAATCCAATAAAGACTGTTTCGACATGGGTGTCTAGATACCACCTTTTATGGATTGGGACACGTAGTGATCTATTTGTGACCAGTGCCGAAAGATATAGTTTAGAGTGGTATTTTATTAAATATTTTCTCTATATTTTGAATGTTGTTGTTTTATTTTTTTCAGTGGTTGGAATTTTCTTGGCAATAAAGGATAGAAGTAAGTTGATACTTTTGGTAATTCCCATTATTTATAGTGCACTAATATATATCCCGTTTTACAATATTGAGACAAGATACACACAGCCTATTTATCCGATAATATTAATATATATGACATATGTATTGCTCTATCTTAAGAAATTATTGACAAAAGAACAAGTATGATAAATATCGCGGCATTAACTGACCATACGTTTACTCCATCATCTAGATACAGAGTTAGGCAGTTTATCAATCCATTAAAAAGGTATGACATAAGTGTAAAAGATTTTAAGAGAAAATACTCATCTCAATTAATCACTCCAAAGGCGGGAAAAAGAATAAGAAGCTCCTCATTATTATTAGGTAGGGCGGTTAACCAAGAGTTTTTAAATCTTTTTAATACATTTAACAGAGTCGTAAAATCAAATTCATTTGATGCAATTTGGCTAAGTAGGCAGCTGATTATTGGCCATCCTCCTCTTGTTGAGTTGGTGATTAAGAAGCCGTTAATTTATGATATCGATGATGCGGTATTTTTAACCTCTTTCTTCGCAAAAAAACAAGTTGAATATATATCCAAGAGGTCTAACATAATTTTTGCCGCAAATGATTATCTTGCTAACTATTTATCACAATACAGTGATTCAATACATGTAATTCCAACAACTGTTGATACTGACTTGTTTAGGCCTGTTATTAAAGAATCCTCTATAGATACACAAAAAACAGTTACGATTGGATGGTCTGGCACATCAAGTTCGTATAAGTATTTTTATGATTTAGAAGACACATTCGAAAACTTGTCTAATAAATTTAAAAATGTTAAATTTGTGTTTGTTTCTGATAGGTTTCCATATGAGCTAAAGAAAATTTCTAAATTTATTAAATTTATCAAGTGGAAAGAGGAAATTGATGCTACAAGTATACAAAAGTTCGATATAGGGATTATGCCTATTAATAATGATGAGTGGTGCAAGGGGAAGGGGGCTTATAAAATGATGCTGTATTCATCGTGCGGTATACCAGTAGTAGTAAGCCCTGTAGGGGAAAATAAAAAAATCTTAAAAAGTGCCAATGTTGGATTTGGTCCAGTTGATAAAGATGATTGGTATTCTGCCTTAGAGACTCTAATACTTAGCAAGAGTGACAGGGATAATTTTGGCAGCAATGGTAGAGAATATATTCTCAACAATAGAAACTTAAGTACTCATACTAGAAAAATATCTAAGTTAATTTCAAGTATCTTATGACTGAAAAATATATTATAAATCAAGAGGTTAAAGCATTAGCAGATGCTTATAAGGCTTATTTAAATAGATTATGTGGCGATCACCCTCCAAAAAAACCTAAAATTTCTAAGGTGCACATCTTGATTTTTGATTTTTTTTTAAACCTATATATTATTTTTCAACAGGTTTTTAGTAAAAATAAAAATCGAAAATATGTATTTGTAAATTCTAGGTATGAGAATATCATACTTTCTTTAAATAAAAATGATATATTGATTCTTGCTGGTTTCAAAGATATTCCGTTTTGTTTAAAAAATGGAATAAAATTTATATGGGTGGGCTTTATAGTAAAGGCATTTAATATATATTATTATTATGATAAGCGTGAGCCGTATATTAAGGCACTGAATATAGTTGGAAATATGTCCAAAAATCAATTTAATAGCAGCACTATATTTTTATGGGAAGATAACTTAAAAACTGGCTTGTCATTGTCATATTTATTTAAAAATGACAAGAATGTTAATGTGATTACCATACAGCATGGAATGTATTCAAATAATGGAATAATTGACCCTCCTGGGCATAATTCAAATTATAATTTTCTTTTAAAGGACGGACAACAAAGATGGATTAAAGGGTGTGATAACAAAACATCATGTGTAATGGGGCTTGCGTATGACATTAATTCAAATAGAAAAGTATTTGGTGATATGATATACTTAATAGGCCCTGGAATTTCAGGAAAGGGTGATACAGAATATCTTTACAAATTACTATTATTTTCTAAGATTGTTGATTTTATGAAAGGGTCAAAATATAATATTTCCTATAGGCCACACCATACAGAAGATATAAGTTTTTGTAAACATATATTCACAAATATTGACACAACCCCCAAAAAAGATCTCTTTAGTAAGGAGCTATCCGTATATATTGGTTTTGACTCAACATTGCTTTATGAGGCAACGTTCTTTAATAATTTAGCAGTTTCTATTATCCCTAAAGAGGGGGCTATTGAAAGAGATTTTGAATTGGATATTGAAATCCATGAACAAGACATTGAGTTCATTTTGAAAAAAATAAAAGACCATATTGATAGCAATAGTATTAATAATAACACTCAAGAATTAGATGTATATATGAGATTTACAAGATGTTTAGAAAAATTTGAACATTATTCTAAACATAGCGGGAATTAAGTGGAAATTATTAATTTAGCTGTTAAGTCAGATATAGAAAAGGGAGTGCCACTAAACCTTAATTTAGGGTCTGGAATGACCCCAAAGACAGGGTTTTATTCATTGGATCACCTGCCTTTAGAAGGTATTGACATTTTGGCTGATTTAAACAAGCCATTAACTTTATTGCCAGATAATTCTGTGCATAAAGTTTTTTCTTATCATGTATTTGAACATGTTGAGAATTTTATCCCTCTTATGGGTGAATTACATCGTATAGTAAAAAATAATGGAATGATAGAAGTGGTGGTTCCACATTTCTCGAATGTGTATAGCTTTTCTGACCCAACCCATGTAAGGTTTTTTGGTCTATATACAATGTATTATTTTTCCCTTGATAAGGATCAGCCAACAAGAAAGGTTCCCTCCTTT
>Ga0209662_1001040_pt1 | contig 13247 bp, 18 predicted proteins | sample SaaInlV_150m_DNA_4_FD_184662 | JGI IMG/M metagenome (GOLD analysis project Ga0209662, IMG submission 184662) | Marine microbial communities from expanding oxygen minimum zones in the Saanich Inlet - SI072_LV_150m_DNA (SPAdes) (version 2) | ecosystem: Environmental > Aquatic > Marine > Intertidal...
ACTGTATCAAAAAAACTACCAAAAATCGTATCGACAACACGTAAAAGATATCCGTATTCGAGTATCAGATGATGAGTATCAAGACATAAAAAAAAAGGCCAAAAAAGATGGAAAGCCGATGACTAGGTATGTGTTGGATCATTTCAAATCCTCTCAAAATAATGAGTTATATAAAGGGTCAGAAATGAGACACGTGTTGTCCGAAATGGGACGAATAGGGACAAATATTAATCAAATGGCACGGGCTTTAAATAGTAGTCGATTAAAATTTGCGAATAAGAAGATGAAGGATGATATTGAAACATTACGAGAGGCCGTTATTTCATTGCGTAAAACCATTTTAAATCCTGAAAGTAAGCATGCCTAAAATTAAAACAAAGGCTAGAAAAGGACGTATGAAGGGAACGTTGAATTACATTAGTAAGGGAGGAATAGATAATGAGAGAGATACTCATAATCTATTAAGTGCTCCCGATGATATACGCGGAATTGAACAAGAAATGTTAGATATGGCTTCTACTAGAGGAACGCGTACGTACTATCATGATCATGTGTCGTTTCATCCAAAGAATAAAGAGGTGTGTACGCCAGAATTTATGAGGGAATTTTCAGAATATTACATTTCCAAGGTATACCCTGAACAGCAAGTATTATGGTGTGTACACCGAGATAAAGAGCATGTTCATGTGCATTTATGTGTATCAGCTACTAATTTGGATGGGAATAAACTACATTTTGGTGTGGCTAAAATAAGTAAGCAAGATCGGGTTGTTCAAGATTATGCTAAGGACAGAGGACTTATTTATATGAATCGGTTAGAGCTGACTAAGGAAAAGGGACGGGGAAAGATTAAATCTGCTAAAAAAGAGCGTCAGTTAGTTTCAAAAAAAGACTTATTGTATGATCGCGTGAATACAATAATTAATGAGAAGGTTGTTCAAACAAAGCATGATTTTAAAGTTGCTTTAGAAAAAGAAGGTTTGTTACTTTCAAAACGAGAAACAGGTATTGTTTTTGAGAATAAAATATATCGCTTCAAGACGATTGGGTATGATAATAATTTATATAAAAAGGAAGCCTTTGAACCGTATCGAACATCTAAAACTAAAGATAAAATTAAAGAAAAAAAGTTAAATGATTTGTTTAAAAACATAAAATCTAAAACCAAGACAAAATACATTAAAAAAGAACAAGACAAAGGATTTTCTAGAGGACTAGACATGGGGCGTTAAACATTTTAGGGTATTTACTATGTCCACCCACTCATCATCACAAACAAGTGAATTCGAAAGTTTTTTTTCTTTAGTTTTTAGAAAATTAATTCGGTATTTAGTTGTTTATTGGTACTTTTTCAAAGCTTTTTTATATGGTGTTTATTTTTTAGCATCTTTGCCTATTTTAATGATTCAGTCTGAAATTAATTCAGACATTTTTTTATCTATTCGTTCTGGATTTGAGTCCTCTAAAGAAAGTTTTTTTAATCAGTTTGGAGATTATGGAGATTTAAGTCTGCTCTTAAATGTAATTGGGTCATTGATTGTCATTTATTTTGTTCCATGGCTAATAAAAGAACGGATTATTAAAACCAAAAAAATATGGTTTTATCTTTCCTGTATTTCATTTGCTTTAGTACTTGCTTATGAGGCGTACTTTCTTATTAATGGGATTGGTTATGAACTTGCATATTACCCACTTTTCATTGGGTGCATTGTTGTTACTATTTTTCTTGTTCGAGCAATTAATCCAGGGGTAATCATTGATTATATAGGTAAGGAGGAGCCTAAGAGTAGTCATGGAAGTTCTCGTTTTTATTCGGATGGGGAAGTGAAGTATGTGTTAAATAAAAACAATAATGGGTTAGTTATTGATGGCGTACGGCGGGTTAGCTTAAACGATTCATTTGAAAATTGTTTGGTTGTTGCACCTACTGGAAGTGGAAAGACTCAATCCTATGTTCTTCCTAATATCTTAAAGGCCGATGGGTATTCTATTATTATTACAGACCCATCTGGTGAAATTTATGCAACATGTGGTGCTCATTTATTAAATCAAGGATACGACATTCGGGTAATCCGCCCGTATAATTTGGATAATAGCGATCGGTATAACCCTCTTCAACATATTACAAGTTTATCAGAAGCCAAAGTCGTTTCTAAGACAATTGTGAGTCAACTTGAGTCTAAAGGTGACCCGTATTGGCACATAGCTGCTTCACAGCTATGTGCGGGCTTAATTATGTTGTTATCTGATGTATCGACAGGGAAAAGCTATTTAAATTTCACAAATATTCGTCGGTTACTTTTAAAGTCAGAAGAAGAAATTAAGCTTATTTGTGATCAGTTTGGTACGGATGCAACTAAAGAGGAAGTTTACCAATCATTTGCTGGATCCGAGAAAGCAAAAGAAGGAATCAAATCAACGTTATTAACGGCAATTGAACTATTTTCGTCGGAAAATTTTAAAGAATTAACATCCTCTCATAATATTGATTTTTCGGATTTAAGGGAGAAAAAAACAGCGTTGTTTTTAATTATTCCAGAAGAAAAAATAAAGGTCTCGAAGAGCTTTGTTAGTTTGTTTTATACTCAATTATTTGAATATTTGTTGTCTAATGAATCAGGCCTTCCAGTTTTTGCGTTTCTTGAAGAATTTGCAAATACCGGATATGTTCCAGATTTTTCTCAAATTATAACCGTTTCTCGAAAAAGACGAGTTAGTATTTCTATTGTTATTCAAGAAATCGATCAAATAGAGAAACTATATAAAGGTCAATTAGAAACTATTATTAGTGGAGGGTGTCAGCATAAACTTTTTTATTCAGGCCTTGGCTTGAAGACGTCGGAATATGTTTCAAAGTTATTAGGGGAATCAACAATAGATGTTGTTTCAAAAACAGAAGTGAGCTTTAAAGAAGGGAAGCAAATACAAAGCACTGGTAGAAAATTAATGACACCAGATGAAGTTCGTCGAATAGGTCGTAAAGAAGCCCTTTATATCACTCAAAATAAGTATCCTATGAGATTAACGGTGATGCGGGCCTATGAAAACAAAGAGTTAATTAAATTAACCAATAATTTCGATAAAGAGATTATCCCTTTTGTTGTTAAAGAAGCTAAACAGACACTATATGTTCCATTTGATCTAAATTTTAATTCAATAAATTAAGTTTTAAGGCCCTTTTTTTCGTAATGTTTTTTTTGTAACGAAATCCAACTTTTTAACCATTTTTGGAATAATAATGTATTTGATATTATATTGAATGAAATTTATTTTGGTTTATTTACGATAATTATATAAGGAGTCCATTATGGAAGTATCATTAGAACAACAACCGTTATTGGGGAATGATGGAATGAGGAATAGATTTAATTCTAAACTTAATACATCCTCGGACTCTAAAAAAGGTAAAAATTATCAAGATGAAAAACCTTCATCTATTTTTACGACACCTATTACACCTCCATACAAAGGCGATAGTTTGCCACAAAGAAAGTAAAGTGATGTAGGGTATGACAATAAAAGTATTCTAGAAACTACAGACCGATTTATTATTTCTGTTGGTAACGGCTCATTTAAAGACATAGGAGAACACTTTTTTATAAAGTTTATAGAAATAGCTTCGTCATCTTTTGAAAATAAACAACTCTTGCAAAAGTCATTGAGAAGTTTTCTTCAAGAAGTCTCATCTGATAAACAGCCTATTATATCTGACATTTTGGCCACCATAAGATTAGTAAGATATTAAGAGGAGATTACTATGAACAGAACCGCTTTAACGCCAATTGCATCTCAACACGTTGCTATTCAATCTTTAATGAGAGGCCACTTATCTCGAGTTAATCAAAAAAAACAACAACATCGAACAAAAAATGTTTATGAATTTATCTTTGCCTAAAAACAATGATTTACAAAATACGAGAACAAAAAAAACATTTTTACTTAATCAATGTAAACATAGATTAACGACACGTTCAAAGATCTCCATTATAAATAAACTTAATCAAATAATTAATGATAGAAAAGAAAATACACAGACTAGATATAATGCTATTGAAAAACTATTATTTCTTGATGATATGCAAGCTGTAAAAACGATAATCAATGCTTATTTTATTCCAGAAAACTTACTTATCAGAACTGTACTAAAAGAAAAGCTCTTAGAGGTTGCTGAAGATAGCCCCATTATTAAGACAGATCTTGTTCAGAATCTTAAAAAGATAGTAAAAGTAAGTGTAGATAATCTTGCAAAAGATTTATTAAATGAAATAGACACTACACAAACTGAACAACCGTCTTTAGATAAATCATATGTGAAAAAGGTAGCTGAAAAGCATCCAATGACAACCCCTACCGCTTTAATCCCCTATGGGATAACGGCTCTAACTTCCGGTGTTTTACTTATTGGTAGTAGTCAAACATTACTAAATGACGAAAAGCATGAAAATGATGTACAGGGAAATATTCAATTTGGAACTGGAATTGCTTTAGTTGGAACCGGTATAGGTGTTTTAAGTGAAGCCGGGCGTCAAATTTATAATAGTATTTATACAAAGTAATAGTTTATATACCTTGAGTTTAACTTTTTAAAATACCTTAGAGCTCTGTTTCGAGGGAATATTTAATTATCCCCAATTTCTTCTTCCTTTTGTTGTTAAAGAATCTAAATAGACGCTATATGTCCCATTTGATTTAAATTTTAATTCAATAAATTAAGGGTTAAGGCCCATTTTTTTTCGGATTTCTTCAAGACTGGATGCTTTAGGTTTTGCATTTATGGATTTGTTTTTTGTGTCTATTAAAGTTTCTTGTTCAGTAAGTTTGTCTTTTATTCTTTGATTGAATGGGTCATATTTGGATTCCTTTTTTAAGGATATTAATTTTTCGTAATCTTCTTTTGTAGCGAGATCCCACTTTTTCACCATTGAATTAAGTATTAGCATTTGTAATTTATCATTTGATAACGCTAAATCAGAGTTTGTTTTCTTAGTAAAATAATCGGATAAAATTTCGTCGCATACTTGAGATAGGGATATCTCTTTTTTCTTAGCCAGCTCATCTAGTTTGTCTTTTATAGAGTCATTTACTCTAATACCTATCATTGATTTTTTCATTTTATGGCATCCTTTTTTATTCTATTTATAGAAACTACTATGTTAGGGGTTCCAATAGAAAATGGACAGAAAATAACTATGAGCCTATAATTTAAGTTCAAATTAATCTTTTGCGAACAAAATATTGGGCTTTGAAAATTAAGACCAGATTTTTAAACTTACTGTTACGCTTAGGGGAGGTTTGCGTTTATAAAAATATTAAGTTTAGAAAAACGGTCGTTTTTTTAGACTCAATAATTCAAGGAAAATATTTATGTTAATTACCGAAGAATCTCATTTTTCTCCTCTACCTAAGCCTAAAGTTGCTTTTGCTCCGGAAGTCTCTCAAAGAGAGATTTTAAGAGAAAAACAAAACAAGGTAAGAGAGGTTCTTTCTATACTTGGGGAAGCAACTCGATTATTTTCATCTGATAGAGAAGAATCTTTAAATAAGATTGAAAAAGCAATGTCAAAAATATCATCAACATTTGAAAAAGATACTTATGAGTTTAACAAATTGATGGCAAAGGCTTTGATTAATAAGGCTATTTTGTTGCCGCCTCAAAATAGAGCTGATATTTTGGATTTAGCTAATTCACTTGACCCTACAAGAGATAAATTTAGTAAGTTCATGTGAAGAATTAAGGGGTGGGATTTATGAAAAAGATAATAAGCTACGATACTGGACTAATTTCAGAAGATCCCAATGTATTACTTGAAGAAGTAATGACAAAGCTCAGATCCGCAATGATTATTTATTCTATAGATCCTGACTCAGGAGCAGGAAAAGAAATAGTGGACTCTTTAACCCTTTTGGACCAAGCACAATTATTGCTTTCTTCTAGATCACGGACTTCAAGTATCCATTCAGTTGCAAGTCTTGGAAATCGAATAGCAGATTATGACAAGGATTTGTTATATACATATCACTGGGGTAGGACAGGTTGGACTTCTATGGAAGATAGCAAAGGAGATTTTCAAAAATGGTTGGAAGGTGGCTATAAATTACCTTCAAAAGGATCCATTCTAAATTGTTGGGAATCAGTGATTACTATTTTATATCTCTATAATGCTGTTGATAAACACGATATTTTGAATGCTTTTGTTGAAGGAAAAAGTAATCGTAATTCTGATGGATCTGCTAAATGTATAGGTACAGATGCTGAAATTATAGGATCATTTTTGGGTTTGTGGGGGCCAACTCACAGAGTAGCTTCTCTTGCGGATGTTAAACCAGGTGATATTATTTCATTTGCAGATACTTACGATACAGATATGGTTCATGTAGCCATTACCTTTGAAGAAGCTCCAAATATACGACTTGGTAGTTTTTGGAATATTCCAGAAGAAAAAATGATTCTTATATCTCCTGAAAAATTACTCTCTGTATCTAAGAATGCTGCAAATTTATCTGATACTTATGAACATATTGATCCTGATAATATTAAAATAAGCAATAAATTTAGATTGTTTTTTCAAGGATTAGTAACAGACTGATTCCTTATCGTCATTTTCTGTCCATTTGCTATTGGAACCCCTTTATTAGCGAACGGAAATCTCCATTATCAATTAGGTCTGTGCATCATATAGTTAAAGAATCTGGAGAGAAGGCTAATTTTTCATTCTCTATTCACCCCCATATGTTGAGACATAGCACGGGTTTCTTCTTAGCCAGTAAAGGTATTGATACACGTGCGATTCAGTCGTATATGGGGCATTCTAATATTAAAAACACGGTGATTTACACTGAATTAAATCCGAATCGGTTTAATGATTTTTGGAGAGATTAGTAACTACAGAGTCTTATTATTTTACTTTAAAAAGTTTTTTAACTATATCAGCTGGTAGCTCTTTAATATCAATAACATGTTCCGGTACACCAGCAAACCTATGCTCTACTCGTTTTGATACTTCCCCAGAAGGGAGTTTTTTATAAATTTCTAAAACTTCGCCATTTTCTTTTTCTACAATATTATTTTCAACTTTTGGGTTTTTAAATCGAGCCAGCCCTTTCCATTGCTGAGGAATTGAAAAAGATCTTTTTTGTATAAATGATTTAAATACATAAGATCTAGGTATTGCTTGCATACTTTTGTTGTACATGTTTATTCCTTAATCGTCAAATTCTACAGGGGCTATCACTTCAAATTTATCATTTACTGGAGGGACGAATTTTGTCGGAATTAAATTAAATACGGGTTCATTAAATTCATCCAAATCTGATGTCGATCTAATACAAAAAGACCCTTCTTTAGGAGTACTTTGATTGAAAAACTCATGTAGTTCAGAACATTTTTTTAATAATGAATTTGCGTGAATACAAAATACACCATCTTCTTTATCTTTTATAATTTCCTGTAGAGAAATTATACATTCAAACTCAGAACGACCATGTTTTCGAGTTACTAAATCATAGTCCAAACTAGATAAACTTGATTTGATTTTAATATTTTTTAAAACTTCTTTAAGTAGTGTGTTTTTTTTAATTGCAGGATGATTAACTGGAACAAAAATTAATTCGGAATCATCGATTCCTGACTTTTGGGTCTGTTCTATTACAGACTGTCCGACAGCCGTATGCTTGTCAAAAGATGCTAGGTCTCCAACATCTCCTCCTTGATACTTTGTCTTAGGTCTAACTAAATTAGTTGTTTTTCCTTTTTCATAATCGCCAGTAGGCGTTCCCGTAAAGTGCTGAGCTTCTAAAACCCACCCTCTTAAATTATTTGAATTTTCACAATTAGAAATTCCAAATAATTCTTTTCCTTTTTGAACATGGGTTTCCGTAAAGTTTTCCTTACCTCTATGTATTGGAGCAACTACATTACCTTTAAACTCTTTGCTCTGAAGTCTTGGAATTGTATCGCTTCCTTCTAACTTACTTATTTGAATTACTCCATTATGGACAGAATATAAAGAAGGAACCATGTATCCCAGAGAGGTTGGAACGGATCTATTAATATCGCCCAGTTTTTTTGATGAAATAATTTTGTTTTGATGTTTCAGTGTATATTGTCGAGTTTGTTGTGTTGCTTTTTGCCTTAAAAACATTAAAGCACTTGCTCCACTATTTGTTATTCTTTGCATAAATTTATCCCCCACAGAATTTAAACCATAAATATCTATTAAGTTATCGTATATCAGCTCATAAAAATTTCATTTAATATTTTATTTCGATTTTAATTGGATAATTTTTGTTCTTATTCGAGGATATGTAGAGAAGCGTTACTTGGAAAATTTATTTATTTTCCCCAAAATAAGTAATTGTATCTAGACCAAGATGAATATTTTCTAAATAAACCTTTGTAAGTATATTATTTTGAATTTTTATATATCCACTCCCATTTTTAGCAATGTATATGGTGTACATTCCAGAGTCTTGTTTTGAAAGAGGTTTAAAGTTTCGAGAAGCCCAATAATAGAGACCATCTTTTTTTGTAATTAAAACTTTATATTTCTCAGACTCTTTTTTAGAAAAAGATTGTTCGGATGGTTTAAAATTTTGGATTACAATTCTTTTATCTGGGAGTCCTTCGAATATAATGGTTTCTTTTTGAATTGGTGATAATGTAGTTTTCTTATAACTATTATTTTGGTCTGCCAACGTACCTGCATTATGATAATGATACCCACCTGTTTTTCTATTATTATGGCCACCATATTTATCAGTTCTTCCACTATGTGATACTAATTCATTCGTATATATGCCTAATATAGCTATAAATAGAAAAATTGATATATTTATTATTTTATAAGGATACATTTTATGTATTTTACCAAAAACTATCCCTATTTGTTCAATAGTTCCCCAAATATATTTTAATTTCTTTATTGAATTCTATTTAAAGTACATCTATAATTATAGCCACTTACTTTAAACAATAGGAGAGATATATTGGAACCAAAACTACTGTTAACTGATATAGCTAATATTATGGGATGTACAATCCATAATGTTCACATGTTAATCAAAGAAAAAAATATTCAAACAAGCAAAAAAAGTAACCGCGTTTATATTACAGACCCATCCGAATTTAAAAAATTAGTTAATCTTCCAATTCCTAAAAAAACGATATGTGTCCAAACTGCAAAAGGTGGAATTGGAAAAACGGTTCTTACAGCATCTATTGCAATTCGACTATGGCAATATGGAGCAAGAGTTTTATTAGTTGATTTAGACCAACAAGCCAATTTAACTAAAAATATTTTAAATAAAAAAATAGACCTTACCTTGATGGATATTCTTGAAGACAAAGCAACAATTAATCAAGTCATTCAAAAAAAGTTTGAGGGATTGGATATTCTACCCTCTTCAATTAAAAATTCAATTTTAAATCAACACATGACAGCTTATGGCCTGTCTCCAGAAAATACGTTATCTGATATTTTGGACCCTATAAAAGATAATTACGACATTATTATGTTTGATTGCCCCCCAGCTATTGGGCATATCGTTACAAGTTGTGTTTATCCATCTAACCTAATTATAGCCCCTATTGATCCTGATGATGATGCCGTAGATGGTATGAGATTCTGTTGGAGTGAAGTTCAAAAAATAAACAAAAAAACTAAAACCAAACGAGAATTTAGAATTATTTTAAATAAATACGACCAACGAACCATTATGAGTACAAAAATACTGAACACATTGCTTTCTTTTGAAGATATTAAAGATTGTTTATACACAACAATTATTGGTGTTAGTCAGGAATTTACAGCAGCAAAAAATGAAAAAATTAGTATATTTGACTCTCCGAGACAAGGAAAAGCTACTAAAGATATTGATTCCGTAGTTTTGGAAATATTAGGTATTTCTAAAGAAGAGAACTAAATGCCAAGTTTAAAAGATCTAAAAAAACGGAATTTTAAAAACGTATCCCCTAATAAAATTTCTTTAGAAACGAATGCCCCAACTGTACAAGAACTTAATGAAACATTTATTAAAACACTTTCACTTAATTCTAAAATTCAACAACAAAAAGATGATTCCGACATCCTAAATACAACAAAAAAGGCACTTGATAAACAGGTAGCAAACAGGAAGCAAACAGATAGCAAACAGATAGCAAACGGGAAGCAAACAGGTAGCAAACAGGTAGCGGAAAAACATCAATTGGTGAGCAAACGGGTAGCAGAACAGGTAGCAGAACAGGTAGCAATTGGTGAGCAAACAGGTAGCAAACGGGTAGCTAAACAGGTAGCAAACTTCTCAATTTTTGACACCTCTGGAAATGAGCGAAAAATTTTAGAAACTATCTTTCTTATTTGTAGAAATAATGGAACAAAAACATCTCCTCCACTTACTTTAGATTTATTACTTTCATCTACAAAATTAAGCACAAAAGATGTATTAAAGAATGCAATCCATCGATTAACACATGAGAAAAATTTACTAATTAGAGACTCGTCTAAAACAGGCCGTGGAGGATGGATAAAATTTCGATTTCCTGACCATATTTTTCAGTCTCTAATTATCGAAACGGATAGCAAACGGGTAGCAATTGGTGAGCAAACAGGTAGCAAACAGGTAGCAGAACGGGTAGCAGAACAGGTAGCAAGCGTCTCTAGTAGTAGTAGTTCTTTTAATATTAATAATAAACCTACTACTAATGAGCAAACGAACATTTTTGAATTGCCTCAAGAATGGTTAGATATTGATTTTTCAGAGTTAGACGGATTTAGTATTCATCATCTAAAACAATTGTACCAACGAGAAGTTAGTAGTCCTGATCAATTGCAAAATTCAATAAATGCATTTGTTTTTGATTTAAAAGAAAATGGAAAAGCTACGCGTATTAAATCCAAAGACCCCATTCCATATTTTTTAGCAATTCTTAATCGACAAGGTGTTTATGTACCTCCAGCAAATTATGAATCGCCTAGAGATAAATCAATGAGAGAATATTTTGCAAAAGAAAAAGAGAGAATGATTAAACGCAATCAAATGGAAGAAGATGTATTATCGGTTTCATTTGAAAATTGGCATGATGGGTTATCAAAAAAAAATAAATGTGAATTATTAAATATGGAATCATCAGAATTTGTAAGTGAATCTATGATGAAACCTTTGTTAAAAACACATTACCAAGAACATATTTGGCTAGATGTTAAACGAAAGATTTTGGGGTAGGGGATTAAATATAGTAGTTCTGTTTGGGCGGAAATTATTTATTTAATGTGAGGACCTAAATTTAAAATTAGTAAAAATTTTTAGGATATAATTAGTATGGGATATGTTTGAGTCGAATTAATTAGGGGAAATATACTAGGTATAAGACAGTGATTTATTTGAATTTGTATAAGAACTATTTTATATTAAATGAATGAGTATAGATATGAAATTAACGAATGAACCTATTGATAATCTAAAGCCACAAGAAACGCTTTTTATTATGAAACTAAGAGAATTATCTCCTTCTAAAAGGAAGCAAGCTGAGCAGTTTGTTTTATCTCTTACTCAAGATAATTCTGATGCCTATAATCTCAATCAAACACTTTTGGATGGATTTAAAGAAATTTCTAATATTGAAAAAGGAAATAAATCATCCGTTTCAGCGCAGTCTTTTTTAGACTCTTTATAATTTAATAATGTCATACATTGTTAATACTACTCAGTCATTCCGACGGGATGTAAAACAACTTCATAAAAAATATAAAAAGATAGCTCTTTCGATAAAACCACTAATATCTAAATTAGAAAATGGGGAACTAGAAGGAAATAAAGTTCCAAATGTTGATGCTCTCATTTTTAAGGTTCGCATATCCAATAAAGATTTGCATGGTGGGAAACAAGGTGGGTTTAGGGTTATTTATTATGTTCTTAAAAACGAAACTATATATTTAATGGCAATTTATGCCAAAACAACAAAAGAAAATATAAATTCGAAAGAAATTAATAACTTACTAAAAAAAATTGAGTTATGAGTTATTTTTTGTATTTCTTTTTTTCAATTTATTCTTAAAACTCGAATATAGTCTTTTTTCACGACATAAAACATCAGGTGGCGTTTAAATCCATTTGTAGGAAGATATCGAACCTTTTGTGGCATATTCTGACTGATCGGGAATAGGGTTCAGATCTCGGGGATATTAGACAGCTTTCCAATGATATTTTAAATGGTGGTAAGCCGCCTATTGGCTGATTTTTTGTTTTCAGAGGCTATCAAAACATAGTGTTCTTCAATGTCTCGTTCAGAAATTGGAGAAAAAAGAACAGGAACCTTTGTCATTTGATGGATTTATTTAGTCTAGCCGTGGCTTTTTCTTGAATAGTGGACCAATTACTTTCAGTGAGTATTCTACCCTCGCCCTGAAAGCCTTCTAAAATTTTAAGCTCTATCAATTGTCGTTCGTTTTCAAGTTTATCTTTTTGAATGAGTGCTCGAATATATTCGCTATCGGATCCATAATTTCCGACGGTTACTTGGGTAGATATATACTGTTTCATGTTATCGGGTAGTGAAATATATAGTGTTGCCATAAAAGGGCTCCCTTTTTTCTCTAATATATAAATATATCGTAATTATTATTACAATATTTTTCAATATTTTCATTCCCATGTTTTTAAACATATTTTTTTAAAAACATCAATATTTCATTGTAAGTAAAGGATAAAAAAATGTGTTAACAATTGTTAATAGTGATTTATTGGTAAATTGACATATACGTATTTTTTTCTAATAAATATAAACTAAATTTTCACCTATTTATCTAGAATTTGAACTTAAAACTACCAAATGGAGCCTAATTAATAAATTCTTCTTCCTCAATTTATTTTATCGGGGTTTGTTTGATATACTATGGAAAAGAGGAAGAAAGCAAGCTACGCACTTTGTCCGAAAGGTATCTCTACGAGGACACTTTCATCCAAACTACATACTTGTAAGGGGATTCCCCTTAACCCCAAAACGTAAAAATGGGGACCGAAAAAATAGAAAAAGGACACCTATGAAAGAAAAAATATTTGTCGATTTGGCAGAATTACCCAGATATGAAAAAGGGGATAAAGAGAGCTATGAAAACAGAGAAAAACTGTATCAAAAAAACTACCAAAAATCGTATCGACAACACGTAAAAGATATCCGTATTCGAGTATCAGATGATGAGTATCAAGACATAAAAAAAAAGGCCAAAAAAGATGGAAAGCCGATGACTAGG
>Ga0209662_1001059_pt1 | contig 13115 bp, 9 predicted proteins | sample SaaInlV_150m_DNA_4_FD_184662 | JGI IMG/M metagenome (GOLD analysis project Ga0209662, IMG submission 184662) | Marine microbial communities from expanding oxygen minimum zones in the Saanich Inlet - SI072_LV_150m_DNA (SPAdes) (version 2) | ecosystem: Environmental > Aquatic > Marine > Intertidal...
CATATTTAGAAATTTCTTGGTTAGATTCTCCTATATATGGAGGAATTGGAGTTTCTACTGTTCCACCAGAAAATTCACTTTCTGCTTCAAAATATCCACCCAACGAAATTAGAAATTCCACTACATCAAAATGTTTTTTCAGAGAAGCATAGAATAGTGGAGTACATCCATATATATTTTTAGCATTTATATAGGCGCCGTAACTTACAAGATATTCGCACATATCTAAATTCCCTCCACCTGCCGCCCAATGTAACATAGTCTCGCCATTCGGCCACCGAAAATAATGAATATTACCAGAGTTCTCAATAATATTATTAGATACTCTTATAAAATCAGTGTATTTCCCATCATTCTCGCATAGATCTTTTAGTTTTTCCATATATTGACAATAAGTCTTTGTATCCATTTTGGTATCAATATTGATATCAATATGTGTATCAATATGTGTATCAATATTGGTATCAATATGTGTATCAATATGTGTATCCAAAGATGTATCCACATTGGTATCCAAAGATGTATCCATAATTATTATATAATTAATAATTTGGTTTTATATGGTTTTAAATAATATTAATTTGAATAAATAAATAATTAAATTTAAAAAACAATTTAAAATTTTAAAACAGTTAATAGGTAATTATGAACTCACTTTTTCTACTTTGTATCACTTTTGGTATCGTGAATGGCGATGTGCCAGTTCCAGACGAACTTAAAAATCATTATCGTTTAACTGTAAACGAATTTAATGTAACGGGTTGCTCCAGTAATCCATATAATACTTCCTTTGTTGTCCAGCAGTGTCAAGAGAATGGCACGAATCTTCCATATTGTTGTGTCGGTATGCTAAAGAGTCTAAATTATGTAGCAAATGAAAATAGTTTTAATAGGTGCTTTAAGGGTGTAAATGATAGTAGTTATTTTGCGAGTTGCGATAAGTATTATACCGATTCGCAGGTAGAATATGGAAAGATATTTGGATATGTAGTTCTTGGACTGGTTTGTTTCTCTGCTCTAATGTTTGTTGGATGTTTATTCAAGAAATGTTGTTGTAGTAAAGGACAGTATAGTAATATTTAAATATATGTATTGTTATTAGGGGATATTGGTATTAGAATTATATGAAGGAGTATTGTTATTAGAATTATTGTTATTAGAATTATTATAATTATATGAAGGAGTATTGTTATTAGAATTATTATAATTATATGAAGGGGTATTGTTATTAGAATTATTTTTATTAGTATTATTATAATTATATGAAGGGGTATTGTTATTAGAATTATTTTTATTAGTATTATTATAATTATATGAAGGGATATTGTTATTAGAATTATTTTTATTAGTATTATTATAATTATATGAAGGGATATTGTTATTAGAATTAGTCTTTAGTTCATATGTATTAATTGTATTTTGAGCGTTTTTAATTGGATCAGTAAATGTTTCAAAATTATTTCTTCTATATAAAAATATTAATACTAAGAAAATAAGGGTGTAATAAACTCTATTATCTTTTTTCATTATATAATTTAACAAACATTTTATTTATAATTTTGATGAACAATTTCTCTTTTTAATAGTAACGTACATTCCTAAATTAGAATCTTTTAAATCTTCATTATATATATTTCTTGGTCCCATAGTAAAGCTATTAAAACACGTATCTTCTTCTTGATATTTATTTAATTGTAGGTCAGTTAAATAGAAACTAAAATTTTTTATTAGATAAAGCAATATTAATCTCATTTCTATCTGTGAAAAATTCTTCCCTATACAATCTCTTGGACCATATGTAAATGGGCTAAATCTGGCTGTCCCAGGATTATATGAATTGATAATACTATTATTCCATAATTCTTCATCTATAAATTCCCTTCCAGGATTAAATTCTCTAGCATCATCCCCCCATAATTCAGTATTTAAATGTCTAAAAATATTAGGTATTTGAATATAAGTTCCTTTCTTAATTTCCACCTTTTCCTTATTTAAGCCTATTATGTAATCATCTTCTAGAATTTCTCTAAAAGTTCCATTGGGTAAAGCGGATCTAAGCCGTAATGTTTCCATTATACATCTAGTCATATAAGCTAATTTTTTGAAATCATGATATTCTATTTCTCTATCGCATTGTTCCCTCCAAAAATCATCAACTTCGCGTTGTAATCTTTCCTGATATATTTCATTTTTAGCAATCTCATATATTAACCAAGATAAGGTATTTCCAGTAGTATCGTGTCCTGCAAATGAAAAAATTATCGCATTCCCTGCTTCTTCCATTTTAGTTTTATTTTCTTCCCCTCTATATCTCATAGCTCTACTAAGAGGACCATCTGATTTTTTAACTTCTGATAATATATCTGAGATAATAGATTGTTTATATTCTATATTTTTACCACTAAAAGTATCACGTATTTTCTTATTGGTTTTATTTTCAAAATTATCGGAGAATCCAAACATAACTTTTTGAAGTTGTCTATGTGTTTCATTTAAAAAGAATTCATTGATATTAACTTCTTTTCCCCCCATATCAGATAAATTCCATAATCTTTCAACACATTGCTTAGCTAGTTTATCAGATATTGGTATAAGTGGTTTTAGACTATCATTCATACTAAATGCGGATTGATAATTACTTCTTTGACATTTCCAATGTTCCACATCAGTCGTAGAAATAATACTATCAAAAACAAAAGGTTTCAGATTAGGCATTTTTTTGATATGAACTTCCGCTAATCTTTCGGCATCTTCTGGATTATTAACCATTATTAATTCTCTTATGGTTTTATTAAGCTGGTAATCTACATATGGTATCATAATATTACTTGATAAACCATTGTCACCGAAAATCCGTTGATATTTTTCATATAGAACTAAATTCTTACCTAAAAGAGTTTCTTTATCTATTTCTTCTAAGATATTATAAATACTCTTCTCTTCGCATGGCGAAGCTATCTTATTTAAAAGCGGATAGTTAAAGGTTACTTGGTATTTTTTAGCATTTTGATATTTACTTCTGATATAAGAATCCTCCATAATAATTAAAAAATATTAAATTCTTATCTTTAAATTTTTCTAAAAATTAATAATATTGATTGAATAATACTTCCCTAAACCTACTGAAATCTGGCACAAAAGTTCTCTCAATAATTTTATCAAACCCTTCTTCTATAATAGGAACTTCATAGTTCTTATAATATGTATGAATTACTACATCTGGAATCTTTTTACTTTTATTAACTTTACATCTATAATTTACCAAGAATAAACATTGTTCTTTACTAATATTTATTACTATACATAAAACCTTCTTCCCATATTTTTTTGCAATATCCAGATATTGGTCTCGATTATATTTCTTGCCATTGGTATTATCTATAAGAACCTTCTCATTATTCTTTACCAGACTTTCCATTAGTTTAAGACACTTTGCCTTATATTTAATCTGGTCTTGACTTACCACAGTGAAATCATCTTCGAGAGATTTTGATATAGTGCTTTTACCACTTCCCTGTGGTCCCACTAACATGACTACATCGTATCCCTCTAAATCTAATGGTTCTTGTGTAGAAATGAAGGTATCAAAAGTTTTATTTAGAACAAATACTTCTTTAGTAGTAAAAGTTTCTGGTTGGAAGAACCTTTCAGGAGTATAAAACTTACATCCTACATTTAAAGCGAACATTCTGTCACTACACGCGAAATCTTTCTTCTTGGTTTTAGAATTTTTAGTTCTACCCGCTGCATCACCCACATAGAAACTTTTGGTATTGTCTAAATATGGATTTATAGTTTGTAAATGGTCCCACATTCCAATATTAGGTTTCCGACAATGATTGGATTCGGTAGAAATCAATACTGAAATAGGTATTCCCATCATTTCTATAAATGTTGCGATTCTGGTAAGGATTATTTCCTTCTTCTCGGGTTTATCAAAAGAAGATTGATTACTAAAAATTACTATGGAGTATCCTTTCTCATGGAACTCTAAAAGTTTTTCTTTAATATTTGGGAAACATAGTTCCAAATCTTCCTTATCTTTTGGATGTGTTTTGCCATTACGAGGGCATATAAGAGTGTGGTCTAAGTCAAACCCGGCAATGTTACTTGATATAAGACCGCTTATCTGAATGTGCATGTTTAATTTGTTATATAATTTATTGAATTTGAATTTCAATTTTATATATTTATACCAATCTAACCAGATATTAATATAAAATTATAAAAAAAAATTGAATATGTCTAATTGTTATAGATAAATTATATAACAATATTATAAATACAATGTCAGATACTCAGGATCATAGTGTAGTAGTTCTTCGTGGTAAGGGCGCTCATATCAAAAAACAGCAGCAGCGTGATGGCAATACCGAATCAAAGACAAAGTTTGACTCAACTAAGTCTAACGAAATGCGTAAACTGGAGGACGCTGATGGTGTTGGAACAATTAAGAAAATCAATAACAAGATATCTCAGGCAATTATTAAGGGACGAACTGCGAAAGGATGGAATCGGAAACAGCTTGCGCAGCAAATTAATGAGAAACCGCAGGTAGTAGATGAGGTGGAAACTGGGAAAGCAAAATATGATATTAAACTTATCCAGAAATTTGAGCGAAAATTGGGAATTAAACTGACTGGAGATGAATTTAAATAAACTAAACTAAACTTTGACGAAATCGAAGATTTCTAATGGAAGAAAGTTTTATCAAAGAAACAATAGAAACTTTATTGGGAAGAAAATAAACTTTTTCGTTAACACCTATTATATTTTATAAATTCTTTTATATCATCGTCTAAATATTTACTAATACCATATTTTTAATGAAAGTGTGTAAAGTAAAATTTGTTTAATTAAATAATCGAACCACCTTAAATTATTTTGATTCATAAAAAAAAATATTGTATAATTATAATATAATGCCAAAAACTCGCAGAATAAGAAGAAATAATAAAAAGTCATTGTTAAAAAGAAAATTAAGAAGACAAATTCATTCCAAAAGGATGAAAAGAAAGGGTGGAGGAATTAAAAGGACTCTCCAAAAAGGAGTGTCAGTCTTACCGGAAAATGATTATAAGGTTTTATTTAAGGAGGTCTTCGGTGAAGAAAAAATAGATACTGGAGAAACAATAGATACTGGAACAATAGATAACAACCTTAAACTTGTTCAAAAGTCGATTCTTAAATTTTTATCTGTTAGTCGTCCAGATATAGAGAGAGATAGAGAGAAATTAGAGAAATTAAAGAAATTAGAGAACGCTAATGTATATAAAAAGGCAGCCTCAAAAGATTCTATAGAAATAAAAGATTCTATAGAAATAAAATTTGATGAAATTTTAGAAACAAAATTAGGACTAAAAAGACAAAAAAATACATTGCCGGGAAGTAATAGAGAAATCTTAAATAAAGCAAAGAAGGCCAAACTATTCGATACATTAACGAAAACAATTGATACGTATATTTTTTTGACTGAATTCATGGCCCGACCGAGAGCAGATTTGGAATTAACAATTAAATCGGGTGATACAACAGTTAATTTGCTATTACAAAATAAACCGGGTGATACAACAGTTAATTTGAAATTACAAAATGATTTTAGTGTTATATGCGAATGGTCTGAACAAAAATTAAAATTGTCTAAACAAGAATTAACCTTGTCTACTTTAACTATTATCCAAGATATTAAACAACTTAACCCTAACATTAACACTGAAACTAAAAATATTTTATTATTTATAATAGGGTTTTTTTCATTATATAAAATAATATCTAAAATATCAGAACCACCTGACAACAAAACACCATCCGAACCAAATTTTTTTTATTTTAAATTACTACCGCAATTGCAACATATTAAGGAAAGTGTATTTGAGGATAATTTAAAAGAAATTACAACAGAAATACAAAAAAAACTTAACCTAGATAAAAGTGATAACGCATCAAAACAAATAGGTGGGGGTGGAGAAAATAAATATGTAAAAAATTTAGATTTATTTATTGAAGAAGTTCTTTTCGAACTTAGAAAAACCAAAACAGATGACCAATATGACCTAGAAAAAACCCCAATTGGAAACGAAATTTTAAGACTGAACGAAATTTTAAGACTGATGCGAGAAGAAAAAAATATCCAAGATTTCGAAGAAGAAGAAATAAAACCTAACCAAGATTTCGAAGAAGAAGAAATAAAACAAATTATTTATACAATTCATATTTTTTGTAATAACGCTAAGGACGATGAGTGTAAAGAAAAAAAGGATTGGCGTATTAAACAAAGAGTTTATTTATTAATAGGTATAGGGTTGCTTGCAACCGCGGTGGGGATAGCGGTGGGGATAGGGGTAGGGATAGGCGCCATAGTGGCCACGAGTCTGAGTGGGGAGGCATTTCATAAATTTATATCTTATATAAAACGTCAAGATGTTAATAATATCGATCAAGCTATTAAATATATAGAAAAATATAATGAATCGTGTAAATATATAAACCGAGTCGCATTTATTCCACAAAAAGCGATATTCACTGAAGGCGGCGAGGTGTACATTAAAACAAACGAGTTGGGGAAAAAGTTTGAACTCGAATTAGAAGATTGTAACGTTAAATTTGAACAAGAAATGCCAGAAAGTGGACAAGTCAAACTCGTCTATTCAGAATCGCCAAACCAACCAAACAACATAATGTGGCACATATGGAACATTAATTGTGGAACTTTTTCTAATAGTTATTACAAAGATAGAATAAAAGAAATTAATAAGAAACTCGAAATAAGTAAAGAACGCGTGCCAAGTGACGCACTCATGATGAGTAATCACAACAACTCACGATGGGGTACTGATAATCCTTAAAATTAAGTAATAATCCTTGGCATAATAGACATTGCCTCTAACTCCTGCATAAGCAACTTACAAGCATATGGAATTCTAACTTCCGAGAATGATGTCTGGTTATTACAGTTCTTACAAATATTAATATCTTTTTCTGGATTACAAATTCCCTTTAGTCCACACTTCTGGCATATAAACAGTCTATAATTATCAGAAACATCTAACATCCTCTCCTTTAAGAATTGGACAGTACCATGAGAAATCATACAATCGCGTTCCATCTCTCCAAATCTCAACCCACCATCACGTGCTCTTCCCTCTGAAGGTTGACGAGTAAGCTGAACCACTGGACCATGTGCTCTACTATGAATCTTATCATCAACTAAATGCTTTAGTCGCTGATAATATGTAGGCCCAATGAAGATATTCGCACTTAATTGTTTTCCAGTTCTTCCACTATATAATACTTCATTGCCATATTTCTCAAAACCGAATTTCTCTAAAATATCTTCTACACTATCTAATTCGAAATCCACAAAAGGAGACCCATCACCAAATCCACCCAAATGAACACATGCTTTCCCCAAAACACATTCAATTAACTGGGCGATAGTCATACGAGATGGCACTGCATGTGGATTCATAATTAAATCAGGAACAATTCCATCCTTTGTATAAGGCATATCTTGCTGGTCATAAACCATTCCAACAGTTCCCTTCTGTCCGTGACGAGAAGAGAATTTGTCTCCTACTGTGGGGACTCTCTCAGATCTAACGCGAACCTTACAAAATCGGTGTCCTTCGCTATTCCTATTCAGATAAATCTTATCAATATATCCATTTTCATTTGCCCTTAAAGCGGTTGAACTATCCCTATAAACATGACCATCTGCACCAGTTGATTTAATAGGGAATACCTTACCTATAATAATATCGTCTCCATCTACATAAGTATTCTCCTTAACAAAACCATTGCTTTCTAACTTTTCGTAGTTACATGGTTTCATATTCTTGGTATATTTCTTATCTGGGTTCATAAACTTTTCTTCTTTACCAGATGATTGGTTTTTCTTTTCGTCTTCCCTATAAGACCTATAGAATGTCGACCTAAATAATCCTCTATCAACTGCACTTTTATTCATAATAACGGAATCCTCCTGGTTATATCCAGAATAACTTCCAATGGCAATTACAGCATTAATACCATTTGGTAAAGTATCCATATTGATAAATTTACTATTAAAAGGCATCACTAATGGTTTATTCGGATAACTAAGAACATGCCCAAGTGTATCCATCCGTGTTCTGAAATTAGAACAATAAACACCCATCGCCTGTTTACCCATAGCAGACTGATATGTATTTCTCGGAGACTGATTATGGTCTGGGAACGGAATAGTGGACGCACATACACCTAATATAGAAGAGGGGTGAATTTCGCAATGGGTATAATACTTGTCTTCATCTAAATTCTTAGGAAACATTGAAATCAAACATGAATGGGATTCTTCCACATCTACGAATTCAATTACTCCTTCTTCAATATCTTGTTTAGTAATATCAGAATATTTCATATTATTGAATTTATTAAGACTTTTAAGAACTAAATTATTCCACTTATAATCTTTACTATCTATCTTCTCTATATCTTGTTCGCTTATTCTAAGTTTATTTATTTCCTTACCCCTTTTAGTTTCTTTATCCACAATTAATAGAGGTCGCGTACATCTTCCACCATCTGTATAAATATTAAGTTCGTTATTTGTAATATTCCAAGAGATAGAAGTATGGATATTAATAACTGCTACCCGTCGTAAATGTCGAAGTTTTCCAAGAACTTCCTGAATATTTTCATGAATACCTACCCAATTACCATTAATAAATATTTTACCATATTCATGTATCTGGTCAAATCTAATTATATTTTCCTCTGAATCACCAATATCCTTCAATTCTATTAAATCCATCTTTAAAATCTTATCATAAATAGGTTTACTACTTGTCATACCAGTTACTTGGGTCATAATTGCCAAATTCTTAACTAACCCTACTGAACCACCTTCTGGTGTCTCTGCAGGACATACAACACCCCATTGAGTATTGTGTAATTTTCTTGGGGCGATAAGTTTACCAGTTTTTTCATTTGGAGTAGATAATCTACGGAGATGTGATAGAGTTGCTGTGAAATTTAATCTACTTAGAACCTGGGCAATACCTACTTTACCACTAGAGGTTTTAATACCCCAATTACCTGTAGCAAGAGCAAATTTAATTCCAGTTTCAATAGTAGTCGATTTAAGAAGTTTATAGATATTAGTTTCATTAATAATATTTTTCACTGTCATAGTTCCATGATTACTATTAAATTCCTTCATTATACTATTCCTCATATCCTTTACTAACTTACTAAAATATTGTCTAAATAGATTTGCTAAGAGAATACCAGGTAATTCAATACGTTTATTAGTATAACTATCCCTATCATCATATTCGCGAGACCCGGTGAAACATTTTAGAAGATTATTAACCATATAACCCAAATAGAATAACTTATTCTTTACCAGATTTCCTACATGAGGAAGAACATCCTTTTCTAAAATATCCTTAACGTATCCTTTCTTTCTATTATTTTCTAACTGAATATCTTTTGGTTGTCCAAAAGATGATACATATTTAATAATACTGTCATATGCTTCGCTCTGTGTTTTTATTTCACTACCTTCTTCGATTGTTTCCTGAAGTAAATATATAATCCTATTATTTTTCGAACTTAAATCATTAATAATATATTTTAGAATTTCCTTGTCAGACTCTACACCAAAAGCGCGGAATAGTGTAAATAGGGGCAGTTCCTGTTTAATATTTGGAATAGAAACTCTCACTACATTACTATGACTTTTTTTAATGAATTTGACACTTAAATTCTTTGGAATAGAGAATACTTTATCACATACAGATTTAATCTCGGCGACACATATAGTTTTATTATTTGCCTTTTTCACTGGGAAAATATATAACTTATTATCTGCGATTTTTTCTTGAGATACGATCACTTTTTCCGCTCCATTTACAACAAAATAACCACCTGGATCATATTTACATTCACCCATATCTGTAGCATTAACCGTATTTCTATCATTAAGAATACAGAATTTAGATTTTAACATAATTGGAATTTTACCCACATTAATATGCTTTAAAGTATTATTATGAATATTTATATTCTCAAAATTTTCACCCGACTTCTCAATACTCTTCACATCTACATCCAAATATAAAGGTGAGGAATAAGTAAAATTTCTAAGTCTTGCTTGTTCTGGAGTCATTGCACATGAACTACCATCATTTTCTGTTATAATTGGTTCTGTAAAACATACGTTTGAAAATCTAACCTGAATTTCATATTTATATTTATTTATTTTTTCATTAAATTCATGATATACCACTAATGGATTCACTTGGGAAATAATAGCAGGTATTTTCTCCTTTATAAAATCATTATACGAATCTATTTGATGTCTAATTAATATCTTACCATTATTCTGTCCAAAATACGAATCTATAATTTTACAAACATTATCATTTATATATTGATACTTATCTTTTTTCTTAATAATTTTCTTTTTAATTGGAATTGATTTTTCTTCAGATATAGGGTTTTCTTCTGATTTCGGTTTTGCCACTGATTTAGGTTTTGCCACTGATTTAGGTTTTGCCACTGATTTAGGTTTTGCCACTGATTTAGGTTTTGCCACTGATTTCGGTTTTGCCACTGATTTAGGTTTTGCCACAGATTTAGGTTTTTCCATTATTGTTGGTTTATCCATATTATATGAATTTTCATCATTGAACATTTAAATTCAATTTTTATAAATTTGATTATTTATATATTATATTTTTTAAGTTTATTTATGGTAATAAGTATAAATATAAATTTATATTTAAAATAATTATTTAAGAAATGATTAATATTAATAATTAAATCTTTCTATATAATATGTCTAATTCTGATGATGAGTCCACTCCCCCAAGTAAAAACCCAAATAAAAGAAAATCGCAAGAACCAGAAACCAAAAAGAATAAAAATAGAAAAGTCAATATGCCTATTATAATAGATATGACTAATTCTAATTTAACTTCTTTTTTTGATAGTTTAAAAGAGGGTGGAGGAGGTGGTGGAGGAGGAGGTGTATTAGAAGTTATACCAGAAGAATTTGAACCATTTGAAAACGAGTTAGATTATCCGCCTTCTGGTAAATTTGATTTTTTAGATGTTAAGTTGGAAAATATTGACGATTTAATTGAGTTAGGATTAGAATTCAAAGATGGTATATACAATCCATATACAAGATATAATATTAATCTTTTTAAGGTGGCGAGATTAATTAAACCATTACAAGACTTAGAAAAAATGATAGGAATGAAGGGAATTAAAAATGATATTTTCGATATTTTAATGTACCAATTACAGGAATTTGATACTAATAAAGATATGCTTCATACTATTATAGAGGGGGAACCTGGTGTAGGTAAAACAGAATTAACTAAAATTATTGCACGAATATATCAGAAAATGGGTTATTTGACCAATAAGACTATAAAATTTGTGAAAAGAAGTGATTTAATAGGTGGATATTTGGGACAAACTGCTATTAAAACTCAAAAAGTGTTAGATGAATGTAAGGGAGGTATATTAATTATAGACGAGGCATATTCTCTCGGAAATCCAGATGGAAAAGATTCATATTCTAAGGAATGTATAGATACTTTAACAGCATATTTATCTGAATGTCCAGAAACTATTGTTTTTGTTATAGGATACAAGGAAGCATTAGATAAATGTTTTTTTAGTGTAAATAAGGGATTGGAAAGGAGATTTGGATATAGATTTGGTATAGATACATATGAACCAGAACATTTGCGTTTAATTCTATTTAAAATCATAAAAGAAAATGATTGGTATGTGGAAGAAAAAGATATTCCAGTAAGTTTTTTTATAGAAAATAAAGATTATTTTATATTTAATGGAGGGGATATGTTAAATTTATTTACCAAATGTAAATTTTCACATTCAAAGCGTTTTTTTAAGGAGAAAATAGATAATAATAATAAAAAAAGAATAAATTATGATGATATAAAATGTGCGTTTAAAATGTTAATGGAAGATTCTAAATTTGCTGACAGAAAAAATAAGGATAGTAATGGATTTAATGAATATCAAATGTATTTATAAATTTATTCATTTATTTATTTATTACTATAAAAATTGATTTAATTTTTATTTTGTTTTATGGTAAACATGACAATAAAAATATTCTATAAACCAGGAGGTATCCCTGATTTTTATGAATCATTTGGCGAAGTCGTAAAACTAAAAGACTATCATCTTATAAGATACATAAATTGTAGAGATAGTAATCTCATATCATTGCCCGAAATACTACCAATGAATCTTCAAGGACTATACTGTGAAAAAAATCAAATAACAAAATTGCCTAAATTACCTGAAAAATTAAAAGAACTAAGGTGTTGTTTTAATAATTTAACTGAACTACCAGAACTACCTCTGGAATTAGAGGAACTATATTGTTCTAACAATCAACTAACACAATTACCAGATTTAGTATATGATATGTTTTTGAAATATGGAATTTATCCTGATAAAAATCATCAAAATTATAAATATTTGGAAGATTCGCGAATAAAAAAACTAATTTGTAATAATAACCAACTTTCTAGTCTACCAAAATTACCTGATATACTTTATCATTTAGAATGTAAAAATAATAAAATTATTAGTTTGACAAAATTACCAGAATATATAAGAAATTTGGATATATCTCAAAATAAATTAAAGAAATTTCCTAAAGATTTACACTACTTACAGAGTCTTATGAATTTAATTTGTAAGGATAATGAAATTACACAGAGTTTACCATCCCTTCCAGAAAGTATTACAAGAGTTGACATAAGTAATAACCCTATTAAGTATATGTGTGATTTACTACCAGATGATTTATACTTTTTGAACTTGTCAAATACTCAAATAATAAGTATTCCTAATATTCCAAAAAATATAAGGGAAATAATTGGAAGTGAAAAATTAATAGACTATATAAATGAAAAATAGAAATTACCAAATTATCACAGGGTGTAAACCATATTGTTATGTATTTACTTCCGCTACAACATTAATAGTTAATTTTTCAAATATGAAAAATAATTTTTTTTATTAGACTTCATATAGATATATACTATAATACCAAAAGTTATAATAATCGCTAATAATAG
>Ga0209662_1001072_pt1 | contig 13042 bp, 12 predicted proteins | sample SaaInlV_150m_DNA_4_FD_184662 | JGI IMG/M metagenome (GOLD analysis project Ga0209662, IMG submission 184662) | Marine microbial communities from expanding oxygen minimum zones in the Saanich Inlet - SI072_LV_150m_DNA (SPAdes) (version 2) | ecosystem: Environmental > Aquatic > Marine > Intertidal...
TTCATTATATTCTTCTTTTGTTATATCATCAGTTTTACGACACCAAATTGGCTTTTGAGAATTTATTATATTCCACTCACCAACCTTTTTAGTTTTAACCTTCGTATCTTCTTCATCTTCATCATCTGATACATCCTCTATTTTAGCATCTTCAGTTGCATCTTCAGTTGCATCTTCCGCTGCAGATTCTTCTTCGACATCTAATTCATTATCAGAATTATCATCAATTACTTCTTTCATTTCCAACATTTCTATTGGAAAACTAATATATTGAGTATATCTAGTAATTATATCCTTTACATTATCCAAATCCAAATATTCATCATCATACTCTTTAATATGTAAAACTATCTTAGTTCCTCTTTTTAATGAAGGATTTGGATTTTCCCTAATTGTATATGATTCTGTCGCAGAAGATTCCCATATGTATTCATTATCTGAATTATGTTTAGTATACACTTCTACTTTATCCGCTACTAAAAATGATGAATAAAAACCAACCCCAAATTGCCCAATCTGTTCAATATCTCCTTTCTTATCAACATCTCCTTTCTTTACATTTTCTAAAAATTTCTTTGTTCCTGATTTTGCGATTGTTCCTAAATTATTAACCAAATCATCCCTTGTCATCCCAATACCGGTATCCTCTACTATTAACTTCTTATCTTCTACCCAAATTTTAATTTTTAATTCTCTTTCAGCATCTAATACTGAATTATCAATTAATGATTCATAACGTAATTTCTCTAAAGCATCGCTGGAATTTGATAATAATTCCCTTAAAAATATCTCACTCTTACTATAAAATGCATTCACAATTAAATTCATTAATTGTGAAATATCCGCATCATATTGCTTAGTTTCAATCTTTTGCACTGGTTCAATTTGTTGTGTAGCTTCCATTATATTAAATATTAATACAATAATATATTTAAGTATTTTATATTTACAAATTTTTTAAATAAATATTATTTTTATATATAAAAAGAATATTCATTTAAAAAATACCTAAATCAGTATCATTCAAATTTGATAAATTATTCACCTTTTCCTTTAACTTTTTCGCTATATGCTCCTCTACAGTATTTGAACAAAATATTATCCTTTGTGTAGCAGGTGTTTTACTACCCGCTCTATGAATTCTACCTAATGCTTGTACTAATTGGGTTGACGAATATGAAGGAACAATTAATGATACTCTCGGATGATCTCCATGTATATCATGTAAATTAATCGACTGACCACCTGCACATATATTACAAATAATTATTTTATCTATATTTTTTTGAAATCGCTTAATATTATCTTTCCTTTCTTCAAATGTTTGTTTTCCATGAACTACACACTTTGTATCTAATAAATTTGATAACATCTCTAATGTATTATGAAAATTTACAAAAATTACTATTGAATAATTATTCTGAATATACTGATAAGTTAAATCTATTATAATTTCTATCTTATACAATTCTATTTTTTGTCTACTAAATGAAATATCAACTAATACATTCGCCTTATTTGATTTATCCTGCTTTTCATCTAACTTTTTATAATATTCTTTAATTTTATTATATTCTTCATCTATTAATTTAAAATTATCATCATCATAATCATCTACTATAATATTGTTTTGGGGAAATTTATCACCTAATTCCTTAATACTTATACGAGATGCATATTTCGGATATAATTTACTACTTATATAATTAAATGACTTCAAATGATGCGTCTCCGCTAATAAATAATTTTTTGTCTTCTTTATATTATTACACCAACCTAAAATATAAGTAAATATCTCAAACGATGAAATACTATCTATTAACGTTGCTGATAATAATAATTTATTATACGGTAATGACGATATTAATAACTTTCCATTTAATGTTGTTTTCTTTTTACAAACATGAACCTCGTCAAATATTATTATATGATTAGCTCTAATTTTATACCACGTAAACTTCTTCTCCTTTTTATTAAATTTTAAATACGGACACTTAACCCTATTCAACATTTGACTATCTGTATAATATTTACCTCTTCTCAATGTTTCATAATTACATGCAAAGACCGGTTCTACACCAAATATTTTTGCTATTTTTTTCCAATTTGATATTATACTTTTTGGACATATTATTATTGGATTTAAATTTAATTGTTTACATACTGCTAACGCACAATATGTCTTCCCACATCCAGTATCCGACGTATCTATCGCTATCTTATTCTTCTCTATAGAACCTACCAAATTCTGCACATGCAATACCTGATAATCTAATAAATTATTTTGGATATCACGCTCTATATTTACATTTAATAATGCACTATCAAAATCAGCATTATCGAGGATTTCCTGTAATTTATCATCTATAGTACTCATTTATATATTATACTACATATTTATTTAAGTTATTTATAAATCAATATATTCTCAATTTACAATTATTATATACAGGCCTGACTATCATTTGCGACTCTAAATCTAGACCACACTTTAAAAAAAATTGAAAAAAAATTGTTCAATAAATCATATTAATATTTAATATTAATGACCGTACAGTTCTTGCAATCATGGCCACTAAAATACTTTTTCTTCTTGCCTTTCTAGTCGCATTGGCAAGCACAGCCGAGGCTATACCATTTATCAAATACTCTGGTATAGCATTGGCAAGCACAGCCGAGGCTATACCAATTTTCTTTCACTCTCAAAATGGAGCTTCACGAAGAAGAGCACGCGAAGAGAGAGAGAAAGAAAATCACATTCAATCTATGTCAACTCTCACAGAAATCAACATCTTGCACAGCGAATCCCCGTATCAAATGGGGATGCCCTTCAACAAGGATTTTTGCCCCTTTATACAAAATGCGTTTGAAACAGGCGTGCCAGGGGGAAATCTAACGCACATTCTGAATATGCCAGCTCATCTGAAAGAGGATTTTGTTGCTAATGTGAAAGATTTGTTCAAGAAACATGCTTACACCGAGAAAAATTTCCCCAGAACGTATAGACCAGACATGAATATTACAGCCACAATTATTGACGTCTTAGAATATGAAAAACGTTACTGTGGCTATAAATTAGGACGAAAACAGCCAGACCTTCTGGATAGCATCAATGCGGTTCTGGTTGGCCTAATTATTTATTTCGTAATATTTCGTTAGCATAGACTCATGTATTAGTCATCCAATTACTATCTTAAATGGATTTTGTTAGAAAGTTGACTGATTCTCACAGGCTTTAGACAATCGAGAAAAAACAGATAAATAAAATTTTATTTATCTGTTTTAGATCTAGGAAATTATAAATACCACTTTTAATTTAGTTTAATTAAATTAAAATATCTTTCACATTTTTCATTATCATGTAATGGTATTAATGTAAATAATAATGAATTAGTTATTAATTTTAAATTATTGAAATCATCTTCTGAATTTTCAGAAATGAATTTATTTTTAAAATATTCAATTAATTTATTTTTATAACTTAAATTTATTATCTTATCCTCTAAAATTTCATCATATCCTATTAATGATTGATATAATTTCGCCCAATCATATAACCAATCTCCATATATTGTTATTTCGTCACCTTGTTTACCTCTCATGTCTAATAATTTTATTTTACCAAATTGATTAATTAATATATTTGTAAAGACTGGATCTCCATGTATTACTTTTTTTATTCCTCTATTTTTAGTCTCATAATCAGTTAATTGTTCTAACAATAAATTATAAATATTATTACTATTGGCTAAAGCGCTAAAGCCAATGTCAAATTTTGAATAATCATAATTTGCATATCTTCTTTTTAACTTCTCTGCATAATTTGAATATATATTAATATTTTGATTAATTGTGCTTTTACTATTATGAATACGATTAATTGATCCCATTATATGACCTAATTGTTCGGGTGTTAATTCTTCTGACAGATACAGTTTACTAATAGGTATCCCATTTATTTTTTCCATATCATACCACTTATTATTTGGATCTGAATTAACTAAAATAGGAAATATATCTTTAATTTCATTTGGTATATTATTATAATAATATATTTCACCTGATAAATCATCAGATTTCTTCCTATAAATTTGTAAACTAGTTGAAGTTAAAGAATTAAAATCACGTGGTTCAATTGCGGATTTATAAAACCCTAACTCCTTCTCTAGATCTGCATAACTAGAAATAGCTAAATCGTCTATATAAAAATCTGCTTGTGGTTTACCAAAATAAATTTCATCATATGGTATATCAAACTTTTCTAAAGTATCAAATGTAATTTTTCCAATATCTGCTAGAATTTTTCCTACATTACTCTTATGTGTAGCCATACGTCTGGCAGTATAAATAATGATCACATGTCCTAACCTTTTTAAATATTTTAATGTATTAATGTTATTTTGTATCGGCTCTACTGTTGTATAATCTCCTGATACCTTTGGAAAACTTACTAACGTATTATCTAAATCAAAACAATATCTCTGAGAAGGTAACATCTGATTATTATTTAACGCATTAATTCTAGGAAAATTATTACAAAATAATCTTACATGCAATGGTGTTCCTAAACATATATACTTATTATCATCTATTAAATTTATATTTAAATTTATATCATCCTTTAACATCTCCTGGATTACAGTTGATGTATAAAATTCGTTCTTTTGTCTAATATTATTATCTATTGTTTTTTTACAATATTCATTTAATGTTTTCCATGAACTAAAACCATATGCACCTGTACATGCCAAATTAGAAATTTTTTCCTTTTCTTTTATCTCTGAAATAGTTGAATCATTATTTAATTTTACATAAGAATATACCGTTTCACTTGAAATATCATCAAATACAATTACACTATTTTTATTGTCCCATAAGTTTATAACATCTATTGTATAAAAATTATCACCATCTAAACATAATATTGAATCATCATCTTGATTTAAATCATTTAATGCAATATGTATCGTTTCTGCGGCACCTCTTGTATTTTCTTTTAGTATCATAAACTTGAAATTATATTTCGGATACCTCTTTTTTAATTGTTCTTCAAATCTATACTTATATAATTCCTGATTATATGGAATATAAATAATAGTATTATCACTTATATTTAGACTATCAAGTAACCAAAAAATTATAGGTTTTCCCATAACATTAATTAATGGTTTTGGTAAATTATAACCAGAATTACTAAATCGTGTACCTAAACCACCTAATGGTATTAATACAATCATTAATAAATATATTAATATTATTTTTTACTGGTTATAAAAATATTTTACTGATCATAAAAATATTTTACTGATCATAAAAATATTTCATCCCTATCCTCTTTTTCCATACTTAAAATTTCTGTTAACTTAAATTTAATACCATTAACATAAATATAATTCTGTCCTGAACCAGATGATTTCCCCTCATATTTTCTCCAAAATACATTACCTTCTTCTGTTCTAGCAACAAAATGATATGTTGACGAATCATATCTACTAAATTTTGCAAACCAAATATAACTTAATTGCATATCATATTCTGCAAAAATATCTTGTAATTTTAGATAATTAGTTTTTTGTTGTAATAAATCCACATCTTCTATTGGTCCCTCATATGAAAATATATCGGAATTATCTAATGGATTTTTTATTTTAACTTTATCTGTCAATTGGATATACATTATTTAATACAAAAAATGAATCTTTAAATGTTTAAATATTCATTTTTTTAATAATTTATGATGTTGGATTAATCCAAAAATTGACGTAATAACAGCAGATCCTAAACATAATTTGGTCATTTTTATACCATATATTTTATCTACATCTATTTCATTATATGAATTTGTAATAAACCAACATACTACTGGTGCAAGTGTATATAAACCACATGAACCTTCATTATAATTACAATACAAAAGACGAATTAATGGTAGTTGGTGAAATAAAATATCAGATAATATAATTTGATAATATGGTAATTCGTATGTTTTATATTTTGTTTTCCATATGACTTTTCTTGGATATATATATGTCATAAAACCACCTATAATACTAGTATTTATTATAGATGTTCTTAATGCACCATTTAAATTAAATAAACCAATCTCGGCTCCTAAATACCAATTAAAGTTCCATATTGTCCAATATCTAAACATGTATTATAGAGTAAAATATTATATTTTTATATATATTTATTCTACTGTTACGCATTTTGCTAAATTTTTTGGCATATCTGGATTTAATCCTCTTTCAATTGATATATAATATGCTGCAATCTGTAAAGGAATTACTGATAATAAATCACTATATATCTTGTTTTCTGAAATAACCACCTTATTATCATATGAACAGTTATCATCATCTGTAATAAATAATACTGGTGCATATCTTGATTTAATTTCTTCATATGCATTATTCATTTTAGCATAATGTTCATTATTTGGTGCTATCAAAATAACCGGTAAATTCTCATCTAATAATGCAAATGGTCCATGTTTTAAGGCACTTCCTGAATATCCTTCTGCGTGTATATATGTTATTTCCTTAATTTTTAATGCTCCTTCTCTGGCCATAGCTTCACTTTTACCTTTACCTAAAACAAATAAACTAGATTTATTTAATAAATTAACCATCATATCCTTATTTTTATTACTAATATCTATTGTCTTTTTTATATCATATGGAAGTTTTCTTAAACAATTAATATAATCCTTTCTCTTATTTGAATTTTTATTATGTATTTGACTAAACCATACAGCCATCATACTTAATAAAATTACTTGATTTGTAAATGATTTGGTTGATGCTACACCAACCTCCCGACCTGCATTTAGATAACAACCACAATTTGCTTCTCTTGCTATCATTGAATCAACTACATTTATAACTCCTATTATAAATAAATCGTTATCTTTACCAATATCTATACATCTATGTAAATCTTTTGTTTCTCCTGATTGCGATAACATAACTAAGGCTGTATTTCCCATTTTAGGTATATCTTTTTCTGTAAATTCTGCTCCATCTATAACATGCATTGTATTAAAATTACATAAATCTTTAAAATAATGTAATCCACATAATGCAGCATTATATGATGTACCACATGCTAGAAATATTAAATTATCTATTCTTTTTAATACTTCTTTATTACTTTCTAAACCTCCTAATCTAACTTTATTATCATCTAGTAATCTCCCACCTAAACTAATTGCCCTTAATGATGCATCAAATTGTTCATTAATTTCCTTAATAGTCCAATGAGGATAAGGATCAGGTGATAAATCAAAATTTGAAGTTAATGTATCTTGTAAATCATATTTTTTTTCAGTATCTACTTCAATTTTATTATCTTTTTTTGTTATTATACATATATCATTACTGTCCAATATAAAATAATTATTTGCTAATCCATGAAATCCACTTTGTTCAGAAGAGATAAATACCATATCATCACTTTGACTTACTAATAATGGACTCCCATGTCTGACACAATATAATTTATTAGGACAATCTAAATTCATAATTGCTAAACCCCACGTACCCGACATCATAGATAATGTTTTTTTTATTGAATCAACAAAATTATCTGAAGTTTTATTATTAAATGCTAATAAATTTGCAATAACTTCTGTATCAGTCTGTGATTTAAATTCAATACCTTCATTTTGTAACATTAATTTTAATTCAGCATAATTTTCTATAATACCATTATGAACAATTGCAATTTTATTATCATAACTAATATGAGGATGGGAATTATTATCGGTTTTCCCACCATGTGTTGCCCATCTTGTATGAGCAATTCCAATATTGGAATTTATAATTTTATTTTTTTCATTTTCTAATTTTTTAATAGAATCTTCATCATTGGTAGATGCGTATTTTAATATACTATATTTATTATTCATAGTACAAATTCCAGCAGAATCATATCCACGATTTTGTAATTGTTTTAATCCATTTAATAATATATCTATCATTTTATCATCAAATAATGTAAGTAATGCAATAATACCACACATATAATAATAAAAATAATAATATTATTATATGGTCGAAATTAATCACCATCAGATGGATAGAAACGATAATAAATTTTTATTATATATTTTATTATCATTGCACCTAAAAAATAATATAATTTTAATTGTCGCCATCTATCAGATATACTTCTTGGTCCAGTTGGTAATTTATCCACATGAAAATATATATTCCTATTTATTATTTTATTAACAATTATCGTATATAATCGTTCCAAATATTCATAAGATAAAACTATTAATATTATAAAACAAAGCAATGATGCTCGTTTATTTTCAAATATCATATCCATAAACGTTTTTTTATAATGTTCTTTATCATTTATAGGACCATCCATATAATTAATATTATATATTAATTATATATGAATAACAATAACATGGCGGATACCCTTAAAAAGTCATTAGGGGGCGGTTTAGCTGGAGCTATGGCAATGACTATACAAGTCACATCTCTAATGTGGTTACGTACAACAATGAATTATCAGTATAGATATGGAACATCTACTACACAAGCTCTTAAAACATTATATAAAGATGGGGGGATTTTACGATTTTATAGAGGATATTTACCTGCATTAGCAGTTGGACCATTATCAAGATTTGGTGATACAGTTACTAACACTTATGCAATAAATTATCTAGAAGACGCCAAAATATCAACTAGTATTAAAACAATGGCAGGATCTGGATTGGCTGCTTCATGGAGGGCATTTTTAATGCCCATTGATGCATTAAAAACAACATTACAAGTTGAAGGTAAACCTGGTCTTAATATATTAAAAAATAAAATTAAAACATCAGGTATAAGAACATTATTTCATGGAACAGGTGCTCAAATGTCAGCGACATTTGTTGGACATTATCCTTGGTTTTTAACTTATAATATATTAAATGAGAAACTACCAAAATATGACGGTGTCAAGAAATTAATAAGAAATGGGTTTATTGGATTTAATGCTGCTGTTATTTCAGATTGTTGCTCTAATTCATTACGTGTTATTAAAACAACGAAACAAACGAGTACCAATAAAATTAGTTATGCAGATACAGTTAAATTAATTATAAAAGAAGACGGTATTACTGGATTATTTGGACGAGGATTAAAAACTAGAATTTTAACAAATGGTATTCAAGGTATAATATTTACTATTTCATGGAAATATTTTGAAGAGAAGTATTTTAAAAATAATTAACCATATTTATTTTCTTAATGAAAAATAAATGTGATGTTTGTTCTATTGATTTAAATAATGAAAATTATTTTATATCATTCTCTTTTATATAAAATATGATATTTTATATTTTCTACCACCAATTAATTCAAGTGCATCATATTCCGAATATAATTCCGGACCACCCTTTGCTGAAATTACTTCAGTAGAAAAAAGAATTTTATATTCTTCAATATTTTCTTTTACAATTTGTATATTTTCATTCCAATCAGGGCCAAACATTAATTTTGCTATTTTCATTTCTAAATTTTTCAACTCTGAAATAAAATATCTCATCATTGAAGAACTTGTTCCTGGAACAAGTTCAGATAATACTGTCATGTTAGGTATCTCTATTTTTAGTTGTCTTTCTCCTCCTAAATAGTCTAATATATTTTCACCTTTTAGAATGTCATTTTTTAGTTCCTCTTTTAATACAAATCTATCATTAATTATTTCCTTTTTTAAAGTCCATGGAGCTGTCATATCAAATATAAAATTTCCATCTTGACCAACTAATTTGAATTCGTCAAAATCACCTTCTCCTAAATCTCTATCTACTGCATATATTTCATTAACGTTTATTTTCCAATGTTCCAATCCTTCCCAAAACGGTAACTGAAGTAAATTATCTAATCCCATTCCAATAATTAAAATATCACTATCATTCATTGTTACTCTTATTTTTTTTATTGTATTTATTGTAGAACCTGTATTTACACCTTGGGCTTTTAATTCTTTTTCAATTTTACTAGCTTCAAATATTATATTTGGAAATTTTTCTTTTAGTTTCTGACAAAATATATTTAATACTTTAATTCTACTTTCCCATGTTGGTTCCAAATGTTTTTTTGAATTACTTGATGGAGTTGGCATAAAATACATAATAATATCATAATCTCCATATTTTTCATTTAACGTATTAGCAAATATTTCCATTGATTTATAATGTCCATATGTAGGTGGTCCAAAGGCACCTTGATAAGAGAAAAATAATTTTGGTTTTTGAATATCTGTCATATATTAATAAAAATATTTAATTTATATATGAAATTAACGTGTGATATTTGTAAATGTAATTTAGTTTCTAATAATTATTGTGTAACAAAGATTAGTGTTGACAATCTTAATACTTTTTGCTATGATTGTGTACAAAACTCCAATACTAAACATTTTGAATTTATATCTAATAATATTATTAGAATAATTCAAAATGTTCCTATAATTCATCTTGATAAATACAATGATGACTTTAGTTTTTATGACTATTTTCTAAGAATTAAAAAATAATTATTTCTTATCAACAATTTCTCTATTATTAAATAAAACTAATTTTATTTCATCTTTAATTTTATTTAATACCTTATTATTATCTTTCTTTTCGATATATCTTTTAAATTTATTCATAATTTTCGGATACTCATTACCTTTTTTTATCCATTCTTCTAGTTTTTGTTCTAGAATAACATCTTTGTCATCAATTAAATTTGTTATTGCCTCATCCCTATCCTTTAATATCCATTTATTTCCGTTATACAGCATCACATAATTATTTTTAATATTTGAGATATAGATATTATGGTTTTCGGGTTTCTGTGGATCAAAATGAATTTGTTCTATTAAATAAGGTACACAAAAATTGGAATGATTCAAACATTTCATATAATCTTTATCTGTTAAGTGACTCATATCTGTATTCCCGTATGATAATAATTTAATATTTTGCTGAATATTTATATTACTATTTGTTATTCCCGCTTTCTTAATTAATTCCTTTATTTGACTATTCTGTTCTTTAATCTGATTATTTAATATTTGTCTTTCTTCTTTCATTTGTTTTTTTTCTTCTTTAATTTGTTCTTTTTGTTCTTTCATTTGTTCATTCATTTGTTTTTTTTGCTCTTTTAATTGTTCATTTAATAATTTTACTAATTCTATCATATTATCATTATTATCATCTTTTTCCTTTTCTTTACATGTTTTCAAGTGTCTCCATAAATTTTTATAACTACTTAATATTTTTTTACAATATTCACATTTATTTATATTATCTTCATCAGAATCATCATTAATTATTTCATCATCATTTTTTGGGTATTTTATGAGTGTTTTATGGGTATATTCATCCCCATTTATGGGTATTTTGTGGGTATTTTCACAAAGTTTGATTTTATCAATTATATTATATTTTTTATATTCTTCAATTAATGTATCATCTGTATTGATATTATCGCATATATATTTACGTCTTAAATGACACGTATATTTAGTTTTAATTAATGTATTATATCCACATCTAGGACAATGATAATTTACCATATATATACATATTTATATATTAATATTTAAATATATTTTAGATATAATTAGGATATATTTTAGATATTTTTTAGATATTTTTAGGATATTTAATATAATAGCTATATTAAGATTGTAATATAGACCAATTAAATTTATATTAATATGTATATATTAGATCATAAATATGTATATCCTCCACCGTATATATTTTAGATATTAAAGTTTAGGGGGGGGGGGAATTTAAAATTTTAAAAAAGTATTTCAGTTTTTTTAAATATAGTTTTTCTAACTTTTAAATTTTGCACTTTTAGATGGTTAAACTTACCATTTTCTAGAAGATGATAATATACTCTATTGTGTAATTATTTCTTATCAATAGAGTATATATTATTAAATAAAACTAATTTTTATGCATATAAATATATTTGCAAGTTATATGTTAGTGGTTCAAAAGTTAAAAGAATAGGAGTGTATCCGGGTAAACGATTATCATTACAGAGTCATAAACAAAGATCTGAACATTGGGTGGTAGTAAAGGGGCAAGCAAAAGTCCAAGTAGGTGAAGATTTTCATTTATTGCATAAGAATCAGTCAGTTTATATTCCAGTCGGTGTATTACATAGAATGGAAAATGTAGGAGATGAAATGGTTGAATTTATTGAAACACAAATTGGAGATTATTTAGGGGAAGATGATATTGTAAGATATGAAGATGATTTTGGTAGGATTTAACTTAGATAAATTTCATATAATTCATAGTATTCTTTTTTTCCTTTATATAATCCATGATTAATAATAAGATTCAAAAGGAAGGATTTAATATCGCCGTCATTAATTTCAATAAAACTAGTTTTTAAAAAACTATTAAATATATAATTTTCTTCAAATGAAAATATTTGATTACCGGATATATAATCATTTTTTAATTCATTATTTAACATTTCTTTATCTACTTCTTCTTTTTTATATATGAAGAATGAAGTTATAATATCCGTATTTAAAAATACTTTTTTAAATAAGTGATATGATCTTATACAATGATATGATGATGAAAATAGTCCAATTTTAAATTTATTAAAATTGATACCTTTATCTTTTGAATATTTTATAATTTCTAATTTAGAAAATATTGCATTTCCAACTGTATCTAAAGAATAATTTTCTAAAATAATATCATTTTCATATTTTTTATATTTTGTTAAAAAATAATCATACATTTTTTGACATTCATCTTTACCACTGAAGACTAAAATTGGTTTATTTTTTGTTTTTAATAATTCTACAATCATTCCATCTACTCTTTTTTTACATACAAACTCATTTTTATGTCCTAAAATTATAAATATATTATAATTTTCTGGTTCGTTGTTAGTTATATAGTAGTTATTTAACCATATATTTCTATAAAATTTAATTATATAATTTAAATGTGATTCTAATGAAATATATATATTATTAAATTCTTTATTTATCAAAATTAGAGATA
>Ga0209662_1001082_pt1 | contig 12994 bp, 16 predicted proteins | sample SaaInlV_150m_DNA_4_FD_184662 | JGI IMG/M metagenome (GOLD analysis project Ga0209662, IMG submission 184662) | Marine microbial communities from expanding oxygen minimum zones in the Saanich Inlet - SI072_LV_150m_DNA (SPAdes) (version 2) | ecosystem: Environmental > Aquatic > Marine > Intertidal...
ATGCCAATGCTGTTTGTGCAGTCATTCCAGGAAGGTCCACCATCTCCGCCTCAGCCCTCCAGAACCAATGGTTGCTTCGACCAATCAACTCAGACTGTATTGGGAACATCCCAGAGAGGATCTCAAGGTCATTCTGGAGCGTGCGGACTGTGATCTCTTCTCCAGATGCTTCTAACCGATTTCTAATTTCGCTAGTTGATACTCGACCAGGATCTCTAGGGATCTGCTGCAATATCTGGATTCGCCTTAGTGATGTGCTCTCCATGACGACTACTCCTCATCTATTTCTGTTCTAAGCATGGATAGCATTATAGCGCCTCTATACGCAACCTAGTTGCGCATTAACTTGTGCGTCTGTTGATCAACTGAAGCTGGGGATAGCCCATCTATACGAAAATAGCTTGCGTATAAGAGATTTATCATAGCCACTCCAATCAACGCATGGAGAGAGCAATGCCATCACGACAGAAAAAAAGTGCAGTACAGAAACTACAGACTCATGCGCTCAACAAACTCTATCAACAGAATCAGCCAATGGGGATCAAGGCACTCTTCTATGCCAAGAATCTACTGTTGAACGGAGAATTGGTTGACGTAATCTTTAATGAGGACTCATCTGGCGGCATATTTCAAAACACCTTGTTTGAATATGAGCCGATTTTACGCTCAATGGGGCTGAGTGAGTACGCCGAGGATGTCTATGATAGAGAGGATCGAATTGAGGCGGTTATTGAGCTACTCCTGGAAGGCCCTGACTACAAACGGCTGGAAAAACGCCCCTCTTCTCATGCCAATCTGAAGAGGCTGGGAAAGCAGTTTGGATTGGATACAATCAGCCTATCCATCATCGCCTTCCTTGTTGAACATAAAATTGAAAAAGGGTTAAAGGCGATTACTGAGGTTCTCGGTGAGATCAATATTCAGCAATGCGCAAAGCTGATTGCTGTGGCTGCTGAGCTGGACAGTAGTAGCGTAGAGAAGGCGCTTCAGCCACACAGTAAATTGGTAAGCTCAGGACTGGTCAGCCTCGAAAATCAGATGGTAATGGTTGGGGAAACATTCTCTGACAAAATCAATCTGCTGAGTGGTCTTGCTGAGCACCTCTACACAAAACGGGACCTAATGAGCAGCATGCAACATCTGGTACACCCATCAGCTGTAGCCAAACTCGAAGTGCATCAATTTCAATATCTCGACCCACTCTATAGTGACCTGTCTTGCTTATGCCAAACATCACGCCCACTCAATATCTTGCTCCATGGTAAGCCGGGCGTTGGTAAAAGCGAATTGGTTCGCACGCTCGCCCACGCCATGGATAAAAACCTCTACGAGGTCACTAGCACCGATGAGGACGGTGATCCGATCCAAGGGCATCATCGACTGCGCGCCTACCAGATCAGCCAACAGCTACTAAAGCACCCTGACAATAAGAACCTCCTCTGTTTTGATGAGATAGAAGACCTATTCCCTGTAGATAGCCTGTACCAATTTTTTGGAAGAAGTACATCCAGCCGCTCCTCTCTAGGAAAAGCGCATATCAATCGTATTTTGGAAGCACCCAGTGTCACCACCTTCTGGGTTAGCAATCAGGTTGAGCAGATTGATCCCGCATACCTGCGACGATTTGATCTGGTCACTGAAGTAAAAGGCCCCACTCAGGAAGCACGTACAAAGATCATTAAAAATCTAGCCTCTGACCTTCCCCTGTCTGAACCATGGATTAAGCAACTTGCAAAACATCATCAACTCCAACCTGGGCATATTGAACAGGCGGCTAAATCGGTCACCGAGATGATGAATCTATACAAGGGCAATGAGCAGCAGCGATGTGTTGAGAGTGAGCGACTGATGGGATTCTTCCTGAAAGGTACGCAGCAGGCTACCGGAACCACACTCACAATTAGCACACAAAACACCCATGCTGAGCCGCCTTACAGCTTGAAGCACCTCAACAGCACGACAGACATCAAACGGATGGTACAGGGGCTTAAGAGAAGTCATGAGGGGCGTATCGCGCTATATGGCCCACCTGGAACTGGGAAAAGTGCGCTCGGGAAATATGTTGCAGAGCAGTTGGGGCGTCCTCTACTGCTACGCAAGGCTTCTGATCTGATCGATATGTATGTAGGTGAGAGTGAAAAAAATATTGCCGCCATGTTTGAGCAGGCACGGCAAGAACGCGCCGTACTGTTGCTTGATGAAGGGGACAGTTTCCTCAGAAGTCGAGAGGGAGCCCATAGCACTTGGGAGGTTACACAGGTCAATGAACTGCTCACACAGATGGAGTCCTTCGATGGAATCTTTATCCTCTCTACCAATCTGATGGATACATTGGATAGCGCTGCATTGCGACGCTTTGATTTCAAAATCCATCTCGACCACATGAAACCACAGCAGAGTTGGTCACTGTTTAATGAGGCATCCAAGCAGCTCAACCTGAAGCGACAACAGATTTCGAAGGTAAAGCAGCAGGTCGAGCAGCTGGAACTCCTTACACCGGGTGACTTTCAGGCTGTCATGAGGCGTGACCACGTCATGCAATCTCTTGTGACAATCCAGGATCTTTCAGAGGCACTGAAAGAGGAGTGTATGGCCAAGCCTGGTGCTCAACATAACCCGATCGGCTTTGTATAGGGAAACCATCATGACTCTATATGCCTCACAAGTAGACCTCTCCTCACTCCCTCATCAGTCGACTGTTGACCGTGCCAAATCTATTCTGGACGGTTTAAGTCGAGGTGAAAATCACAATACCTATCGTGGTAAGAGAATGCACTATGACCGTTGTGTGATCTCGATTCCTGTAGGATACCGCTATCGACTGCTGCTCTTAGCGGAGCGTGGCAGCTATGTTGTTATCGATGTTATGAGCCATGAACGCTACAACAACATCAAGACGATTCAGAAACGTGTTAAACAGGTCAAACGAAACTGGATCCATTAAGTGAACAATAGATACTGGTGGAAACAATCATTTTTTGAGCAACACTTTGACCATCTGTTTGGTCGCTTCATACAATATGAGGGCATTATTAATTTTTTACTAACCATCCGCAAATTATTAAACTGGAAAATAGTTAGGGTGATCATCAGCTATAAAGCTTTATACTACACTGAAGAAGAAAGAAAAATACTTGAATCTCCTCCAGTCTCATCTAAACAAAATACTGTAATTCATCTAAGTGATGTAGAGCCAGCTTGGGTTACTGATGAGTGGATGACCCTAGATGTACCTGCAATTGTAAGGAAACATCGAGACATCAACAGCTATAGCTGTATGCACAAAGATCTTGCTCTATTTTACAAGAAGTAACTCTCAACATTTACCACTCCACTAAAGAGATATACTCATGAAACCTACCTTTTGGAAACTTTTACAAGGCGCTGAAAAATCCCGCCATGATGAAATCATCGACTCTATCCACACGCAGCTCGTCTATGTCCATAAAACTGCATCAAGAAAGACTAAATCACTAAATTCTCAAACAGAGGACTTTATCAATGCTGAGATCGGTGATTACTTCTATCTCTGTCATGGCAACCAACGCATCTATCTGCTGGGCCAATTTACAGGCCCCGTCAATCTATTCTCTGAATATGGCCAAGGCTGGCTAGACAGACCATTTCGATTCATACGTTCATCAATCAGCAATAAGGTTTTTAAAGAAAAGCAACGCCGCTGGACTCCTAATGATGCTTCAACCTTCATCAAAGTTCCTGAAGATCAAATTGATGACTTTGCAAAAAAGGGACAGATTTATTTTTCACCCTTCTTCCTTGGCCTACCCTGTTTCCGACTCTCGATTCTCAGGCCAAGTATAGATTCAACCTCATCCACAAAACGATCACTTCCCGTCAACTGCCCTCGCTGTAAGGCCCCTCTAATCAACGCCAACTCCGCTTTGGGAATCCCGTCCTCGACAAACATGCCATACGCCTCACTATGACGTTGATCGTCTGTTGCAAGATCAAGATAGTAAGGGTTGGTATCGACCCAGGAAAGCACCTCGTTCCCAGCATGGTGGTTGTAGCTTGACCACCTGTAATCACCTGGATACCCTACCATCCGTGCCCGCACCGGATTTAGCTCAATGTATTAATCGTTCCATATATATGGCAGTTTCTACCCCCTCCCCAACCCTCCCCCTGCAAGGAGGAGGGAGCTTGAGCTGCAATTACTTTTGGAACGATTAATATAACGACTTTCCCACAATGTGCCACTACGACCTTCCAGACGGTTACGATAGCGCGTCTGCCGACCGGATAATCGTTTCATAACAAAAAGGGGACAGATTTATTTATCATCTTTCTTCCTTATACTCATCGTTCGCAGCCATAGCCCATATCGTTACCCACTTCTCTGCAAATATAGCCAGTTCAGTGGGTTACAGACCGCATTTTGGTCGCTATTAGGTATTGCTAGCGGCCCCATATTGTGCAGAATCAGTGCGTTACGAGGATAGATTTGTCATGTTGCTGGAGAAGTGGGTAACGATATGGCCATAGCCATTCGGACCGTTCCCTGTACTCTGTACTCTGTACTCTGTACTGCCGTTTATTCTATCACCTCTGGCCACTGCTGACGGCCATGCAACACTCTGATCACTTGAGGGCCTGAATTCTGTACTCGATAGACTAGGATATAGCTGGTTCCTGAAAGTACTAATTCTCGGGTTCCTTGGACTCTACCCTTTTTCCCCAGTTTTGGTTGAGCAAGAAGAATACGTGCTCGATCTAGAATTGCCTCTTTAAGCTTGAATGCCGCTTGCGGATTATGTTTCGCAATATAGGTAACGATTGCAATCAGGTCATTGAGTGCTGTTTCACTGAAACACTTCAAGTCGTCTGTCATTTTGAAGCGGCATGGATATGTTGATCAAGTTGCTCTGCTACCTCTGCCTCACTAAACCATTTGGCGTCTGACTTATCGGCCTCAATCAAACCCTGCTCAACCTGTTTCTTGAACCAGCGATCATGTTCTCCTTTATCCATTGGAGAAGTGGGTGACTGATCTGGTAGATAGCGCTCCTCCAGTTCATCAATATGCTTAAGTATGGCCTCTTTTGCATAGAAACTTTTGGTTCTACCTGTTGTTCTTGCAAGAGTGGTTAACCGTGTTTCAATTGTTTCTGGTAATCGTAATGATAGCAATCTGATCTCTCCACACTTGGTTAATCGGCCTATTTGTCATACAAGTATAGCATTCGTAAACCATAAACAAAAGAGACCTACAAGCATGAAAAAGGGGACAGATTTATTTATCATCTTTCTTCCTTGGCCTACCCTGTTTTCAGCTCTCAATATCTCAGGCCAAGTATAGATTCAACCTCATCCACAAAACGATCACTTCCCGTCAACTGCACTCCTCATCAATCAGCCAGTACATAAAAATAAATCTTCCCCCTTTTTGCTGCCTATAAAATAAATCTGTCCCCTTTATCAGTTCACGCCTCGCAACTCTTTCATGGCAAGGGCATCGAGCAGACCCTGCAGAGCCTGCCCCTACTGTTCAGCATCTGTAGCACCGCACAAGCCACCGCTGCGGTACGTGCTTGTGAGCAGGCGTTAGGGGGCAAACCAGTAACAGCGGTTGAACAGCGAAGAGAGCAGCTGTTGATGATGGAGACCATCCGTGAACACCTCTGGAGGGTTCTATTGGGGTGGAGTGAACTACTGGGAAAGGCACCCGTAGAGGCGGCAATGGCGGGAGTGATGTTGATTCAACAACAGCTTCAACAGACGCTTACTGCGGGCACCTCCCTCTCTCTTCTAGCACCAGTGCTACCACAACCAGCATCGATCACCCCTCAGCAACAGCAGCTGAAGAAGGTTTTGGAGGAGGCGCTGTTTGGCTCCTCCCCAGAGGCGTGGTTAGAGATGGAGCAGATCGATCAACTACTGGCGTGGAGCAGACAGCACGAGAGCGTGGCAACCCAATTTATCCGGTACTTGGAGCGTAACCAATGGAGTCAACTGGGGCGTAGTGACAGCATCCACCTACCTGAGCTAGAGAGCATCATCCTTGAGCAGCAGCTACAACAGTCCAACTTTGTAGCACAACCACTCTGGAACGGCACCGCCTGCGAGACCTCCCCACTCACCCGCACCCACACCCCACTGCTGGATCGACTACAGCACCACTACGGAAGCGGCCTACTGACACGTAGCGTTGCCCGTCTTACAGAACTGGCACAGCTGGTGTTACAGCTGGACACCCCTACGCTATCCACAGCGGTCACCGCCACCCAGCCGAACACCGGGTTTGGAGTCGCTCAAGCAGCTCGCGGGCAGCTACTGCACCATGTCACCGTGGATGGAGATCATATTCAGCGTTACCAGATCCTCGCCCCCACCGAGTGGAACTTCCACCCACAAGGGGCTGTTGCCCAGTCCCTCAGCCAATTAGACACCCAATCGATTGATGTGGAACAACAGGCTAGGCTGATCATCCATGCAATCGATCCCTGTGTTGGTTATGATCTAACCATCCACCACTGAAACACACCACTGAAACAATTCGCTCATGTGCCTTGCCCTCCCCATCCAGATCATTGAAATCAGCGACGATCAGCAAAATGCCACCGTCTCACTCGACGGTATCCGCAAAGAGATCTCACTGGCACTGGTTGAGGGGGTCGAGGTGGGCAACTATGTGCTGCTCCATGTCGGCTATGCACTGAGCAAGGTCGATGAGGCAGAGGCAGAGAAGACGCTGGCACTGTTTGCAGAGATGGGGACTCTGGAGGAGGGATGAAATATATCGACGAGTTCCGCTCTGGTGAACTGGCGCAGAAGCTCGCCACCAAGATCGCCCACGCCACCGATCCCGCCCGCAGCTACAACCTGATGGAGTTCTGCGGTGGTCACACCCACGCCATCTTCCGCTATGGGGTGCAAGATCTGATGCCGGAGAACGTCAACTTCGTCCACGGCCCCGGCTGCCCCGTCTGCGTACTGCCGACAGCGCGCATCGATCAGGCGATCCACCTGCTGGAGCATGAGAACGTCATCCTCTGTAGCTACGGTGATCTATTGCGGGTCCCTGCCAGCAACCGAAACAGCCTTCTCAAGGCCAAGGCGAGTGGCGCCGATGTGCGCATGATCTACTCAACTCAGGATGCGCTAAAAATCGCCCATGACAACCCTGATCGTGAGGTGGTCTTCTTCGCCATCGGTTTTGAGACCACCACCCCACCCACCGCTGTCGCCATTCAACAAGCAGCCGCAGAGGGGCTGAAAAACTTCTCCGTCTTCTGCAACCACGTCCTCACCCCCGCTGCGATCCAGAATATTCTCGAATCCCCAGAGGTGCGAGAGATCGGTACGGTGTCGATTGATGGCTTCTTCGGCCCCTCCCATGTCAGCGCCATCATCGGCAGTCGGCCCTATGAGTTCTTTGCCGAAGAGTTCCAGCGCCCCGTGGTGATTGCCGGATTTGAGCCACTGGATGTAATGCAGTCTGCGCTGATGTTGATTCAGCAGCTCAACCAGGGGCGCTACGAGGTGGAAAATGAGTACCACCGTGTGGTGAGCCGTGACGGCAACCAGAAGGCGCAGAGACTGGTGGCCGAGGTGTTTGAGTTGCGCCCCATCTTCGAGTGGCGCGGACTGGGCCAAGTCCCCTACAGCGCACTACGGATCAAGCAGAACCTTAGCCACTTCGACAGCGAACAGCGCTTCACCATCCCCCCCATTGAGTCGAAAGAGATCAAAGGGTGTGAGTGCCCCGCCATCCTGCGCGGAGCCAAACGCCCCAGCGACTGCAAACTATTCGGCACCGTATGCACCCCGGAAAACCCGATGGGTTCCTGCATGGTCTCCTCCGAGGGGGCCTGCGCCGCCTACTGGAGCTATGGCCGTTTTAGAGAGAGAGCATGAGACCTTACAGTACAAAACTAGACCTGAAAAACGGCCACGTCGACATGACCCACGGCAGCGGTGGTCGCGCCATGGCACAACTGATCGACGAACTGTTTGTTGAGCACTTTGACAATGAGCTACTGCGGCAGGCCAACGACCAAGCCACCTTTGACATCCCTGCTGGACGCATGTCGATCAGCACCGATGGTCACGTCATCTCCCCCCTCTTCTTCCCCGGTGGTGATATTGGTTCGCTGTCTGTCCACGGCACCCTCAATGATGTATCTATGTCTGGAGCCAAACCGCTCTACCTCTCCGCCGGTTTTATCTTAGAGGAGGGATTCCCTCTGGCCGACCTCGACCGCATCATCCAATCGATGGCGGCTGCCAGCAAAAAGGCAGGGGTACCGGTTGTGACTGGGGATACCAAAGTGGTTGAGCGTGGCAAGGGGGATGGCATCTTTATCACCACCACTGCCGTTGGCACCATACCCGATGGGCTCAACATCTCAGGTGACCGCGCCACAGCCGGGGATGCCATTCTGGTGAGTGGTACCCTGGGAGACCACGGGGTAGCGATTCTCTCCAGCCGAGAGCATCTGGAGTTTGAGACCACCATCGAGTCGGACTCTGCCGCCCTGCACGGGATGATTGCCGACCTGGTAGAGGCGGTACCAGAGATCCACTGCCTGCGTGACCCTACACGCGGTGGATTGGCCACCACACTCAACGAGCTGGCACGACAGTCGGGCACCGGCATGCGCATTCGAGAGCGCGCACTACCGATTCAGCCTGCGGTGCATGCCGCCTGTGAACTGCTGGGGCTAGACCCGCTCTACGTTGCCAATGAGGGGAAGTTGATCTGTATTGCGCCCGCCACGCATGCAGAGACCCTGCTCTCGATCATGCAGCAACACCCCCTGGGCCACAACGCCGCCATCATCGGAGGGGTGGTCGAGGATGAGATGGGCTTTGTGCAGATGGAGACCACACTGGGCGGTAGTCGGGTGATTGACTGGCTGACTGGAGAGCAGCTACCGAGAATCTGTTAAGGTCGCTTAAACCGTCCCAGTGGTTCCCGGGCTTGGGGCGGCAGTCATCCTCTGAATCAAAAACAACCTGCCGATTATGTCCTCGTTGAACAATATGATGCGGATAATTAGGCAATACAACCCTACCAACCCTTGGCATTACTACACTCCTCGTCAATCAGCCAGCACATAAAAATAAATCTGTCCCCTTTTTGGTCCTTATGGTATTGGCCCCCTCACAGATTTTTTATGGTGCTTATTTTCATTGTATTGGTGTCACTTTATGGTATCATTTGACAATGAAGGCCAAACACCGCAAGGCTCTGCAACTGATCTTCAAGCGCCCGGTGAGTGGCAACGTAAAATGGAGCGACACAATTGCCATGCTGAACTCAATTGGTGCCGAACTTGAAGAACGTGAGGGATCGCTGGTAGCAATCCATCTGAGCAACGATATTCAGATTCAGCACCGACCACACCCTTCTCCCTGCATGGACAAAGGAGCAGTGGCTGCATTGAGAAAATTTCTGGAGACCAATGGAGTAAAACCATGAGTAACCTGATTCGATATAATGGCTTTATCGCCAAAGTGGAGGTAGATACCGATACCAATCTGCTATGCGGCACCGTAATCAACTCCTCACCGCACGTTTTCTACGGAGAAAACGTGGGGAAGCTGAAAAAGCAGTTCGAGATTGTGATTCAGGAATACCTGAAGGTTTGCGAGGAGCGCGGCATTGAGCCTCGTAAAAGCTACTCTGGGGAGTTGCGACTACGACTCCCCCCTGAGCTGCACGCCGAGGTGGCAGCAATGGCAACTCAAGAGGGGCAAAGCATCAACAAGTGGATTACCCACACCGTGGATCAGGCTGTGCATGCGTAAAATGTTGCAGTGTTAGCGTCCCAGCTGCGGGCACGGCCTCCATCTATAAATCAACCATTTATAAATATTGACTTGGAAGAACCCCCGATTACCCCTACCAACCCTTGGCATTACTACACTCCTCGTCAATCAGCCAGCACATAAAATAAATCTGTCCCCTTTTCTCCTCGGAAGAACTGCCCCCTATTACTTGTGCAGATGGAAACCACACTGGGCGGTAGCCGAGTGATCGACTGGCTGACTGGAGAGCAGCTGCCCAGGATCTGCTGACACCATCTACTCCGCCGCACGCTGAACGTGCGCTTTATACTGCATATCCTCAACCAGAATATGCTGTATCAACCAGTGCGCCAAGAACTCAGTCAGTTGGGGCAGATCCTGTAGATTCAGACGTGTGGTATAACCCACGATCTTATCTACAAACTTGGTATGTTCAGCCTCCTGCCCATCCAGATTGGGATATTCAATTTGCGCCAACATCCTCTCCTCCTGGCTGAAATGGAAATTCACAAAATCTGACAGCGCTACCAGCGCATTAAAGTAGTCAATTTTGCTGGGGTCCGGTTGGCAATAAAGCTCCACAAACCGATTCACCTGATCAAACAACACTTGATGGTGCTCATCCATCAACGGGTGTCCCACACTGTGTACTGCCTCATTCCATACAATCGCATCCATCATCACTCTCCTTGTCACAGTTACATATCACTACCTGAACAGATAGATTTGATCGTTTGTTGCAAAGCATCAACCCCATCTTTTAAAGCATCCCACTGCTCAGACAGCAGACACTCCTCCGCCTCTTTTGCCAGCGCAGTGATCTCCGGAAAACCAAAGGTGGCAGCCGTCCCTTTCAAGGTATGGACGACTCTCCGCAGCTCATCCCATGCACCATCTTCGTAGTACTGCTTCAGCTCCTGGGCTGCCTCTTGCAAGCGCCTCAGAAAAACCTCCATCATCTCTGGATCAACCACATCATCAAGCGAACCAGATGCGGCCTGCTCTATAGCAGAACCTTCCCGATCATCCGCTTCAAGATGAGCTCGCAACACCTCAAGCAGGGCAAATCGATCAATCGGCTTGGTCAAGAACCCATCACACCCCGCATCATCAAACTGATCACGATGGTGCTGCATGGCGTTGGCAGTCAGCGCATAGATCGGAGTCTCCAGACCTGTAGAACGCAGCAGCCTGGTCGCCTCCACACCATCCATCTTAGGCATCAGCATATCCATTAGCACCAGGTCATAAGGCTGCTCTAGTGCCATCGCAACCGCCTCCTCACCGTCATTGGCGAACTCCACATCCGCCCCTGTTGACTCAATCAGCTTGCGCTCCAGCAGCTGCAGCTCCGGGGTATCTTCTGCCACTAACACCCGCCCTTGCAGACGGCTCTCCAACTGCTGCTGCCTTGATGCACGTACTATTACAGGCTGATCAGTGACCACCAATGGAATCACCAGATCGAAGGTGGAACCTTCCCCTTCCACACTGCTCACTACAATTGTTCCACCCATCAGCTCAGCCAGCTTCCAGGAGATATGTAACCCCAGCCCCGTTCCACCAAAACGGCTGGAGATGGTGTTATCCGCCTGCTCATACGCCTTAAACAGACGGCTCTGCGCTTCCGGACTCATGCCAATACCAGAGTCATTGACTGAAAAATGGTAGAGCACTACCTGCTGCCCCGCGACCTCTTGAGGCGGCTCCGTTGTAACCTTGAGGGTGATCCCGCCTACTGATGTAAACTTAACCGCATTGCCGATCAAGTTGATCAAAACCTGTGCAATTCGTCTTCCATCCCCCTCCAGCATCGTCGCACACGCCACATCTCCCTCCAACCCAAACTGTAGATGATGCATCTCTGCTTTCTGTTTAAACATCATCTTCATCTCTTGAGTCACATCACTTAAATCAAACAGTGCACGGTCAATCTCAAATTTTCCGGATGAAATTTTAGATAGATCAAGGATGTCATTCACCAGTGCAAGCAGGCTCTTGCCTGCCAGGTTCATAGAGCTGATCATCTTCTCTTGTTCAGCATTGAGTGGCGTATCTCGCAGAACTTCACCATAACCAATGATGCTAGAGAGCGGTGTGCGTAGCTCATGGCTCATACTGGAAAGGAAATCATCCTTGGCACTGACCTCGTCATAGGCCTGATTGACCGATGCCTGCATCACTTTATGGCGCTTCTGCGCAGGACGAACCAGCTTCGACCAGAGCAACAAGGACATCACTGCCGCAAATGAGAGCACCACCAGCAAGATAATGATCTGCATCATCTCTTCAAATTCATCATCTGCCTTAGAGATCATCTGCTCTGTCTGAATCAGATCCAACTCCGCCTCCAAGCCTGCAACAACCACGCCTTGATAGGAGACCGGCACAATAATATCCGCTGTCCGACTGTTGCTTTCCGTGCCGCCTTTCAACCCTAAGTAGGGGGTTCCCTCAACCAGCACCTGTTGATATTTCCCCTTGATCTCTTTGGGGGGGTGAGCCGTCCCGTCTGAATGGGCGACCACTCTGCCATCACGATCATACAGATAGATCTCATTCACCAGAAAGGTGTAGTGCTGCTTACTCTCCTCAATCACCTGCTGAAACAGCAACTCCATCACCCCCGATTCAAGGCGGACATCATCAACATAGAGCTGGCGGTTCACTCCGATCAGCATCACCTCAGCCTGCTTCTGCACCTGATCCAAGATTATCTGCTCAACCAACTTCTCAGAAAAGACAAACATGCTGTATGAACCCAGTGACAACACCAGCACCAGCGGTAATACAATTCGAGTTAGAAAATTCTGTAACGAGAGGCTGACACTCCACTCTTGAGCACTCAATCCAGATTGTATGTTTCGTTCTTCAGACATTACATCATGCTCCCTAGAACTCAAGGCATCGCCTCTTATCAGGCGGCTCTAAATTAGACATCGATACCCCCTTTAACCAACAACAGTGATGGGGCTGAGAGAAGAATCATAGTAATGACACCTTAAGAGAGACTTAAGATGGTGACTAATGCGGCAATGATTACCGTTATACCGACCAAACGTAGGCCTGCGGAATCTTTCCCGCCCACTACAGCAGTCAAGATCTCACCACTCAGCACAAACAACCCATTGATACATATAGCACACTAGAATATCCTCACCGATAGATAAGAGATCCCTTAGAGAGTGGCACCCCTCTTGCTGTAACCCTTCTAAGGGAT
>Ga0209662_1001083_pt1 | contig 12988 bp, 8 predicted proteins | sample SaaInlV_150m_DNA_4_FD_184662 | JGI IMG/M metagenome (GOLD analysis project Ga0209662, IMG submission 184662) | Marine microbial communities from expanding oxygen minimum zones in the Saanich Inlet - SI072_LV_150m_DNA (SPAdes) (version 2) | ecosystem: Environmental > Aquatic > Marine > Intertidal...
GACCAAGACTCGAATTTGAATCCAAGTTTCCCATTCAAAAGTCCATAGGCTTCAGAACGTTGATTATGACTATCTGAAAAATAAAATTCAGATTTATATTGATAAGAAAAACTACTAAAGAATCCTTTGGGCGATTCGTAATTAAGCTCGACCATAATTTGTTTTTTTGGCGCATGAGCCAAACTACGTCCACCACCATACGAAATTTCAACTGAATCCGATTGAAAAGAAAAATCATCTACAAAACTATCTAGAAAACTAAAATTGATTCGTCCAGATAAAGCATGAGAAATCTTCACTTTCTGACTCCAATCAAACCCACGGATAATGGCTTGCGTTGCATTGGCGGTATAATGCACAAAACTATTGGGGTCTCCCTCTACTTGTTGACTTGAAATCGATACTTGTTTTTGATCGATTAAACCATAAAATAAAATAAAATCAATGGCATAAGACGATGCCAATTTTCTAAAGCCAAATTCCACATTTTTGATAAACTCCGGCTCAAAAGCTCGATTATAATCGGATAAAGATGGATGTTGATTTATGCCTCCTGCTTTATATCCACGTGCTAAAGAAATCCAAAATTTTCCAATAGGATTCCCTTCATACAAAAGACTCATTTTCCCGCCAGAAAATTGATCATAAGATTCAGTTTTCACTTGATTTGTATCTTCAGAAACCCACTCGTTTAAGCTCTCTCCTAAGTATCTAGTCCTTTGCCTTTCCGATCTACCATTTATCTTGAATTGCAACTCAGCGTTAAGTTCGTATTGAATTTGAGCATAAATCGCATGATTTTCGATATTAAATCGGCTTTGGAGCGCCGTGGCGTCCCCGCCAAAAATATAGCCAGTCGCCGTATCTTTCTCTTCTAATTCTTTCGAGTAATATCCAATGAGAAAGGAACTATTTTTTTCTTGTCGATTCAAACGATAATCTTGTGTTTTCGTATTCCGTAATCGAAGCGTTTGATCATAAAATGAATAACGCCATCCAGTGCTGTCGGGATCAAATCCATGATGACTTAACCAATACTCATCATTTCCCCAATCACCATCATAACTATGACGTAGCGTGTTTTTAGACTGAGAAAGGATCGCTGTAAAATTTATATTTTTGAAAGGCAATTCTGTTTCCGTTCTCAAAGAATAGGCTTGCGTTCCCATACTGTCAAGCCCTCTTACATCTGTGTACGTTTTTAATTCAGTATTGTTATCAGGTGCCCAAGCATCATACCCATTATTTAGTTCCGAACGAAATAAAGTAAGCAATAAATCTGTTTTCTTTGACGGTTTCATCTCCAATTTCAAACGAAGATTGGCTTCATTTTTCCCATTTGTTGTGGTGGATCTTTGATATATATTTTCACGAAACCCATCTCCATGTCCAGAAGAAAAACTCAAACGATAAGCCAAGGTTGGAGATATTTTCCCGCCAAATCCTATACCACTTCGCCAAATATGATCAGAGCCCAACGTGAGACTGAGACGATTTGGCGACGAATCAAAAGGATTCATCGAACGCATGCTAATAAGTCCGCCCATGGCATTCGGACCATATATAGAAGATTGGGGACCTTTAAAAATTTCGATTTGTTTCATATCGAATAAAAAACTCGCCATCCCCATGCCGGATAAATCAATATCATCCGCCATAAATCCCACAGAAAAATTAGGGGCACCTTCCCCTGCATATTGACTTCGTTCTCCTAATCCACGAATCTGAAAATATCGAGGACGAGACGTACCGCCTGCCCAATTCAATCCAGGTATTTTTCCAATTACATCTTGAAAATGGAGTCCATTGCTTGACCTAATTTCATTTGAGTTCATCACGATAACACTGGAAGTCGTTTTTTCAAATGATTCAGCCAATAAACCAGAAAGCACCAAAACTTCCCTTCCTTCTAATATGATTGGCACTAACGAAACAACGATATTTGATAAATCATTGATTTGTATATTGACAGGTTTAAATCCAATGTGAGTAATGGATATTTCATTTCCTGATTCAACTTGAATGTCAAAATAGCCATTTTGATCAGAACTTGCTCCTTGAATCTCAGATATGATATTAACATCTGGAATAGGATTTTGTGTTTTTTCGTGAACTATCCTTCCATGAATCTCTAAACTTTGAGAAAAATAAATAGAAAAAAAAGATAGAAATATTAGACTGTTTTTCATGACGACTTCCTACGCTAGCATTATCTAGATCAGGTTCTTGAGTTTATTCTCAGCCGATTGACCTGTTTCAATACAGCACCCCGAATACAAATAAAATTACAGGTAATACCAATAAAAGCCTAAGCTTTCAACGCTTCACTCTACGATTAACTTAATTTAGCATGCACCAGCAGATTGAATAGTTAATCCTTTTCCTCGATAATCATTTACATAGTCAATCATAAAACTATCTACATGATTTTGATCTTTCTCGCTAATAATAACTTCTATGCCATTAATCGAATATTTTTTATCTGTATTGTTGGACTCATCCAGAGCCATGCCTAAGCTAGGACCACCTCATCCAAAACCAGCCATATATACTCTTAATGATTTTCCATTATTTTGGGATAATATCGTATTAATCTCTTTTTTTGCAATGTCTGTAATAGTCATAAATTGTCCTACTCCCAAAAAGTTTGTATAATTATTAGTTTGATGCCTTCTTTGATTTTTGGTTACAACTTTTTTCTAATTAAATAAGGAAAACAAAATCAATGTCCTGTATTGAGTGGAATCAAAATGGTTGTTTTATTTGCAAGGTTTCCAACGAAAAGCTAGAATGCAATGGAGATATTGTCTTCACTGCGATGTATTAACAATAGCCTGAAATAAATCGTAACGATTCTATAAAAGATTCATCTAACTAATATTACCAAGAAAATTCCTGGTAACTAATTAATCAAGAAAAGGGATAATTTATGTTATTGCAAACGAGTTTAGAGCACGTTATTTCAGAAGAAAATCACAAAAATATTATAGCTGAGCATGAGGATGTAATGATTTGTTGTGGGCGAATGGGACCCATGTGTACGCCTGTTTATACAGCGATGGAAACATTAAAACCAGATTATGAAAATGTGAAATTTTATGACATGGCTTTTGACTCATCATTCTCACATGTGATCAGAGATTTACCCGAATGTTCAAACTTTATGGGTTTACCTTTTACCGTTTATTATAAAAATGGAAAAGTAGTTCATGCCACAAGTAGTATTCAAGATACAAAACAAGTTCAAACTATCTTAGATGATAGATTCGGAGAATAATCTAAACGAGATTACTTGCTGAGTCCAATCGTTTTGCTCTATCTTCTCCCACAAAAAATGGAGAAAAAATGAGCAACAAACCGCTTCCTGAGATTACTGTAAAAGCCCTTTTTTTGGGGGTATTACTTTCCATGATCCTAGCTGGTGCAAACGCATATCTTGGCTTATTCGCAGGAATGACCGTTTCTGCGTCTATTCCAGCCGCAGTCATATCAATGGGTATTTTATCTTTATTCAAAAAATCTAATATCTTGGAAAATAACATCGTCCAAACTGCTGCTTCTGCAGGAGAATCATTGGCCGCGGGTGTTATTTTCACCATTCCCGCCTTGGTGTTGATGGGCGTTTGGACGGAATTTGATTATATGGAAGTGGCCAAAATATCAGCGATTGGTGGCGTCATTGGTGTTTTGTTTACCGTCCCTCTACGACGCGCGTTAATTGTAGAAGCCAAATTGAAATATCCAGAAGGAGTGGCCACAGCTGCCGTTTTAAAAGCAGGAGAAGATGCACGCAAATCGGATAGCAAAGATGAATCTGGCGGACTTTTTACCATCGCAATTTCTGGATTAGTCGGTGGTGTAATGAAACTTTGTCAGCAAGGATTTGCCATGTGGCATGCTGCGGTTGAAGGAGCTGGCGTTGTCGGCGGTTCCATCTTTGGCATCGGCACTGATCTTTCCCCCGCCCTTATTTCTGTGGGATATATTGTAGGGCGAAATATCGGTATTTTGGTTGTGGCTGGTGGACTCATTTCTTGGGCAGTTGCCATTCCCATTTATTCAGCAATTTATGGATTTGAAGGTGACCCCATGACGGCCGCTTGGGATATTTGGAATTCCCAAATTCGATACCTGGGCGTTGGTGCAATGGTTGTAGGTGGCATTTGGTCACTCATTAAATTATTAAAACCGCTCGTTGATGGCATTAAAGCCAGTTTAGAGGCTTTGAAAAAAGCCAAACAAGGTAGAAAGGTGCCGAGAGAAGAGCAAGACTTTCCCATTAATTATGTGGGAATGGCTTTGGCCGTTTTGCTTATTCCTGTTTACTTGCTCTATTTTGATATTGTTCACGATGTAGGCATTGCGATTTTATTGGCTGTGGTCATGATGGTCTTTGGATTTTTATTCTCAGCCGTCGCCGCCTATATGGCAGGTATGGTGGGTTCCTCCAACAATCCCATCTCTGGAGTAACCATCGCTACGATTCTATTTGCTTCCCTTTTACTTCTTTCCTTATTAGGGGAAAATTCTGATGTGGGGGCGCCAGCTGCCATTATGATTGGCGCTGTGGTTTGCTGTGCGGCTGCCATCGGAGGAGATAATCTCCAAGATTTGAAAACGGGACACATTGTAGGCGCCACGCCCTGGAAACAGCAAGTCATGCAAATTATTGGCGTACTGAGTGCTTCAGTTGTTTTGGGGCTGGTATTAGATATTTTGCATACAGCATATACCATTGGATCTCCAACATTATCTGCCCCACAAGCCACCTTAATGAAATCGGTTGCTGATGGCGTTTTCACTGGAAATTTGCCATGGAACATGGTTGGATTTGGTGCCATTATTGGCATTCTAATTATTTTGATTGATCTGCGTCAAGAGCGGATTGGTTCGGATTTTCGTGTTCCCATTTTGGCGGTTGCCGTTGGCATCTATTTACCCATCGAATTGACTGTGCCCATTTTTTTAGGTGGAATGATTACTCATTTCAGTGAAAAATCTGGTGCATCGGACATGATGAAGAAAAAAGGATTGCTCATGGCTTCTGGTCTTATTACGGGTGAAGCCTTAGTCGGAATTTTAGTTGCTGTGCCTATTTTTGTTACAGGTTCCAAAGAATGGTGGCCACAATTTCCTGGATTCCAATTCGTAGGTGTCTTGGTCTTCATGGCTGTCATTGCTTGGTTATATCGCTCAGTCACTCAAAAATAAAATGACCATCTCAAAATCCATACTTAAGCGATTGCCCAAAGTCGAACTCCATTGTCACTTGGATGGAAGTATTCGTGTAAAAACGATGATTGACTTGGCACAAAAGGATAAAGTGAAGCTCCCATCTATGAATGAGAAAGACTTATCCCAAATGCTCATTATTGGAAAAAATCGTGGAACATTGGAAGATTACCTCAAACGTTTTGATTACACATTGAGCGTGATGCAAACGCCTGAGTCCTTGACACGAACAGCCTTCGAACTCATAGAAGATGTGTCCAAAGAAAATATGAAATATATTGAAATTCGCTATTCTCCCATTCTACATACCCAAAAAGGGATGACCATTTCTGAATCGGTTGAAGCGGTAAGAGCGGGACTCAAACAAGGTGAAAAAGTATTTGGCGTCCAATCAGGCATTATCGTTTGTGGAATTCGAAATATCTCTCCGGAAGTTTCACTCAAATTGGCAGACCTAACCGTTCAATATAAAAACAAAGGTGTGGTCGGTTTCGATTTGGCTGGCGCGGAAGAAAACTTCCCAGCCAAAGATCATAAAGAAGCATTCTATATGATTCGTAATCATAATATCAATGCCACCATTCACGCTGGGGAAGCTTTTGGTCCTAGCTCAATTCAACAAGCAATTCATTATTGTGGTGCACATCGTATTGGGCACGGAACTCGCCTCAAAGAAGATAAAGACTTGATGCATTATGTCATTGATCATCGAATTCCATTAGAAATTTGTCTCACGTCGAATTGGCAAACAAAATCCATTCGCTCCTTAAAATATCATCCAATTAAATATTATTACGACCAAGGGATGCGAGTTACACTCAATACAGATAATCGACTCATGTCTGGAATCACATTAACAGATGAATTTAAATTAGCTCATGATTTGTTTGGGTTTACCCTTCGAGATTTTCGTGAGATGACTATTATTGCAATGAAGAGTGCTTTTATGCCTCATCAAAAACGCACTATTCTACTCAATAAAATTATTGAAGAATTAAAACAAGAATTTCATATTTAGAATACTTAGGAGAATCAAATGCATAAGAAAAAATTTAAACCAGAAACATTAATGATGTCTTACGGTTACAAGCCGGAATTGTCTGAAGGTGCTGTGAAATGTCCCATTTTTCAAACATCTACTTTTGCTTTTAAAACAGCCGAAGAAGGAAAAGCATTTTTTGAAGTCGCTTATGGTATCAGAGAAAAAAATCCAGAAGAAGAAATGGGACTTATTTATTCCAGACTCAATAATCCCGATCTTGAGATATTAGAAAACCGTCTTACGCTTTGGGACGAAGCAGAAGAATGTGCCGTATTTGAAAGTGGCATGTCTGCCATTACAACTGTTTTGTTAGAGTTTTTACGTCCTGGAGATTTATTGGTTTATAGCAAACCTTTATACGGGGGTTCGGATCATTTTATAAAACATATTTTACCTGAATTTGGTATTCATACCATCGGAATTCACGCCGACCACACAAAGGCTGAAATCATTGAAAAAATTGAAACTTCAGAAGCAAATGATCGTCTTAAACTTATTTTTGTAGAAACGCCAGCGAATCCAACCAATGCCATCATTGATATTACCATGTGTCACAAAATTGCTGAGCATTTTAGCACAGAGGACAATACACCTCTCCTGGCAGTTGATAATACATACATGGGGCCTTTATGGTCTCATCCTCTCAAATTGGGTGCGGATTTGGTTTTATATTCGGCTACAAAATATATTGGAGGTCACAGTGATGTGATTGCTGGCGCTTGTTTGGGATCGAAAGCGCTCATGGCACGGATTAAAGGATTAAGAACATTTTTAGGAAACATGGCAGGGCCTTGGACAGGTTGGCTCTTGATGCGTAGCTTAGAAACGCTTAAACCTCGGATGGAAAAGCAAGCAGAAAATGCTCGCATGGTGGCTGACTTTTTGAGAGACCATCCCAAAGTTGAAAGCGTATTTTATCTCGGTCATCTAAGACCAGGAAGTCAACAGTATAAAGTGTATCAAAATCAATATTCCTCTGCGGGAGCGATGATTTCTTTTGATATTAAAGGAGGCGAAAAAGAAGCGTTTACTTTCTTAAATAAACTTCAATTATTTCATTTGGCTGTGAGTTTAGGTAGCACTGAATCTTTAGCACAACATCCTTACACTATGACACATGCAGATGTATCTTCTGAAGAAAAAAATGCATTAGGATTAACAGAAAAACTCGTTCGATTGTCCATTGGGGTTGAAGATGGAGATGATCTCATTTGGGATATTACACAAGCCTTAGAGCAGGTTTAATTAAATACACGACTATCAAAAACTATTTAGAATGCCAAAAATGAACCAATTAATTTCCCCAATGTGGGGATTTGGGGGTTTATAAATACGATTCTAACGTTAAATTTAATTCTATTGCCATGGTTCCACTAAAATGATGCTATTATTTGAAGAACGAACCTCATTTTTGAACCCACAAACTAATTTGTCATGCCGGAATTTTTGAAAAAAAATATCTGGCATCCATTTGAGACTTGACTAAAGAGCAATGGTTGGGTTTAATTTAATATTTTTTCCACTCACACAACTTGCACACTCAAGATATGAATACTAAATTCTGCGTCTAATATTAAAGGAATATCTAAAAAATGGACAGACATCCACAACAAATTAAAAGAGAACGACAGGACATTAAACGTCGTGAACGAAACGTAGCCAATATGTCTCGCTTACGCACACTCATTAAAAATGTGCTCGAATCTACCGATAAAGCATCAGCCGAAAGCCATTATGGAAAAGCGGTTAGCGTCATTGATAAATCTATCAAAATTGGTTTAATTCATAAAAATACAGGTGCAAGACGTAAATCTCAAGTTACAAGACATTTGAATTCTCTGAATTAATTTTACTCATAAGATTCTAATAAAAAACCCCGATTTTCATCGGGGTTTTTTATTATGTCAAATTTTGTTTAAGTCTTATCCATCTGATATTTGATAATTGGGCGCTTCTTTGACAATCCTTACTTCGTGTGGATGGTTTTCTTTCATACCAGCAGAAGTAATTTGGACAAACTCCGTTATCTTTCCAAATCCTTCAATGTTCTTAGCTCCACAATATCCCATGGATGAACGCAAACCTCCCAAAATTTGATGAATCGCATTACGAACATGTCCACGGTAAGGCACCATTCCTTCTATGCCTTCTGGAACCAATTTTGTTGCTTCTGTTCCTTCTTGAAAATAGCGATCACCGCTCCCCTCCTGCATGGCGCCCATAGAACCCATTCCGCGGTATGATTTATATTGGCGACCTTCATATAAAATTGATTCACCGGGGCTCTCATCCATGCCAGCTAAAAGGCTTCCCAACATAACAGAATCGGCGCCTGCAGCCAATGCTTTAGCGATATCACCACTGTATCGTAACCCACCATCAGCAATGACGGGAATATGATTTTTCCGCGCCACATCCACGCAATCCATAATAGCAGACAATTGAGGCTTGCCCACACCAGCAATCACACGAGTCGTGCAACTGGCTCCCGCACCAATACCAATTTTTACACAATCTACGCCGGCATCAATCAAGGCTTGTGCACCATCTCCCGTTGCTACATTGCCTGCAATCACATCAACCCCTACAGATGATTTCAAATGTGCAATAGACTTTAAAACGCCCTGTGAATGTCCGTGAGCCGTATCTACCACAATCACATCCACTTCTGCTTCGACCAAAGCAGACGCTCGATCGATTAAATCATCGCCCACACCCACTGCGGCTCCCACACGCAATCGACCCATTTCATCTTTGCAAGCGTAAGGGAATTGCTCTTTTTTCTGAATATCTTTTACTGTGATTAATCCGGTCAAATTTCCTTGCTTATCTACAACCAATAATTTCTCGATACGATGCGCTTGGAGTAATGCTTTTGATTTTTCTAACGATGTGCCTGTTGGTACTGTCACAAGATTTTTACTCGTCATTCTTTCTGAAACGGACAAAGCATCATTCAGCTCAAAGCGAATATCTCGGTTGGTGATAATACCCAATAACTCTTCACCTTTGACTACGGGGAGCCCACTGATTTTAAATTGGGACATAATGCGTTTCGCATCGCCAATCGTGCTATCTGCCGTGAGCGTTACAGGGTTCACAATCATCCCACTTTCAGAGCGTTTTACCCTATCCACCATTTTTTGTTGATTGAGAATGGATAAATTTTTATGCAAAACCCCTAATCCACCTTCTCTCGCTAATGCAATGGCCATATCACATTCCGTAACCGTATCCATCGCAGCAGAAAGTATGGGGATATTCATGGCGATATTTTTTGTCAATTGTGTGGTCAAATCAACTTCTCGTGGTAAAATTTCAGAAGACTGGGGTACCAACAAAACATCATCAAAAGTTAAAGCAAGTGGGAATGGGGGGCGGTTTTTCAAAAAGACTCCAATGTGTGAAAGGGTTGAATGGCTGATAATAATTCACCGTTTATAATGGCTGTTTTAACGGCTTCAATTTCTTTATTTAAAGGACGATCGCCTTTATGAATATTAATGCTATCTTTGAGTAAATCTAAGACTGCTTGTGTCGATTTCGCAGGCTTTAATTTAGTGTGTATTTCTTGAATGGCTGTTAAAGCCACAATTAATTCCACAGCAAGAATCGTTGCAAGATTATTTTGAATTTGTAAAGTTTTTTGCCCAGCCCAAGGCGCCATGCTGACCAAATCTTCCTGGCCGCCCGAAGTAGGTAAAGAATCCACGCTAGCGGGGTGGGATAAGGTTTTGTTTTCTGATGCCAAAGCGGATGCACTCACATGAGCAATCATATATCCCGTTTCTAAGCCTGGTATTTTCGCCATAAAGGGTGGCAAAGTTCCATCAGCTCCTTTCATAAGATAATGGGTCCGTCGTTCAGAGATTGCACCAAATTCTGACATAGCAATGGCGAGCATATCCATGGCTTGCGCCACAGATTCTCCATGAAAATGTCCTGAACTAATGACTTCTCCATTTGCAAAAACAAGGGGATTATCACTTACGCTATTGATTTCGTCATTGATAATATTTCCCGAAAAAGTCATTGTATCTCGACATGCACCATGGACATGAGGAATACATCTAAAACTGTATGGATCTTGCACTTTTTTGCAATGACGATGGGATTTGACAATCTCGCTCCCTTTTAAGATTTTCCATACATTTTTTGCCGATTGAATTTGTCCTGGATGATTTTTGATTGCATGAATAGACGATTTAAAAACATTTCGACTAGACAAACTTCCTTCCACAGAAATGGCACCAATCAAATCAGCAGACTGGGCTAAACATTCCGCTTGAAGCATAGCTTGGATTGCAATAGAGGTAGAAAATTGGGTTCCATTAATTAAGCTTAGTCCTTCTTTTGGGCCTAATTTATAAGATTTTAATCCTGCTTTTTTTAAGGCTGTTACCGTTTTTATAACGCGCTTATTGACAGACACTTCTCCTTCTCCTATAATGGCCAAAGCCATGTGACCTAAGGGCGCTAAATCGCCACTGGCTCCCACAGAACCTTTTTCTGGAATCACGGGTAAAATATCATGATTTAAAAAATAGATCAACTGCTCTGCCAAAGAGAACCGGATACCACTATGGCCTTTAGCATACGTCAATAACTTTAGAAATATAATGCTTCGAACTAATCCATCTGAAATGGGCTTTCCCACGCCAGCAGCATGACTCCGAACCAAGTTAATTTGTAATTTTTCTAATTGATTTGGATCAATTGAGATTTGGCTTAATTTTCCAAAACCCGTATTGACGCCATAAATTGTTTCGCCTGTTGATAAGGCATTTTGCAATGTTTTGTGAGATGCTCGAATTCGCTGCTTGGAAGCTTTAGAAATACGGATTTGAATCGGATTTCGAAAGAAAGGCGCAAAATCTCTGAAATGGAATGATTTCTTAGAAACAGTCAGGGTTCTCATGGGCGAATTTAGAGAACCTGAGCTTTGCTTGACAAGCCCCATCATTCGAATTTTTAGTCACTTATAGCCTAAATCAATGATCTTCAAAAATAACGAAAACTTAGGTAAAATCTTCTATATTTCTAAAGACACTCATTCGAGCAGGAATCACATGCGAAAAATGCTGACCGTAGCGTTTTACCACAATGCGATTATCGCAAGAAATAAAGATTCCTGAATCTAAACTCGATCGAATGAGTCGTCCAAATCCTTGTCTATAACGAATGACGCTTTCTGGCACCGTATATTCCATAAAAGGATTTCCGCCCAATTCCTTAACCAGCTCACTATATGCTTTCACGATGGGATCGGTGGGCACATCAAATGGTAATTTAGTCAAAACCAATACTTCCAACAATTCGCCCGGGAGATCTATGCCTTCCCAAAAAGCATTCGTTCCAAGCAAAATGCCTGATTCCCCTTGAGACATCCCTTTGATAAGGGCTTGCCGAGATGTGCCTCGTAATTGAGGAAATAAGGGTAAATCTTTTCCTCCAGGCATTTCTTTTAAAATTTTATAAACATCTGTTAACATTTTGCGCGATGTAAACAGTACGAGCATTTTTTTCTGATATTTGTGATACGCATTGTAAACCACTTCTGCCAAAGATTTTGGATCATTTGAAATAGGCTGTTGTCCACCATATTGATGATATTCTACTTGATCTTCATAGAAAAATGGACTCTCAAAGGTGCTATGGCTAACTCGGTCAACATCCAATAATTTCAAGCCGGTGCGATTGAGAAAATAACCGAAAGAATCATCAACTCGCAGGGTTGCGGAGGTCAATAAACAATGCTCAAATCGTTGGAAAAAATCGGAGGATAATGTTTGAGAAACATCCACAGGAGATCCATAAATCGTGATATGAAAAGATTCATTACTTTGCTTATAGTTTTTGATTTTCCCATCTAACCAATATGTCCAATCAGGATTGGGAGAACTGGTCAGAATTTTAACTTGATGTATCAACGTTTTTACTTTTTCATTTCCATTTTCTAAAACTTGATGCAGCAAGGGATAATCTCCTCTACCCGGATCTATTTTCAGCATAAGCTCTTTTGCCATATCAGCCGTTTTAGAAAATTGCGCCAAGCTATCCAAAAGGCTTGATAGTTCTAAATAAATGGGCGCAAACTCTTCAATTAAATTATGTAGTATCACTTTTTCTGGATATATGCGCGTTAAATCAAAATCCTTTCTTCTCTCCTCTGCTAAGCTAGTAAAAAATGATTTTCCTGCATCTAAAGCTTTTTTTGCATTCAACTTTAAACGTTCATGAATCTGTTTCATTTCAAGATTCAAATCACCAATAGCTGTTAATTGTTGATTCCATCGCAGAGATCTGGGTTGAGATGGATCTAAATCCTGAATAACATAATTCATTCCCATTTGGTTTAACTCAAGTGTAAACTGATTGTATGCCACTGGAACTAAATTATGTGCTTCATCCACGATTAAGCGATCAAATGCGGGCAACAAACCCGGTCTTTGTGATTCGGCTAATAGCAATGCATGATTCACAATAATCACATGCGATTTAAAAACAGATCGGCGCACTTTTCCATAATAACAGCCTTGATGATTTCGACATAAATCTGTTGTGCAAAATCCAGGTTCGCTGTTGATTAATCCTGCCAACCACGTATATCTCGCATTCCAGAACCCTTCACACTCACTCAAATCGCCTGTTTTTGTCCAATGCATCCAAAAAAACAGAGGCACGAGCGCTTCTATTTCTTCCGACCTATAAACA
>Ga0209662_1001119_pt1 | contig 12725 bp, 12 predicted proteins | sample SaaInlV_150m_DNA_4_FD_184662 | JGI IMG/M metagenome (GOLD analysis project Ga0209662, IMG submission 184662) | Marine microbial communities from expanding oxygen minimum zones in the Saanich Inlet - SI072_LV_150m_DNA (SPAdes) (version 2) | ecosystem: Environmental > Aquatic > Marine > Intertidal...
GGAGGAGATATCCTCACTTCATCGGACGGAATATCTTGGACTTCTGGAACCTCTGGAACTACAAATGCTTTATCTGATGTCACCTACAAAGAGTGACCATTACCAACCCAAGTAGTTAGAATTGGATCATAAGTCCTCACTCAAAACTAAAAAAGTCAATCGCACTCTCAGTTGTGTGATTGACCTCCCCCACTTAATTCTTCACAGTCATTACCCTCCAAGAAAATCTCCCAAAAACCTTCCATATCTCTAAATCAAATTCTTCAGATTTTGAATCCATATTCCCTACCCTCCAAGTAAAATCAGACCAAAACCAACTAAAGTACACCTTAAATCATAAGAAAAACAGTCCTGGACTTGGGGGCCACTTCTGAATGCGAATGGTGAGACTAATAAGTGATATTAGTGTTAATAGTAAAATATTTTTCATCTTTAATAACTATATTTCACTTCAATTTCTGCACCGTAAAAACCATAGGTAATAGTGACTGATGGATTTGTAACTGGTGTTGTTAAAGTTACTTCTGTTTTGTTGCTACCAATTAAATTATAGGTTTGATCACCAACACCTAATGTTACTCTTGAAGCATTCGCCCAAAAAGAAGTTAAATCGGTAACTTCGTAATATGAAGTTCCATTGTGTAAATACCATTTTAGATGAACTTTTGAAACTTTAGCATCTGAATTAGTTTCCAGTTTGATAGATGGTACATATGTGTTACTAATATTATCACTGCCAATAGGATTTACCAGACTTATGTCATAGTAACCAATAGTAGAACTGTTATTATCATTAAGAATCCAATAACCTTCTGGAAGAGTTGACAAATAATAACCATTTCCCCAATACATATCTCCAACATCGAACCGTCTTGTACTCAATTTCCCCCAGCTCGGATCAGAGTCACCATCAAGAACAAATGGATTTGTTGAACTGTATTCAACACTAGTATTTACTGTACCATTATCATGAAAAGTCTTTAAAAAAGTTGAGCCGGGTGGTATTAGAGTATACGATTTGCTACCATCAGCTGTCATCGTGTCCGTACTCTTTACAAAAATTGCCAATCCAATTCCCAGACCTGTAGCATTATCAAAATCTGTAAAAACGTCATTTGTAACTTTTGACATATATTTGTAACGAACCTCCATAAAAGATAATTCTGAATAATTAGAACTCCCATTTACATAAATGTTTTTGATCATTTTTACGTAGTCATCAGCTGAAGCACGAACTTTTAATTGATCAGAAGTAAATGTTGCAAATTTATCTGCTGTTTCATCAATTGTTTTGCCAATGGCTTCATCACTTGCATTATCTCCAGTATCATTATCATAACTACCTTGATTAACCGTGCCCATATCAAGATCATTTTTGAGGTCTGCAACAGGTATTGAGACCAGGCTGTCAGTACCACCAAGAGATAAAAATCCTATGATATGATCTTTTTTTTCTGTTTTAGTTGAGTCCACAAGAACAAAAACATAACCTAAACACTCCATTGTACTCGTTGGGTTGCAGTTTAGATAAACATCTAAGGCAAATGTGCCGTCACTTGCTATATTAAAAATCTGTCTGCCCATTTTACTGGCATGCCCCTCTTGAAGCATGATGGAGTAGTTAAGCGATACATTTGAAGTTCCTTCATAGGGTTTTGTTCTTGAAATAGGTATTGCCCAGACTTGATTTGTCGTTTGAGATGAATTATCAGATGACGAGCTGGTGAATCTGGAAGATGCACTCCTATTTACAGAATATCCTGTTCCTAAAGTTCCAGTTATTTTTTTTGGATCACTACTACTGCTTGAACTGTCTTTTTTAGAACATGAGACGACGGTTAGACTAAAAATGGATATTAAAACTATGTATAAAATCTTCTTCATTTTTTCTCCCAGAAACGATCAAAACCATGTTTGAAAAGTCACATATTCTTATTTTGGAATCAGAAACTCTGAGTAGAGAATCTAGAGTTACTGAATCTGCACAAGAGATTGTCTGTTAAATCCCTCCTAATCGGAAAGTACACCTATGTTTACAATTTGTCAACACGTATATACTCTTTGTGGTGAAGAAAGAAGAAGGTGATAAATTAGGTATGAGTAGGAGTTTCACAAGGTTTCCTAATTGGTTATTTCATGAGAACCTTACATGTACTACAATTCAGGGGATTTTACTTTAAAGTTTTGTCGAGAAGAGTTATTTTGGTGATTGTTTGGTGATTGTCAAATCCCAAACTGTGTTATTTACATCACGTCAAATGATAATAAATCCTCAATAATACCATATGTTTAAGAGGGAATAGAGGGGTTAGGCGAAAGAGTGAGGTTGTTATCCCCCCTCGCTCCACCACTTCCTCCATATTCTAAAGTAATTTCCGCTAATCTTATTTCCGCTTGCCGAAATAGTTGTAGGTCGTCAATACCACAATATTGAGAATTGAGAAAATTACCATTATTTGCTGTTTAAAGATCAAAACTAATTCCGAAGTACAACGTATTAATATACTGATCTGTAATTCGATATTTATCCGAAGATTCGCCAAGGTCACCATAATTATAGTTTATATAGTTATATCCAACAAAATATGTGTTGCTGAAAGATAAGATAGTTTCAACATCTATCATCGTACTAGGTTCGACCAGCGTAGATATTTTCTTGTAATTTGTATAACCAATTGTTCCATTATAAACAATATTTGGTGACCAATAGTTATAGCCAATGAGATATGATTCATTTTCCTGATCTGCTGTGAATGTGTTTTCATTTTCTTTTGAAAATCCAAAAGAAATATCCTGACTTTGACCTTGAATTGTTGTGTTAAGCCCCACGCTTCTTCCGAAGCCACTTGTTGATTCACCAGTATAATCTCCAGAATAATTGTCTTTTGATGTAACTTCCGGTGTGAAGTGAAAATCAAATCTTAAATTTTCATAAATCTTTTGAAGCCGTAGAGAATTATAAGAGTAGTCGTGATTTGAAGTATATTTAACAGTTGCAGCAGAACCATAGGTTGAATCATCTGTTGAATTAAACCATTGATAATCATAATTAATTGTTTTGTTTATACTAGACGACCTGAAAGACAAACCAATTAGCAGATCATTTAACAGATGATGAACGTATTCTAAAGTCAGAGTCTCATCAATATATTTCCTGTTAATTGTTAGTTGATTATAATAAACGTTATTTGATGTAGAATCATATCTTGCTCTCTGATGGATATCAGAGTTTGTTGAAGAAAATGATAAAGAAATATAATGCAATGAGTTATCAGCAAGTCTATTGTCTATTCCAACAATCATTCTAGTAGCTTTAAATGTATCTAAAGTGTGTAAATATGAAATCTTATGATTTTCTTCAGAATTAACAATTTTTCCGTATAAAAGATAAAATCTTGTATTTGATAATTTTGGAGGATTTAGGCTTTTTGTTATCAGACTTCCCTCATTACTTCTAACTCCCAGCTTGTTTGAATAGTTTAAAGGTTTACTGGGAATATTAATTTGAGTTTTAGGAGCTTCTTGTACTGTAATGACTTTCTCGGGTTTTGGTAGTTTCTTTGCAGAAACTTTCTTTTTAGGTTTTTGAGTGGTTTTTGTGATTTTTTCTTTTTCAGGTTTAGAAGGAGTTGTTGTGGTTGGTTCTTCTTTAGGTTCTGTAGATTTTTCGCAAACTTGTTTAATTTCATAATCAGACCATCCAAAATCTATCATTTTCTTTATATTCTCTTTACTACAGTTTATGGATTGACCATACAAAGGTGCAGTTAAAAGAAGGAAAGCAATGAAGATGATAAGGAAATGTCTCATTGGACACCTAATTGATTTGTTTTAGGATAACCTCTTGTTTAGCATTTATTGGTGCATTTTGCAAGAATGGCGTGTTTTACTTGGAGAGTATCTTAATGTGGGAAATTACTGGGAGTTACTCTAGTGACATGATTGCTGTATGGTTGCTCTGAGAAAATGATGCTACATATCATTTAATCATCAGATTTTGATTTCTTTGTAAGAAATTTGCTGTCTTTTTGTAATTTAATCATTATTACAATTAGCGCTCTTAATTTTTCTAATTGTATATTTGTGTTTTTTGTTTCCTCGATTAAATTATTATCTTTATTTGTTTCCTTGATTAGTGCATTTGTCGTTTTAATTTCCTTGATCAAATCATTCAATTTATCTTTTATGCCAAAGATTGCGAACGGCAATAAAAACCAAAGAACCGCCTGAACAATTAGAAACAGGCATAAGAGAATGAATAAAAAAAGTAAAATAGGTGATGTTTGTAATGATTCAATCATAATGAAGTTTTCTAACTATTTTGAGCTATTACTCGAAATGTATCAGAATTTGTAAGAATTTACAAGAAAGGTAGAGTCGGTGAAGAAGTCTTAATTAAAATTCACTAACACCTAAGTTAAATCTATTGAGGTTCAATAAAGCATGCTATCAGCTTATAATCAGCACCTTAACAGATCTCTCCCTTCGGTCGAGATGACAAGAAGCAAACAATAATTTCAGTATCTTGCTTTAACTTGTTTTTCACAAGTTGCTTGCTTTGTGACGAATTACTCAACGCATTGAGTAAAATTACCATAAGTATTGAGTAATTTGTATTTTTGATATAAAAATGTAATATCAACCCGCATGTAATCATGCTTAAACAAAGGATGTCGGCACTGGCAAATCAAAGCTTTGCGCAGGTTCGGGCAGACCCTGAACAATGGGGACGCTGGGTTGAATCCGCCATTGGAGCGCATTTGATCAATACTTCGATTGAGTATGATTTCGAGTTGTTTTATTGGCGTGAACGAGGCAGAGAAGTTGATTTTATCGTGCGTTATCGGGGACGTTTACTGGCTATTGAAGTCAAAAGTCATAATCGGAAAACAGCTTTGCCCGGCATGGAAGCATTTGTGAAAGCCTTCAATCCTGAAAAAATACTACTCGTTGGTGGTGGAGGGCTGGATATTGAACAATTCTTATCAATGGAGGTGAAGCAGTGGTTGCCATGAAAGTGAAAATGAAAAAAAATGTAAAAATAGCCTTAATTCCAGGTGATGGGATTGGTAAGGAGGTTATGCCGGAAGGTGTGCGCGTACTGGAGGCTGCAGCCTCGAAGCACGGTCTAAACTTAGAATGGACTGAATTTGACTGGTCTTGTGAAACATATCTTGAAACCGGCCAAATGATGCCCGAAGATGGTATCGATCAGTTACGGCCTTTCGATGCAGTGTATCTGGGTGCTGTCGGTTTTCCATCTGTACCGGACCATGTTTCGTTATGGGGCTTGTTGATTCCCATTCGTCGTGAATTTGATCAGTACGTAAACTTAAGACCTGTGCGTTTGTTTGAAGGCGTTCCGTGTCCTTTAGCAAACAAGAAGCCCGGCGATATCGATTTTTACGTTGTACGTGAAAACGTAGAAGGAGAATATTCGGCGATCGGCGGTATTCAATATGAAGGTACCGAACATGAGATTGTCACACAGCAAAGTATTTTTACCCGCCGCGGCACCGATAGAATTCTCAAGTACGCTTTTGATTTAGCACAATCACGTAAGGCAAAGCACTTATCATCGGCAACTAAATCGAATGGTATAATTCACTCAATGCCTTTCTGGGACAAGCGTGTAAAAGAAATGGCAAAAAGCTATCCTGACGTATTAGTCGATCAGTACCATATCGATATATTTACTGCTAACTTTGTGCGGATGCCGGAGCATTATGACGTAGTTGTTGCCAGCAATTTGTTTGGCGATATCCTGTCCGATTTAGGTCCGGCGTGTACCGGAACTATCGCGATTGCTCCATCGGCGAATATTAATCCGACACATGAATTCCCCTCAATGTTCGAACCCGTGCATGGTTCTGCTCCTGATATTTACGGACAGAAAATTTCAAATCCAATAGGTGCAATTTGGTCGGGAGCAATGATGCTCCAGCATCTTGGCTATAGTGATGCGCATGACATGATTTTGAACGCAATTGAAACTATTCTCCGCAGTGGAATGGAACTGACACCCGATATGGGCGGGAAAGGTAATACTGAATCTCTTGGCAAAGCAATCGCAGCTGCAATGTGAATTGCGAGATTCTTCTTTTTACGATTGACCATTTTAGTCGAATTAGCTATTTTAGCTAAATGCGAATAATTCATAAAATAATTTCAAAGAGGATTTCATGAATATTACTGCCACAGAATTTAAGCTCAGATTAGGTCGATATTTAGATGTTGCAGAAACCGATCCGGTAGTTGTGGAGAAATCCGGCCATCCAAAATCGGTGTTAATTTCACATGCCATGTACCAACACTTTCTGGAAACAGAAGATCACTACTGGGCCATCCAAGCCAAAAAGGCAGAAAAAGGAGGCTACCTTGACGAACAGGAAAGTCGAGATTTGTTGTTCCGTTCCGAATAAGTAATCGGAGATGAATCATGACAGTATGAGTGAGACATTATACCAGTATTAAAGGAAAGCATGTTTAAGTTGGACATCACCAAGGCCGCAGCTAAGTTTATTGCAAGTCTCCAGTCCAAGCAATACCGCCAAGTTGTCAGCAACATACTGCGCTTGAGAGAAAACCCTGAACCGCATGATTCCAAACAATTGAAAGGCTATGCGGAATATCGTAGAAGCGACATCGGCGAATTTCGCATCATCTACCGAATTAAGGAAGACACAGTGATCATTGCTTTAGTCGGCAAAAGAAATGATAATGAGGTCTATAATCAGTTTTCGAGGCAAAAGAAATGAGGACTGGACATGGGTTGAAACTGCGCTCAATTACTGCAGTCAAGAGTTGTATTGTAACCAACGGTGAAGTTATCCACACTTCCAAGAGCAAACGAACTATTGTCTGATGACCAGAACGTAAAAGAATCCAGACCGCCTAATCCGAGGTCATTACCACTTACACCACTGGTTTGACTGGCATTATCGTTCTCTGCAGTGGTGGTAGTGTGTGTAGAAGTAAGTGTGGACTTTCCACCAAGATCCACAAATATTCTGTAACTGCTGCCTGAAAACGGTCCTATAACCCCGCCATCTGATTTACTGCTGTTATATGAATATCTCCCAGTATACTCACTTGAGTATAAACCGCTGCTTGAACTTTGTGATTCCCTGGTGGTTTCAGGCGAACTTCCAGTGTCATCAGAAACTATAACTGAGTCAGAAGATTCATTGCTGGCAGTGAAAGCATCTAAATGTACTTTATTTGCACTACTCTCCCCGTCTACACCGAACATCCAGAATAAGTAGGTATAACTGTTGTTATCATTTTGATTATAGAAAAACACGTTACCTTTGGTTGCAGAAGCGGTTGGTCCGTAAGTCAGGTGTACTGCACTAGTTCTAAAATCATAATTATTTTCTGCGGTGCAGTCCAAATCATCATTTTCCCCACAATTGTCAGTCGCATTATCAACATATGCTGTGATGTTTCCTAGAAATTTACTGCTATCCGTTGAAGTACGCTGGTCTTCAGACCAAATAGAAAGTACATTTCCTGCAACACATGATCCTGTTACACTAAGATCATAAGTCTGAGCAACGACATACTCACTTGCTGTGGTGAGTGTGATTTTAAGATTTGAATGCGTTTTGATTTGAGAGGCTTTTGTAGGTGTCCACTCAACAAGTCCAGAAGAGGAGATCGTCATATTGTCAGGAACATTACTCAGGGAATATGTGATGGTTCCTGTATATGTACCACTGGTTGTAACCTGGTGCTGATATGATTGTCCAAAAGCTACAGTTGCATTGTCTGATGCTGAACTAGAAATCGAAATGTCCTCTGTAAATGTGTTTCCAAGTTTTGTCCAACTTTCTTTTTCACTTCTTTCACCACAGGAGTAAACGAATATACCAATCAGCGAAATGAGAATTATATATAATATTTTTTGCATCTTCCGGTTTCTGATAAATTACTACCATTGTCTTTCTGCTCACACATGTATCTTCCTCAAAAAGCAACTTGTGTTAGCATAGTTATTAAGCAATTTTTATTCAAAACTATAAGATTTTATATTTAGATCATTAAAACAAGATTGCTAATTTACTATTATTTATCAACAATTACAATTTAATAGATACATTTCAGTTTATTATATCGTTCTTATTTAAAGTAAATCATGATCACTGCTTGAGCGTAAGAGAAGCCTACAATTGAATTAAATGCACCTATTTACTTGTTCAAGTCTTGTTCATGGTTTTTGCTTCACACATATTTTAGAATGAGCTTGGCTCTTTTCACAGTTTCAATGCTCTTTTACGTAGGCTGGGTTGATATAACAAGTGAAGAAGAAAACAAATATCTGGCATAAACTCAGCAAATTGATTGATATTTATTTGATTTCGTGAAATAAAAGTAGTGCGAAAAAAAATTTACACTTAACAGAAAGCAAAAAATACATGAAGGTTTCCAAATACCTTTTGCTCAAACTGGCTCTCCTATTTTTCCTTTTTCCGACCTTTTTAGCAGCTCAAGCAGAACAGTCCAAACTCAATGGTCCAGTAATCAAGGGGATCGTGGAGCAGTTTGTCTCCATGCATTATTCTCAAAAACCACTGGACGATGAGATGTCCTTAAAGATTTTCAAACTTTACCTGAACCGTCTGGATCCGGCCCACTATTATTTTCTGGAAGATGATGTAGCTGAATTCCGTAAATACGAATCGCGTGTAGACGATATGTTACGGCGCGGAAACGCGAATTTGGCTTTAGATATTTTTGAACGCTTCAAGATCCGTTTGTCGGAACGACTGGCGATGATGGAAGAATTTGTGGGTGAGGATTTTGATTTCAGTATTGACGCAAACTGGACACTGGAACGCGCAGATCAGCCTTATCCAAAAACAACAGAGGAAGCCCGCAAATTATGGCGTACCAAAATAAAGTTTGATTTATTGACCCTCAAACTTGGTGACACCAGTCTCAAAGAAGGCAAAGAGCGTTTGATGAAACGGGTACGCGGATTGTGGAAAGATTTTTCACAATACGAAAATGATGATGTTGTTTCGATGTTTCTCAATTCGATGGCAGCGGCTTATGATCCTCACTCTTCCTATCTGGCAGCACAGGATTTAAAGAATTTCGATATTTCGATCAAACTTTCTCTTGAAGGCATCGGCGCGGTTTTGCGTTGGGATGACGGTTACACGGTTGTAAATTCAATCGTTCCGGGCGGTGCTGCGGCTCGGCAGGGAAAACTCAAAACAGATGATCGAATAATCGCCGTTGCTCAAGGTGAAAAGGCTTTTGAAAGTGTGATCGATATGCGTCTCAATAATGTGGTGCAGTTGATTCGCGGAAAACGCGGAACCAAAGTCGGACTTCAAATACTACGCAAAACGAAGAAAGGTTTTGATACGCTTAAAATCGTTATTGTGCGTGACAAAATTTTACTAAAAGACGGAGAAGCGCAATCCAACATTTTTGAACAACCACCTGCAGGAGAAAATAAAAACAAACAGGAAGCGCTCAGAATCGGCGTTATCAAACTGCCTTCTTTTTATGTGGATTTCAATGATCGACGTAAAAATCCAAAAAATTACAAAAGCTCCTCGAGGGACGTAAAAGTGCTGCTGGAAAAGTTCGTGGAAGAAAATGTTGATGGTGTGATTCTGGACTTACGCAACAACGGCGGAGGAGGACTCGACGAGGCGATCAACATGGCAGGACTCTTCATTGGACTAAATCCGGTAGTGATTGTCCGGCAGTCCGGAGGGCGGAGAGTTACGGTTCACCGCAGCCGTGAGCGTGCCGTTTATACTGGACCACTGGTGATTATGCTTAACCGCTACAGCGCTTCTGCTTCCGAAATTCTCGCGGGTGCCATGCATGATTTTCAGCGGGCTTTGCTGGTCGGTGATACCACGACTTTTGGTAAAGGAACGGTGCAGAATATCTTTCAACTTCCGGAAGGATACGGTGCATTAAAAGTTACAATCGCGCAGTTTTACCGAGTTTCCGGATGGTCCACTCAAAACCGCGGTGTTGAAACCAGTATTGTTTTACCCTCGCTAAATAATGCCCGTGAAATTGGTGAATCGACGCTGGACAATGCTCTACCGTGGCGCTCGATTGATCAAGTTTCTTACCGTCCGAAAGGAACTTTTAAAACAGTACTGCCGGCACTGCAAAGACTCTCTGCAAAAAGAGTTAAGGATTCTGAATATTTCCAGAATGTTGATAAAGACGTGCAGGAATTTCTGACAAGCATAAAACCGCTGAAATATACCTCAATTCTTAAAATGCAGGAAGATGATTCGCGGCGTAAAGCACAGCGTGACCTCGAACTTTCAACTGCGAGCAAGCAAGAAAACGCGGAAGATACAACCGAGGAAGTTGAAAATACGGAAGATAAAAAAGAAATTATAGCAGATGATTACATCAATGAAAGTATGGCAATTATTGCAGACTACATTAACCTCCAGCAAAAGACCGAATAAGTATGAGCAGCGCTTCTTCCACTGAGGAAATAATAAATATTAATTCAAAAGAGGTCTTGATTTCCAGAGCGGAGATTGATCAACGCGTTGAAGAATTAGGTCGGCAAATCTCTGCCGATTATCAGGGACGCGAATTGCATCTGGTGGGTGTACTCAATGGTGCGTTTATTTTTTTAGCGGACCTTGTGCGGCAACTCAGTATTCCCTGCCAAATCTGTTTTTTGCAGGCTTCGAGTTACAAAGACCAAAAGGTGAGTTCCGGTGAAGTGACACTGATGCACAATCTGGATTTAAACGGAAAAGATGTGATGGTGGTTGAAGATATCGTTGATACAGGTTTAACGCTGAAACATATTCTTGAAGATCTGCATCAGCAGAAACCGACTTCAATCGAAATCTGTGCCTTATTAAGCAAAAACATTCCGGACAAAGTTCCGGTAGAAGTTAAGTATATAGGTTTTGAAATTGAGGATCGTTTTGTGGTAGGTTACGGACTTGATTTTGCGGAAAAATACCGTGAAGTTCCGCATATCGCCTGTCTGGACTAAGTTGAGTTTTACGCAGCGGATTTGTTTGTAAAAACTGCTTAGCAGTTGTCGGGTCGGTAAATTTGGTGCGGCTCTCGATTATGCTTTAAAATTCAGTTCCTGCCGTAATCATCTTCCATGCGCTCAATGTCATCTTCGCCAAAATATTCTCCGGTTTGTACCTCAATGAAACTCAAATCGGCTGTGCCCTGATTTTCAATACGGTGGACTGAACCGCGTGGAATTTCTACCGATTCCCCACCTTTTTTGTTGAGTCGTTCTCCGTCAAGTGTTACGATTCCTTCTCCGGACAGGACAAACCAGTGTTCCGCCCTTTGCTGATGTTTTTGCAGACTGAGACGCTGACCGGGGTAAACCACGATCCGCTTGACCTTGTGGTCCGCTTCGTCCGCAAGTACCGTGTAATAACCCCAAGGACGTTGATCAGTTTCGGCTTTATTTTTCATGCAGTTTTTACTCTGATTAGTGTTTAATTCGGCAACATTTATTCTAGTAAACTGGCAAAAATACACAAGACCGGACAATCCTGCTGAAAAAATTCAGGATGAAATATTTTAAATTAAATAACAGTACAAGCTTGATGAACGCAAATCTCAAAAAAATCCTGCTCACAATTGGGCTGCTCTGTTTTGCAACTCAAGTCTGGGCGGTCAAAGCTAAAATCCGCTTTCTCTTTCCTGTCAGTTCCGAAAGTGTGACTGATGGTTTTGAAGATTCGACCATCAAGACATCTGAATTTGTGTTGGCTTTTTTGATGCCACTTTCGCAACACACTCAACTGGATCTGGGTTATTCATATTTCAACGCACGTATCGAAGATCCATCAACTTCTTCCGAAGGTTATTCAGGGGTCTTCCGCGCGCACTTGCTGGAGCTTGGAGCAGGTTATTCAGGATTTGAGCTGACAAGAACCATCTCCCTCGTTTTTGAGTCTGCAGTTCGGATTCCTGTCAGTGGAGAAGGCGAATTACAGGGAAGCCAGACAACCCAGGACGCTACCGGCATCAGCGGTATGGGATACTATTTTAGCTCCGGTGTAGAGTACGGTAACCTTGAAATTTCATTATTTTATCAGCGCCGCGATCTAAGTTTTGACGGTCTGACAGTTACACGCAGTGGACAGAGTACCGATGTCGCCCTGCATTCTACTGAGTACGGTCTCGCCTTCGGTTATACTTTTTAACACTTAGTCATGCTTGATGGCTTAGAAAAAACTCCTAAACAAATTATTTGTCATCTCGAACGAAGAGAGAGATCTTGAAATTTTCAGTGCTTAACATAAAACAGCTTTCTCGCTTTGTAAGCAATGACAAAATTTAGTAAATCAGAAATGTTCAAAGTTCTTGTAAACAGTGAATACGAAATATTATTCAATCAGCTGAAAGCAGAAGCGCCGGTATCTTTTGAGTTGACGCTGGTTGATTTTTCAGCTCCGGATGAAAAGCTGAATTCCATGCTCTGCACGACAGACGCGATTATCGGTCAGGTAAATCTCAGTGACGCACAGTATGAATCAGCTAAAAGGCTTAAAATAATACAAACCTTGAGCGCAGGTTTTGACCGAATTGAGCTGGCAAAAGCCATGCGTTACAATGTAACGATTGCCACCAACAATGGTGCAAACGCGATTTCTGTCGCAGAACATGTCTTGATGCTGATTTTCGCACTTTACCGACAACTGCTGTTTCATCATCATTCCGTAACAAACGGACCCTGGAAA
>Ga0209662_1001131_pt1 | contig 12680 bp, 8 predicted proteins | sample SaaInlV_150m_DNA_4_FD_184662 | JGI IMG/M metagenome (GOLD analysis project Ga0209662, IMG submission 184662) | Marine microbial communities from expanding oxygen minimum zones in the Saanich Inlet - SI072_LV_150m_DNA (SPAdes) (version 2) | ecosystem: Environmental > Aquatic > Marine > Intertidal...
AACCCCACCAAAATCTCCACCGATGGTCTCAAACAAGAAGACTTTCCGACCGACAAACCCATTTACACGGGGCACTACCATACCCCACAGGTGCACGGCAACATTCGCTATTTGGGGTCACCCTACCAATTGACCTTGTCCGAAGCGGGTGACCACAAAGCATTGATCGTGCTTGATGGGTCGTATCAAGTGCGAGAATGTATACCCATCGACATTGGACCCCATCAGTACAAATGGACAACACAGGAATTATTGGCTCAGAGCCATTTACTGAAACCACAGGATCGAGTCTCGGTCACCGCGGCGGCCACGGACCATGTTATGGCATTGGTCGGGACATTGGAAGAAAGGGGAATTACCGTTCAAGTCAAAAAAAAAATCACGATGGTCACCACTCGACTCGAACAGCAGGACAGTCCTCAACAACTCTTGCAGTCCTACGGTGAGATATCGGGCATCGAGACCACGTCCAATGCTTGGACACAACTCTGCCAGTGGTTGAAAGAACATCCACCGGGACAGCAGAACTGTAACGCCGCCGATGTCCGACCCATCCGTCTCAACATTGACGGGTTTGGCCCGTTTAAAGGACAAGTCTCATTGGCATTGGAAGGCCAGGGCTTCACCCTGATTTCGGGAGAGTGCAACGACTCGAAAGACGCCTCCAACGGCGCTGGCAAGTCCATGTTGGCTTCAGGGGCGTGGCTCTGGGCTTGTACCGGCATGATCGACGGGCGGGGCACCTTGTCTTTTGGGGGAAATGTGGTGCACAACGGGGCCGATGTAGCTCAGGTCCGTGTGTCGGGGACGGTGGGGGCGACGACATCCAGTTGGTGCATTACTAGGACTCTGAACGCGCAAAACAAACACCATCTGTCGCTGACCATCGACAACAAAGACTGTACCCGATCCACCATTTCGGCCACACAGAAAGCCATTGCTACCGACTTGTTTGGGTTGGAGTTGTCGGCGGGGGGGTTGCACGCTTGGTTACTCCGTAACAGTGTTTGGAGCCAGATGTCGGTGCCTCGGTGGTTGGACGCCAGCGACACGGCGGCCAAGCACGAAATAAGTCCCTTTGCCAACATGGACGTCTGGTTGGCGCTCTACGACAAAGCCAAGACACGGTTCAAAAATGCCAAGTCGGACGTGCACAGCATCGGCCAAGCATGGCGCACCACCGAACAGGAACGAGGCAGTGCCGAACAGTTACATGGGCAACAGCAGCAGGCACGAGCAACCTGGGTGTCGAACCATCAAACGTCGATACAAATGGCCGTCAAAGACCTGGCAACATCGACCGAAAATTTGGCCAGTTGTCGAGTACCTGTCAGACCAGACGTTGTTGACAATGTTCACGCGATCAAGTCGCATGTGGAGAGAAAAAGAAATCAGTTGGCCACGGAACAGGCAAGAAAGGGACAACTACCAGCAGTACCAGATCCGATCCCAGCCGTTGTGGGCAATGTGACAGAACTGCAACGGCAACACACCGAGGCGACCAGCGAGTACAGTGACCAAGTAGCCGTGTACAACCAAGCCAGACGGGCACTGCAGCACTTTCACTCGGCGGGAGAGTGTGCCACGTGCCACCGTCCCTTTGAGGTGGACAGCACCCAATTGGTTCAATTGCAGCAAGCACAGGACCAAGCACAGGTCAGTTTGGAAAAGGGCCAACACAAGGCCAATCAGGCCCAATTCTGTTTGGCAAAGGCGACCGAGAATGCCCAACATCAACGACACGCCAAACAATTGATCCAGTTCGACACCAACATCGCACAGTACACCAAAGAATTGGTGGAGATGACGGCCAAATTGGAGACGGCCCAGCAGTACACTCACTTGTTGAACACGTACCGACTGTCCCAGCAAATGTACAAGATGTTGGAACAGACGGTGGCCATCGCCACTCGGCAATTGGAGAAATTAAAGAACACCACGTGCCCCGTCATTGTGTCGCGAGAACAGCTCGACAGATTGGAACAAAAATCGGGCGAATTGAAACAGCAACAACTTCAGGCGCAGAAGACGGAGGAAAATATGAAAGCAATGGTCGGTTGGTTGGGACCAAGGGGCATCCAGACCTACGCCATGGAGTACGCCGTTCAAAAATTAAGCGCGGTGACGACCCAATGGCTGCAGAAATTCTTTCAAACCGACGACATTGCACTGAAAGCATACTTTGACTCGAAGGAAAGATTGGTGCGGAGGGTCGAGTGTGCCAAACATGCCGGCATCATGTCGGGAGGACAGTGGCGAAGAGCACAGTTGGCTTCTTTCATGGCCTGGCGCGAAATGTCCAGCCAATCATTCCCACTGTTGGTGATGGACGAGTCCTGCACGTCCATGGATCAGATTGGCATTCAATCGGTGCAGCAAACCCTTCGAGACTGGTGTGAGGAGGATGACCGCCGCACCTGCCTGTTCATCACCCACGAACCGGGGCAACATCGCGACACCTCCATCTACCAGAACCACGTCCGCATTTTACACAAACGCGGACGCTCCTCGCTGGTCGAGACCGACATCACCCAACCCAATCAGAAAAAATGCAAGACGGAAGAGTGAGACCAACACAATTTAGATTTAGAACAGAATATATTAATAAAAAAATGTTAGACATAAGTTTATTTCAACCTTATCTGTAAATATATTCTACACATTTAAGTTCAATTTAATTACTACTGAAACACTAACATCAATAAACATGCAAACTTCCTCGAACACCACACCAACGTCGTCTCTGTACACGGAGATGGGCTTGTTCGACGTAAAAAATGATTCTACGTCGAACAAGACCACCACCATACCACAACTTATTTTATAAAATAAGTTATTCTAAATCATCCACTTCATTACCAATTCACTTATATTTGGTCAGATATGTCAACCAACCGCCGAAAAATAATGTTTAAACATGGTTTCAGCGTCATCTGTATCATTTTATAATTATCAAAAACCTCATCATTAAAGGCATCAAACTCAACACGAAACCCATCTTTGATACGCACGACCAAACTTTTGTACGATGACGTTGCAAGAATATTGTCGTTGTTTTTGTCCTCTTCACGAAGAGCAAACCATAACGACGTGACCTTCCCCTCTGTGAAGCGGTTCTCAACAAGTGTTGAATGGTACAACGCTCTACAATCATTATAAAACAAATGAAAATTATGTATGCATTCGGGTTTGTCGTAGACTTGGATGACAATACTGTTGCAATGCCCTAATCCTTGCAATTCTGCCCACTCTTGCAGATTTGGTAATATCTCGTGTTGATGGTTCCATTCCGAATAACATTTTCCAAATTTAAATATTCTTCCACACCTTTTCATTGGTTCGTCGTCAAACACTGGATAAGTTGCTCGAGATAAAAGAATTTGGATCACGTCCTCCGGCAATTTATGGTTCGAGCTAGAGATTTGCATAGCATGGTGATTTTCATCGTTTATCTCAGACGAGTTTGACATGAAACTGTTCACTTATTAAGACATATATTTTTAAATACATTATGCGTAAAATAAGTTATTTGACGATTCGCTTATGTTACGAATAGAATTATTACTATATAAAGATAAAACATTATATATAAAATGACACGTTCCTCAAGAAAAATTAGTGAAAGGTTTGGTCGTTCGAAATCGTATAAGTCGCCTCACTCCAGAAACTTTCGAAGACGAAAAGACAATGACAGGAAAAGAAGTGCCAGATGCCAACAACGTTCTGATTTGGCCGCGAACATTGAATCACGCAAATCAAACAAAATAAAAAAAAATGGCACGGGCGCGGCCCATAACTGCGCGTATATATCTCATGATAACCACCATATACATTCTTTAAACGGTACGAATCATATGAATAGTCGCAGCGGAATTCAATATTTTAATGAAACCGGCCAATATAACGAAGTGATTGGGTTTTACGGTGGAAATTGTTGGGAACCAGAGCTGCAAATAAATATAAATAGTTTTAAAAAAATGAAAAAAATGTGGGACAAATGCACACATGAACAACGGATGTCCGTTTTTGAAGCATTGGGTAACAAAACACTGGAACGTGCCCGTGGAATATGTAATTCAAATTGCACCTTGGAAGAGTTTGGGCAATTTGTTTATGACGTTTGCGAGTGTCACGATCATTTGGATAAATGGTTTATTGATATTGATGTGGCTATTAAACGCGTGTATCGACGCGGTTCCAGCAAAAAGTTTGTGTCTCATAGAAACCATAAAGAAAAGTATGCGTATTAAATGAAATTTTTTAAATATTGATACATGGTACTAGATTAAAAAATAAATGTTTTTTTTTAAACTTTTAGAATTAATACAGTTTTAATTGTTTAAAACAATCCGGTTTTTCCGAGTCGAAAAGAGGGTCATATCCTACTGCAGTTACAGTATTGGGTGCACATTGTGTTCTTCCCTCGTCAACAACGTACGATTTAGTTAAATGTCTTGTTTGTTCTAAAATATCGTTAAATATTTCTTCTGTTGGAACTTTTAAAACGATTTTTGGACATCTGCTATGAATATATTGAGACCATTTGTCACTCCCAACACAGCGCTGTGTTGTTTTTTGAACTGCGTGACCAACTTGTGATGCAATTTTCCCACGACCTAATTTTACAGCACCATTTACAAGAATATACATTTTAATATTATTTTCTGAAGATGGTTCTTGACCTTCAAATGAAGCAGCATAGTCATGAAATGTTTGAATACTAGACAATAGCATTTCTTTAAAATATATCCATATGTTTATACACATATTTGGAATAGACAATGTTGACCGTCGCTCGTGGGTCAATGGCCGCAATCAGTGACGAAAAATAGACTCCATTGGGACCAGTGGCCCAGTAGAGCGGAGTGACGCCGATCGCGTCTCGTGCCACGACGATGGAATGGGTGCGTTGGTTGTAGGCCACCAGTGAAAAGACGCCGTCCATGTACCGATGTGCGTCGAGACCATGAGTCTCCAACAACTCTGGCACGCAGTAACAATCGGTCGGGCCACTGCCGTTGTAAATTTCACCGTTGATGATGACAACCCAGTCTCCGTCGACGATGGGCTGAGCCCCGGATTCTGGCCCCACGATGGCAAGGTGTGTGTGGCCCAACCACACTGTTTCGTTGTTCCATGTCCCGCACGCGTCAGGGCCACGACGCTCCAGCTGCGACAGGCGAAAAAAAAGCGGAGGGACGACGATCAAGAAGGACTGCCAGTATACCACACATTTGAAAGGTGGCCACAGATGTAAATACACAATAACGACACTTGGTTTTTTGGATTATCGAGACCAACTTCGATTTAGAACATATAACGAAACAGACCTATAAAAAGGTCATAACAATTACAAAAAAAATGACAACAACAAAACCACCGATATCCCTCTTTGAAGTTATCCTACAAAACCATGGATTTGGGAAGCACGAGAATAAACTCGACACCGATAAAGAGAAATCCAATGAAGATTTCGAAGAGGAGACCATCAAAGCAAACGTGACTTACCATGATTTTGTCACTTTTGTGATGGAAGGTATCGTACCGGATGCGATGCGCGAAAACACAACCGAAGCAATGGACCGAGTTCCCATTAAAACGGCACTCATGTATGCCCGTGGAGCCTATCAAGGATGGCTTCTGAAAAAACTCATCCAACGTCTGGACCGCATAGACAAAGATATCGACAAAGAGTTGCTCAAAATGGAACAAGAGCGCAAAGGCATTCGTCTCGTGTCTGCAACAGACGAACCGGAATCGACATGGTACAAGGCTCTCGTGAAAAACCGCGCGACGCTCGTGTCACTCATGGTACAGGTTGAAACCGAATTCAAAGAAATGATAAAGAATGAGAATCAGACTTTGTCGCTGAGTGCAGCCTATAATATGCTATGGGATGTTCCTCCGCACCCAAGTGGAGCAGTCCCGATTGAACTCAAATTAGCCGGAGGGAAAGAACAGGTCTACGTGTTCAAAAATCACGGACCATCTGGTGCTATCAACACCCAAACAGACTCGAGCGCCTACAAGGAAGCCATCGTCGGGAACAAATGGTCTGTAGACCTCAATAAGGCGGAGATTTGGGGAAACAAATTGCTCAACATTTGCGAAGAAATTCATAATTCCGGCATGGATAAAAAAGTCGAAAATGTGCTTTTTGGCATGGCCCTTTCATTTATCGTCTCGCCGACCACCATGTTTGACACGCTGTTGATGGATATCGCCATTTTGGGCCCGCCTGGCACGGGCAAGTCGACGATTGCTAGTTCATTCTCCAAGTTGGCGTATTGTCTGGGCTGGTTGTGCAGTCCGACGATGACGTCCGTGGCCAAATCGGATATCATCTCCAACGAACCGGGCAAAACGGCCATTCTTACGCGTGATTTTCTCGACGGCCACATTGGCCAGTGCATTCTGCTTGACGAAGCATACTCATTGGTGGAGGGAACACCGGGGCAGGAATTTGCAGATGCACTCACTGCCTTTTTGACTGAACACGCCGGTATGATAATGGTCATTGTGGCGGGCTATGTCAATGAGATGAATCAAAAATTTTTTACTGCCAATGTGGGTCTGCCAAGGCGGTTCCCGACACTGATTCTTCTGGATGCGAAGACCGATAAACAGCTCATCATAGCCTTTTGGAAAAAATATTCGGAACGGCGCACACGAGGCGATAAGACAATGGGTGCACTGCAGAATACAATGGATAGTGGATTCAGTGATATTATAAATAAAAGCATGGGCATTTTATGCGAGTGGGTCCCTATTATTTGCTTGTTGAAACGCCAGAAACTCGACCGTCAACAAACATTATTGACATCGTACTTTGCCGATGTTGCTGAACTGGCGCAGAATTTTTATCGCTATCACGAATTGAAAAAACTGTCCATCACAAATTTTTCGGTGCCGAATAGTGCAGGAGGTGGTTACCACCTTGCAAAACAACCGGTGGTCGGATTACACCCTCGACATTACAAATTTAACGAAAATGAAATTCTAAATAACTCCATCAATGCGTGGATTCTCACTAAAGGACAACAATGGGAAGTCAACAATCCTCATGTCAATGTGGTCTCTGCAGCAAAGGTAGAATCTCGTAAAGTTCAATCACAAATATTGGCCACTTTGTTGGAAAAAAAATGGCAGGGGGTGTTAAGAGGCAATCAGAAAGCAGGCGGCTGGAGAGATGTGCTTGAAGCGTCAGAAACGTTGCTTTGGAGAAACATGGACAGTGGCAATTTTTCGAATGAAAAATTGGGGGCATACGGATTTCTTGGTGCAGGCAAAGTTGGCAAAGACAAAGCAAAGAAGTATTGGACAATTCTGTATTTGACTGGCAATGTGAGTGTGCATTTGACCAGAGATATCGATGATAATACGACATCGGTCTCTAATAACCAATTAGAATTCACTTGGAAACATGATAAGCTCGAGGAAGCACTCATTCAAGCCCTTGACGACGTTGGCGGGGACGACGATGATACGGACGACGACATGTTATAAAAGTAGGCTTGCAGTGCAGAGGCACTCCTTGGTGCCTTGGAGCCCTGACCGTTTAAGCCATTGACGACGACACTGACGAAATTAAAAAATAACAATTATTAAATAAGGATAAATTTAAATGTGTTAAACTATTGGTGCATCAAACTATTGTGATTCAGGGCCGCAGCACGAATTTCACCAAGTCGTGCTTCAAGTGATTGAATACTAGTTTGAAACCTATTCCAAATTGCATCGTGTTCCTCTTCCATGGTTTTCCGAATCACTTTAGAAATTGTTTCCATTGTGATGCGAAACCCTTCGATTTGTTTTGCGCCGATTCGTTCCATGGTTTCGTTAATTTCATCTATTTTTCTCTTCAGAATGCTAGCCAAACTCTCCTCTACATAAGTCATCGGCATAAGGTCATCGTCGTTGGCAATGGCCTTGGCATTGGCACCAATTTTATGTATATCCCAATGATTGTTTTCCCATCCAACAATAGTGCATGGGACCCAACGATTGTTTTCCCACAAAACAACGGATTGACCAGTACTGAATCGCGACCGAACATCATTGTCTGGTGTCTTCTTTATTTTGGCCATCATACTGTCAATTTTCGCAATCGTGCGCCGAATACCGCCGCTTTTTCCGAGTGCAGACAATGCTGGTGTATCTGGACGTAATGGTGTCCCAGGACGTAACCTCATAAGTCGGTCGACTTCTTCAATTCCTGAATCTTCATTTCCTGAATGTTTGCTTTTTACAGTGTCAGTGCCCAGTAAAGACTTTGCACCAGGCCGCTTCAGCATTAATTGGTCCACAGTCTTCGTTGATATTTTTTTCGTTGATATTTTTCCAATCAAAGTATCCTCCTGTTCTGCTCCCAGTAAAGACCTGGCCCTGGACCGCCGAAGCATTAATTGGTCCACAGTCTTCGTTGATATTTTTTTCTTTTTTTGTTTCTTTTTTTGTTTCTTCATTCGGACCAACATGCCGCGCACTCTTTTTTGAATCAAAGTGGCTTTGGTTTTTTCGTACCTTTCTCTCAGTTTTTCCCTGGATTCTCTCAGTTTTTCCCTGGACATTTTTTTTTGCACCCTCTTTTTGGCATTCCACGCTAACGCTTTTGCAAGGGTCACTCCTTGGAAAGTTCGCGTGTTTTTATTGAATAGGATGCTGATTGTTGACCGTCTTGCTTTTTTGTTCTTTTCCTTCGTGTCTTTCGTGTTGTTGTTTGTCAATCTAGTTTTCGATTTTCCACTTCCGTTTGATTTGAATTGACGAAACTGTGCCACCTCACCGCTTGTGTTCGACTTTGGTGTGGAAGGAGCAGTAGGCGGCTCTGCTGGTAGTTCTGGTTCAGTTGGTTCGAATTGACGAAACAGCGACATAATACCACACATCATGATAACTTATATACTGATATTATTTTGATTTACTGTTCTGGATCTGTTCCAACTTAGTTAGAGAATATTTGTTTTGGAACTCTACTAGACAGACCACTCCCAAACAGCACACCCACCATGAATCGCAACCTGGATGTTTCTCAAAAGTATCAAAAAAAGAGTCATTTACAACACATCAAGGAACGTCCTGACACGTACATCGGTTCTTGCGAGGCTCGCACAGACTACATGTGGGTGATGGACGACGATCGGATGGTGCAACGCGAAGTGTCGTACGTGCCTGGATTTTTAAAAATTTTCGACGAAATTTTGGTCAACGCGGCCGACAACAAACGTCGGGATTCGTCGATGAAGTCGATTCGAGTGACGATTAACCACGATCGAATCAGTGTTGAAAACGACGGCCAAGGCATTCCCATTGTCATGCACGAGACGGAAAAAATGTGGGTGCCACAGATGGTGTTTGGTGAATTGTTGTCCGGCGACAACTACGACGATGACGATGAACGAGTGGTGGGTGGCCGCAACGGCTACGGTGCCAAACTGGCCAACATTTTTTCGACTACCTTTTGTGTCGAGACCATCGACTCCAAAGCTGGGCAACGATACACCCAAACCTGGCGGAACAACATGTCGACCGTCGAAAAACCATCGCTGACCAGTTCCGGCAAACGGAAAGACTTTACCCGCATTACATTTGCACCGGACTTGGCCAAATTCAAACAGGACCACATTGATGCCGATACACAGGCACTGTTCCGGAAACGTGTATACGACATCGCTGGTACCACTCCCTCTGATGTGCGGGTATACTTGAACGGGGTTCGGCTCCCGGTGCAAAATTTCAAACAGTACTGCGGGCTTTATTTCGAAGACGAGAGCAAAATGGTCTACGAACAGATCAACGAGAGATGGGAAGTGTGTGTGACCATGTCCCCGGACCAACAGCCCCAACAAGTCAGTTTTTGCAATGCCATTTGCACGACCAAAGGAGGGGAACATGTCAAATACGTTCTGGAGGACATTGCCAAACGGGTCCTCCCCCACCGCAGTTTGAAAGACTTGAACATCAAGTCCTCCCAGGTCAAAAATTCCACCTTTGTCTTTGTCAATGCCCTCATTACCAACCCCAGTTTTGACTCTCAGACAAAGGAAACCCTGACAACCCGTTCCTCCAAATTTGGACCCACCTCGTTCAAACCCCACATTTCCGACAAATTTGCCAGTGCCATTGTCAAAAAATCGGGGATTGTGGACGAAGTCTTATTTTTCGCCAAAGCCAAATCGCAAAGACTCTTGCAACGCAAAACGGGTTCGAGAAAAACATCACGGATTTCAGTACCAAAATTGGACGATGCTGTACGGGCCGGTACGTTTCGGTCTTCCGATTGTACATTGATATTGACGGAGGGAGATTCCGCCAAAGCCTTGGCCATTTCTGGGTTGTCGGTCATTGGGCGAGATAATTTTGGTGTTTTTCCTTTGAAAGGTAAACTGTTGAATGTGCGAGACGCCAAGGATCAGACAGTGATGCAAAACGCCGAAGTGCAAAACATTATGAAGATCATGGGTCTGAACATTGGCCACAAGTACACCGATACAAAGTTGCTCCGATATGGCCACATCATGATCATGACCGACCAAGACCACGACGGTTCACACATCAAAGGATTAATTATTAATTTGCTCCATCATTTTTGGCCTCAGTTGTTGGAAATTCCTGATTTTTTACAAGTCTTTATTACACCCATTGTCAAAGTTACCAAAGGTCGGGTCTCTCAGACCTTTTACACCACGCCCGAGTACGAAGCCTTTGCAGCGACGGTTCAAATTCAAAAATGGAAAGTCAAATACTACAAAGGACTGGGCACCTCCAATGCCCGAGAAGCCAAAGAGTACTTTCGCAATTTGAAACGAAATCGCATCCCCTTTGAATGTTTGACCAAACAGGCGACACCACTGATCGAAATGTGCTTTTCCAAAAAAAAAGTGCCACAACGCAAACAGTGGATCTCCTCCTACCAACAGGGCACTTACATGGATTTTGGGGTAGAGACAATGTCCTACGACGATTTTGTCAATAAGGAGTACATCATCATGGCGGTGCAAAGCAATTTAAGGGCCATTCCACATGTGGTTGATGGACTTAAAACTTCGCAGCGGAAAATTCTCTTTTCCTGTTTGAAGCGAAATTTAAAGGACGAGATCAAAGTGGCACAGTTGGCGGGGTACACTGCTGAACACGCCGCGTACCATCACGGGGAAGCTTCTCTGAACAGTACCATTATCAGCATGGCCCAAGATTACGTGGGAAGCAACAACATCAATCTGTTGCAACCCAATGGACAGTTTGGGACCCGATTGATTGGGGGGAAGGATGCGGCCAGTCCCAGATATGTGTTTACCCAACTGTCCGCTGTCACTGGTCATCTTTTCCACGGGGACGACACTCCACTCTACCAGTATTTGGAAGACGATGGTCAGTCGATCGAACCCTTGTTTTATGTCCCCATCATTCCCATGTTGTTGGTCAACGGTTCGGTCGGGATTGGGACTGGTTGGAGCACCAACATCCCACCACACAATCCCTTGGCCATCATTGCCAATTTACGATCACGTCTGGCCCAACAAACACCGACTCCATTGGTGCCGTGGTACAAAGGATTCAATGGTACAATTGTCAAACAGGGCCAGCACTTTATAATGCAGGGGGTCTGGAGTTGGAAAAATGCCCAAACATTGTGCATTCAGGAATTGCCAGTGGGGGTCTGGACATCGTCCTACAAAGATTTTTTGGAACAGGCTGCAGAGGGCAACTACAACTTTAAAAGGGAGGACATTAGACGGGTTGTCAGCCACCACACTGATGTAGCAGTGGCGTTTGACATCCATTTGGGGGGCGCGTTTGCCGAAACCATGCACCAGGACGAGGAAAGACTGGTCAAGGTGTTCAAATTACGGAAAAAGATCGACACCAACAACATGCATGCGTTCAACGTCAAAGGTTGTTTGCAAAAATACACAGTGGAGGGCATGATGGACGATTTTTACGTGGAACGCCTTGAGATGTACGGCAAGCGAAAACAACACACGCTGGAACACTTGCGTCAACGGCACATCCGGTTGACGCAAAAAATTAAATTTCTACGTCTGGTGGTCGATGGGACATTCATTTTTAAAGGCCGATCCAAACTACAGTTGAATGTTCAGTTGGCGAAACATGGCCTGGGGGAGGCCGAACATTTACTGTCCATGTCCATGTGGAGCATGACCGACGAGAAGATTCAGGAATTGGGCACACAACGTGATGAAACGGCGTCACAGATTCTCCAAATCGAGACCTGTAGCATCGAACAAATGTGGCTCCTCGATTTAACCAACGTGGAACAGATGCTGCACACACCGTCGCCTACATCCAAAAGAGCCCGACAAAACAAAACAAAGAGTCTGAAAACACATAAAAAAAGTAGAATTGTATAAAGGTACCACATATGTTTAACACAAACAAGTTGCCGTAGTTGTAGGGCCACCGAGCATGACAAATTCTTCCTCTACCCCCAGCCCCTCTTTTGCCAATTCGTCGACCTCTTTTGCAAATTCGTCGACCTCTTTTGCCAATTCGTCGACCTCTTTTGCCAATTCGTCGACCTCTTTTGCAAATTCGTCGACACCATCCTCGGCAACCATGTCGACACCATCCTCGGCAACCATGTCGACACCATCCTCGGCAACCATGTCGACACCATCCTCGGCAACCATGTCGACACCATCCTCGGCAATCATGTCGAC